>Ga0074195_1001278_pt1:0-10000 | contig 36697 bp, 22 predicted proteins | sample EPASupsiteHSE623_FD_64525 | JGI IMG/M metagenome (GOLD analysis project Ga0074195, IMG submission 64525) | Bioremediated contaminated groundwater from EPA Superfund site, New Mexico - Sample HSE6-23 | ecosystem: Environmental > Aquatic > Deep subsurface > Groundwater > Contaminated ... | reverse complement strand
AACTTAGGGGATGAGCTGTGGATAGGAGTGAAAGGCTAAACAAACCTGGAAATAGCTGGTTCTCCCCGAAATATATTTAGGTATAGCCTCACATGTTCGGTTATGGAGGTAGAGCACTGAATGGGCTAGGGCTCCTACAAGGGTACCAAACCCAACCAAACTCCGAATGCCATAACCCCAAAGTGTGGGAGACAGACTGCGAGTGATAAGATCCGTAGTCGAGAGGGAAAGAGCCCAGACCATCAGCTAAGGTCCCTAAAATGTGCTAAGTGGGAAAGGATGTGGGTCCACACAGACAGCCAGGAGGTTGGCTTAGAAGCAGCCATCCTTTAAAGAAAGCGTAACAGCTCACTGGTCAAGCAGGCCTGCGCCGAAAATGTAACGGGGCTAAGCACATTACCGAAGCTATGGATTCGCGCGTTAAGCGCGTCTGGTAGGGGAGCATTCTACGAACCTGTGAAGGTGTTCTGTGAGGAATGCTGGAGGATGTAGAAGAGAGTATGCTGACATGAGTAACGATAAATGCTGTGAAAAACAGCATCGCCGTAAGCCCAAGGTTTCCTGAGCAAGGGTAATCCTCTCAGGGTTAGTCGGTCCCTAAGGTAAGGCCGAAAGGCGTAGCTGATGGGAAACAGATTAATATTTCTGTACCACCAGAGTGACGTTTGAGCGAAGGGGGGACGGAGAAGGGCAGACCATCCGGGTGACGGAATACCCGGTTCAAGCAGGTAGGAGGAGTTTGTTGGCAAATCCGCAGACTCATACTCCGAGATGTGATGAGGAGTCCTTTTGGACATAAACTGGTCGATCCCACGCTTCCTAGAAAAGCCTCGTAGCGAGTTGTTCTGGTGACCGTACCGCAAACCGACTCAGGTGGGCGAGGAGAGAATCCTAAGGCGCTTGAGATAACCCTGGTTAAGGAACTCAGCAAAATTGCACCGTAACTTCGGGAGAAGGTGCACTCCGGCGTGTGTAAGAATTTACTTCTGAAGCATTCTGGAGTCGCAGTGAAGAGGGGGTGACGACTGTTTACTAAAAACACAGGGCTCTGCAAACTCGTAAGAGGATGTATAGGGTCTGACGCCTGCCCGGTGCTGGAAGGTTAAGGGGAGAAGTCATTCTGTTAATTCGGGAGAAGCTTTGAACCGAAGCCCCAGTAAACGGCGGCCGTAACTATAACGGTCCTAAGGTAGCGAAATTCCTTGTCGGGTAAGTTCCGACCTGCATGAATGGCGTAACGATTGCCCCACTGTCTCAACCAGGGACTCAGTGAAATTATAATGGGGGTGAAGATACCCTCAACCCGCGGCTAGACGGAAAGACCCCGTGAACCTTTACTATAGCTTGACAGTGAATTTCGGGATAGTATGTGTAGGATAGGTGGGAGGCGTTGAAATGATGGCGCTAGCTGTCATGGAGCCAACCTTGAAATACCACCCTTGCTGTTTTGAGATTCTAACTCCGGCCCGTAATCCGGGTCGAGGACACTGTCTGGTGGGTAGTTTGACTGGGGCGGTCGCCTCCAAAAAAGTAACGGAGGCGCACGAAGGTCGGCTCAGGCTGATTGGAAACCAGCCGATGAGTGCAAAGGCATAAGCCGGCTTGACTGTGAGACCTACAAGTCGAGCAGGAACGAAAGTTGGTCTTAGTGATCCGGTGGCTTCCACATGGAAGGGCCATCGCTCAACGGATAAAAGGTACTCCGGGGATAACAGGCTTATCTCCCCCAAGAGTTCACATCGACGGGGAGGTTTGGCACCTCGATGTCGGCTCATCGCATCCTGGGGCTGAAGTAGGTCCCAAGGGTTTGGCTGTTCGCCAATTAAAGCGGTACGTGAGCTGGGTTTAGAACGTCGTAAGACAGTTCGGTCCCTATCTGCCGTGGGCGTAGGATAATTGAGAGGAGCTGTCCTTAGTACGAGAGGACCAGGATGGACGAACCTCTAGTGAACCGGTTGTCACGCCAGTGGTATGGCCGGGTAGCTAAGTTCGGAAGAGATAACCACTGAAAGCATCTAAGTGGGAAGCTCGCCTCAAGATTAGTTATCCCGCCTGGTAGCAATACCGGGCTAAGATCCCACGAAGACTACGTGGTTGATAGGCTGATGGTGTAAGCACAGCGATGTGTTGAGCCTAACAGTACTAATCGATCGAGCGGCTTGGCCATTAATCAAAAAATTTCAAAAACCTATATAGTTGTCCTAAAAATTTAGATTGATTTAAATTTTCCCGGTGACCATAGCGTAGAGGCCACACCCGTTCCCATCCCGAACACGGAAGTTAAGCTCTACCGCGCCGATGATACTGCAGGAGTGATTCTGTGGGAAAGTAGGTCGTTGCCGGGTTTTTTATTGTACAAAAATGGCGCCCTTTCCGGGCGCCTTTTTTGTACAAAAGCGCGGGCCGTGCGCTTTTTGCGTCTGAGCTTCGTTGCCTGCGGGCGGGGGCATCCTCGACGTATAAATATACGCCTCCGGTGCCCCCGTCCTTGTCGCCTCGTCAGACACAAAAATCGCCTCGGCCTGTGGGGTTGTACTGGGATGCGCGTCTTTTCTAATTTACGCTGGGACGAAAAAGAAGTTCAGCCGGTGGGCTGAAAGTATCTTCTTGGAGTTTCGCTGGACGATCACGCCAGACGTTTCGCAGTCTCTGGATAGGCTATGGGCTTTGCTGTAGGGAGAGGAGACAGATTGCAAAGAAGAAGGGACTAAAGTTGGTTGTGATAACCTAAAACTGACCCACCTCCAGGGCAAATGATCACCGGAAAATGAGCCACCCCCAGGGTGCCTTCTCGCTTGATCTCGCCACTGATCGCGGTGATGGGTTAGAAATCCCCGCCGAGAAAGTAAGAATGTAAGGATGTCCGCAAGGCCCGATCGAAGCTATTCCAAATAATCGTCTTCAAAACTAGTTGTCAGACGAACCTCTCTCGAATAACATCGCCCCCAAAGGGTGGTCTGTTTGGCTGGTAGACCGTGACGGACGTCTGCAATTGGTTACCTTCGCCTAACTTCACAAGCAGTAGCAAGACGAAACGCGCACCGAGCCCGGGATCCGTTACCATATTGTACATGGTCAAGTGGTCCCTTTCGCTCGGTGCAAGTGCGAATGAGTGATGTGAGTGCCATTCGCCGAGATAATTGAACCTTGTGTATTCGCGTTTAGTCTTTTCAAAAAAGGCGCGAAGGGGGCCAAGAATCTCGGAGACAATCCTTACGAAAGCAGCAAAACTGCCGCCTTTCCGCTGGAGCGTGAGTTCCTTGACACGGAAAATACCGGGCCCAACGTGCTCTCCCATGAGGATGCCTCCGATTTCCTGCGGGCCAGCCTGGCCTAAAGCGTCAACTAGTTGCCGGACTATTTCCGGAGGTACTATCAATTGCATTGTCTTGCCTTTCGAACAAATCAAGAAGAAATTTTGCGTTGTCGATTCCGAGACCTGTATCCTTGGCATTATCCCAGCCCGTGACGGTGTATGACGCCATGGATATGGGAATCGTATCAAATGGGGCCTCGAAGGTCCACCCCTTTGCCAATCCTATTAGATACATCGAGTAAGGGAACTTCGCACCGTTGGATGGGGCAAAGCAATCCGGTATGAAACGTGCCGCGTGGTGCGCGATGATGGCAACATCGGAGTCCGACGCTACCAGCACGTCGCCGTCTTCGGTTTCGGCGGCGTAGTTATTGCTTGTTTTTAGGACAGGGGGCGGGTTGTCGGCACAGTATCGAAGATAGGCGCCGCGCATGTCCTGAGGAGTTGGATCTAAGTGGGGGCGACTGCGTGCCACCAAACCTCCTATCCCTCCGCCGAATACCTCCATCCAGACCATGGGACGGTTCTCCGTGCGGGCCAGAGCTGCCAGCAAGTTGAAGACTTTTGGGTTTGCGGTGGCATCAATGAGCACATCGCATGCAGCCAATCGGTTTAACACTCCGCTGACAGCGGCGCTGGATTCCTGCCCGGTGAGATGCAAACGGCTGACCTCGACCTGGCTTCCGGGGGCCACCCGATCAAGTGCCAGCCTGATTGCGTCCACCTTGTGCTGCGCCACTCCTTGCCAATCGAGCACGTGTCGCTGGAGGTTTTCTGGCAACAGCACATCATGGTCAACTAGGTAGAATTTCTTGGCGCCCATGCGGGCGAGGCTTAGAGCCACTTTGCTACCGGAGGAACCCAAGCCGACGATGCCTATGGTCTTGTCGTCCAACTCGGCCGATTCAGGGGAACGAACTCGGACGGGTTCGGCTTCCGACCGGACCCTTGTGCACGGGATAACCGTTTCGCCCGAGACTATGACAAATAGGTGCAATTGTCCCGTCCGATCCACGATCATGACAGCGACCATCCATTTCGTGAAGCCCTCGACGGGAGAAGTACCATCGGTGGCAAGGAGGTTTGTCACGTCTCTGTCGGCCAACAGGGCTCGCAACTCCTGTAGTTTGCTTGGACTGCTGATAGCCCTCCCATCCAATTCTGTTTTAAACCAGACCCCGACATGTTGGTCATTAGACTCTGCTTCAGGAAGAGTCGTGGGAATCTCGTTATCCCTCCATGGGCTACCCCCGATGAGCATGGCTTCGTGGATTAAAGCAATCCTGTTTTGACCCGCTTTACGAAAGGAGAATTTGAAGCTTCCAACCGAATTGTGTGGCTGAATGGCGAAGTAATGTGAGAGTGCAGCGGTCGGATGCCATCGTGCCCACTCGCCACGCAATTCTTGCCCCATGGTCAGTCTATGGCGAGACGGCGCAACTACAGGGATGTCAGGGTGGTCTTCACCAAGAGGGTTCTCTGTATCAAACAGTCGGTGTGCACTTTCGAGCAACTGGACTGCGGTGACGTCCCGGTGCCAATTGTCGGGACCCCACTCGAGACATAGTGGGCCATCAGCTCCCCCATACTGATGAGTGGAGAGCCGTTGTTTCATATTTTTCGGACGCACAATAGCCGGAGCGTCGGGATAAAGGATGGGGAATGAAACACGCAGTTCGTAGTCATGGTCGTGCGCACGAATGACGGCGTCAAGGCAGAGCCCGGGATCAAGGCACCATTCTGTGCCAATGAGCCACCCGGCTGACCGTAACAACTCCTCTATGCCAGTTCGCTCCAATGCGAGTCTTTCCGGATCTCGAAAAAACCAGGGCATCATACGGGAATCACCAAGCAAATCCCGCGGGCTTCTTCGGCTCAATCGGTTTGTTCGGAAAACTCAGTCCGGCAGGGACAGCAGCCGGCTTGAGTAGCCGGCTGGTCGTGTCGGCCCCGAGCTTGGTCCTCAGACTCTCGGTGTTGACCGATGCGGCTAACCTCTGGCTGGCCATCTCCGTAATTACCTCAGGTTTCCGCTCCTTCAAGATGGCATCGAAATCAATCTGGGCTTGACGGAGCCAGCGCCAAAACTTTGTTTCGAGGTCGAGGTGACGAGAAGCAGGGTCCCTCCACCTATCGGCAAAATCCTCCGACGGGTTGACGGGGTTCGGGACACGGGGCACGCCAGAGTTCACAAAACCCATCATGGTAGACAAAATCGTATCCAACGCATCCGCAATATCGGTTTCGCCTTGGTATGCCCTGCCTGCAAGTGTCGTGATGATAATGGAAGGAGTTTGGCCATCTGGATCGTCGGCAAAAAAGATGTCCCGATGGCGTTTCAGGAGCTGCACGCACCGCTGCAGGGGTGACTTCCACTGGTAGGCGGGGAACCTTTCCACCTTTGCCGCTTTCGCCCGTATCACAAGGCTCTCCTTCAGCTCCTTAGCCAGCTCCATGCGCGCTTCGAACCAGAGAGCAAACCCCTCCGAGTTGCTGAGCAGCCAGCCATCGTCGATCAATTGGTAGTTCCATACCCGATTGTCGGTTATCGCGCCCGTAGATTGAGCCACAAGCTTGGCTAGTTCATCGGGGGCTCCGGCCCGGACAATTGCCTCCTGTATCCGTAGCCTGCTAATAGAGACGTCGGGTATGGATGGGACTACATCTAGGTGGAACCGAAGAGTATCGGCGTACTTCAACCTCCAGCAACGGTGTTTTTCCTGGCGTCTTTGTTTTATGCCTCGCTCGATACGGTAGTCCTCTATTTCGGTTCCTACTAGGGTCTTGAGTTGCTCCTGCGAGTAGGTGGCCTTTGTGATCCCCACCCTCAGACGACAGCCCATGTCCAGATCGTACTCCCCGTCCTCGTCTACCGGATGGACCACGGTCCCCAGTCGGAACGATCCTTGGAGGTAGATGTGCGGCTCGAAGAATCGGCACCGACCCTCCCTTCGACCAAACCATTCCCCCAGGTCTTTGTATCTGGCCTCGGCCTTTTCATAGGCGGAGTCGGGGATGTCAATTGACCCTGCCAATTCTTCAATGATTTTGTTTCTGATGGGATCAGCCACGATCTGCCCCTCCTATTTCTAAAGCGCGTATGAATCGCTTGTGCTCGTTGTTTTGGTCGTAGATGACCCACGGCCCATCAGCCTTCGGCATTCGGATCCGGCCAAGGTCTATGGAGCATGCGACGGGCATAGCCGGGAAGATGGCCAATGGTGTTTGCTTTCCGTGCGCCTTACCGATTTCTACGATGAGCTGTCGGACGGTCTCCCGAAATAGAGAGAGTTGTTCCTTGGACTTAAGGAAGTCATTGTGGGGTTGCTCTATAGTCAGCTCCCAAATAGAGACTGCTTTTCCCAAAACGGCGTTGATGCGAGACGGCACGACATGGTCGCTTAACGACATTACGAGTGCGGGCGGATTCGACAAGGATGCCGGTGGATTGACGACGAACTTGAAATTGTCTGGGCCGTCCAACCATTTCCAGGTCTGAATTGGTTCCCTGTGCAGCTGATAGGTCTGCGCGGGCACCTTGTCAGTTAGCAGCGTGCCGAACAGGATCATCAGTGGAATGGGTGCTAACGCGAACAGCGAGAGATGCGGACACTCGGCACCATCGACCAAAGGCCGGATCAGGCGGTTGAAGGCAGTATTTAGGTTTTCGGCTTCCGTTTTCCAGTAGGCGTCGTCGCTGTCCTTGCCTTCCCAGCTCATCGACAGATGTATCGGCCGTTCCTCGGCCGGGTACCAGTCTGGAAAAAGTGCGTCCTTCGCGGCCTCGGGTTGCAGTCTCGATGTCTGTTCGGAAACGTTCGCGCCGTAAAGGATGACGTGAGACTTCTTGGAGGGATTGACACCCGTTACGATGGCCACCCGCTTTTCGTGCTCATCCTTCCATCTAATAAGGAGCTCCGCAGGGTAACGTTCACCATCCTTATCTTGGTCGATCGTCTTGTGGCAATCGTGACATACGAGCATGAGGTTCCTCACCTCGTTCGATTGCTTCTTGCCAGGCCCCCAGCCGCGCGGCCCGCTTTCCGAAAAGGAGTAGATGTGGGCCATCTCCGAGATATTAGCTCGCTCCTGAGTTAGGGGAGATTTGAACAGCGGCCGATTGCAGCCGTTAAACTGGCAACGCCCAGCTGCGCGCGCCCAGAGCTCTCTCTCAACACCACGCTTTATATATCTAACTTCTCTTGGTACCATTCATTTCGTCCTTGATAATTCGAAAGAACTCCTGTGCCAATTAGCGCTGGAAACGTCTTTCACATTTCATTCCTTCACTAGGCTTGTGCGGGCGTTGATGGTTGTGGGCAGTATCAGCCAAATCGTATTACCTCTCCAACACAACAAAAAACCCAAAGATCCATAGAGGCCTTTGGGCACAACCAGCCATACAAAATAGCCTCTACATTCTAACCCGTACAACCCCCTAGATATAGTACCAATACTAAATATCCCACTACATCTTGTGTCAAGATACAGGACAAGATAGGGAGTTGTCAAGTATTCTTTCAAAAAACATAATATAGTGGACTTAAAACCTAAGGATGTTAGTATGTTGCAATCAGTCATCTACCACGATATGGTTCCCGCACGGGGCGACCATTCCGCGTAGAGTATCCCGGGGGAGTCGTAGGGGACGTTCCGGTTTAACCAAAGTCAACAACGTTATGACTTTGGGGACGCCCTTCACATTTTCACATTCTCTTTTCTACCAGGTCTGAACGAGCAATGATGGTTGTCGGTGGTATCAGACAGATGTTATCCCGCTCTCCCGAGAATGTAAATAACGGTGGCGCCTCTCTTCGGATTTCGGATTCAATGTCTACACGGTGTTCCTTTGATCTTGCACGGATGCCAAATATGAAAACGTGAGGGATGTCCCGCCCAAAGTTCCCTGCATTCCACTTGAATGCTTTATTCGCGAACAGTAACAGAGACCTCAATTGCTACAAATCTGTCTGTATCCCGATAGTTATTGAAGATTGTCACCCGCACCCTTCCTGTCCCCGATTCTTTGTCTTTGTGAGTGTCGGAACATCTAATGGTTCTTGCCAAACCCTCCAACATCTCTGCCAAACCCTCCTGAACCGTCCCCGCCATTTCGCCCTTTTGCTGGTTACCTTGAGCCTTCGGCTCACTTGATGCGGATGTCAAATGCGTTGTCCATTCTGAAGGTTGAAAAGCCATGACGAAGATAGCAACAAAGCAACCGAAAATGACTAGACCTGCAACACCATTTACGCCAGCCAATACTTTACCGATGTGAGTCAATGGATAAACGTCACCGAAGCCAACAGTTGTCATGTTTATGACGGTAAAATAGCAGGAATGGAGAAAACTCCAACCGCTCTCCCATTGACTGATTAGTAAAGAGACTACGATTACGTAGAGAAGAGCCGATGCCGAGAGAATCGCCAGATAAGGCAAGTTCTTCTTGAAATCACGTCGTACGTCAACCGCCGGTGCCACAATCAAATTCTGAGTATCGTCCATGAGTTACCCTCCTCGAAGAATAGGTGAGTCCTATGTGTCTTATGTCTGCATGACTGGGAGAGATTCGGCGGAATTAGGCAGGCAGGTGATTCCTAAGCAGTTCAATTACGAGGCACCTCCTTCCTACCCCAAGGGCGCCTTCAAGACCTTTACGTTCTCTTGCTCATGACCGCCCTCAGCTCATCAAGGGTTGCGACTGGGTGAATGATGCGCCACTCTATTCCCCTGGCTTTGCCATTCCAGGCCAGTATTCCTGAGTGTTCCAAAACGACGCCCAAGTACGATGAGCCCTGGGCGTGAAGAGTGTTGCCTGGTTGTTGTTGCAGAGTTGCGGTCCCTAACCCGTCAACTTCTTTCCCATGCCAAAGCTTCTCAACGTTATTGGCCAACGGAAACCAGTCATTGCCAAACCTATTTGTTAGCCATAGTAGAATGGTAAGAATCTCAGTAAGTTGGTATTCGTGCCGCCTGCCCTTTTCATTCTCAATACCGATGACGTCATTGGATAGTTCCCAACGAAAGTGTTTGCCTTTGCGACCGCCGTGCGTTCTCAGATTCTCCGAATCCATTTTGTCCCACCGAACTAAGGGAACGTCCTCAAGTGAAGAGACCCTTTTCCTGCCGGTAGATAATGAGAATCAATAAGAGCTGTTCAGCTATTGCCAGATCAGAACGAGCAATGATGATTTCGGATGGTGTATTAATGCAATGTTATTCCTCTCCCCCGAAAATGTCAATAACAAGCTCGCCTTCCTAGATTTTCGGGGGAGTCGTAGGAGTCGTAGGGGACGTTCCCAAGGCAGCTAGGGGACGTTCCCAAGAAAACAAGAAAGTAAACTTTCCAAACACCCTTCTCGTCATTTCTTGGGGGCAGCTAGGGGACGTTCCCAAGGGAGACAGTTAGGGGACGTTCGTTAATAAGAGGGGTCAACTTTGGGGACGCCCTTCACATCTTCACATTCTCTTTTCTACCAGGTCTGAACGAGCAATGATGGTTGTTGGTGGTATCAGGCAGATGTTATCCCTCTCTCCCGGGTAGCCAGGGGACATCGTTAATAAGGGCAGCTAGGGGACGTTCCCAAGAAAACAAGAAACTAAACTTCCCAAACACCCTTCTCGTCATTTCTTGCAGTTCTGCGCGGGTGGTTTCATCGTCGATGCGGGGCTTGGGATGGGGAT
>Ga0074195_1001277_pt1 | contig 36712 bp, 32 predicted proteins | sample EPASupsiteHSE623_FD_64525 | JGI IMG/M metagenome (GOLD analysis project Ga0074195, IMG submission 64525) | Bioremediated contaminated groundwater from EPA Superfund site, New Mexico - Sample HSE6-23 | ecosystem: Environmental > Aquatic > Deep subsurface > Groundwater > Contaminated ... | reverse complement strand
CCTTGGCGCTCAATCGCAGTCAAGCTAATCTCTAATGGCTTTGGACCTGGTATATTTTTCATCTTATAATAATCTAATCCAGTTTCATATATCTGTATGACTATTTAAGCTTTTGTGCACTAGGCGAAAGTGCCAGTAGCAGCACAATGGGATCTAGCGGAGATTATCTTAATCCCAACATGGGCAACGCGGCCAGCAGTGCAAATCCTGATGAGGGGCTGAGTGGGATGGTGCAGTGGCTCGATCAACCAGTCTCTAAGGATGCAACTGAATCTACTACAACTGCGACTAGCACGACCCCTAGCCCCGATGTTACCAAATCAACTACAACCACAACTAGCTCGGCTTCCGGCCCCGATGCTACTAAATCAACCACAACTGAGGCGAAGACGACTCCAGCCACCGAGCCTACAAGTACAACTAAATCAACAACTACGACTAGCACGACTCCTGGATTCGAAGCAATCTTTGCCGTAGCCGGGATTATGGCAGTGGCCTTCATAGCTCTGAGGAGAATAAGCTAGAAGCCTGCTGTATCGCATAAATCAAGAGCTAAAGCGCCGCGGTATGCCGACTTTTCCATTTTTTCTATTATTTCTGATATGGTTCAAAGCATATCGATTTTTGCAGGTTATGCGACACAGCATATTACGGCATAAACCTTCAGGGTTTTGGCTATCGCATTGGACAGTGTTAATGTAGTTTTGAGTCCCCCCTTAAATCTATTGGAATTTACATGTGTATAACTTATGGCACTCTAATATTTGGATACCAAAAGCTTTTTATTCAATGATATCTTATTAGATTTAGAATATCAAAAGGAGGATTCTAAAAATGAACTATACCAAAATTTTGCTGTTTATGACGGCGCTCGTCTGCCTTACATTTCAGGCATGCGCACAGTCAGACCCCCTAGGCGAAGGTACCAGTAGCACAATGGGATCTAGAGGAGATTATCTTAGCCCCAACATGGGCCAAATGTACCCACACGATTGGCTGGAAGGCGGATACGTTAGAAGTTCTGATCGCTCGATGACGATGGACCCGGGGCTGAGTGGGATGTTGCAGTGGCTCAATGCACCAGTCCCTAACTATCCTTGGTACACTACGGGTGGTTCCTACTACAGACAAACGTATCGCCCCACTGTGACACCAATCGCTTCCATGCCGATGCAAACACCTACTGTTGGCGGAGATACTCCTGTAACTATTCAGTCTCAAGGGATGAGAGGATACCAGGTTTTCTTAGATGAAAATTACATTGGCACCGAAGGGACCGCGGGAGATGTATTGGATGGAGTATTCAACTTCAAGGTAGTCGGTGGTCAAAACCACGCTGTAAGGGTATATGATGGTCAGTTTAATTATCCTAGGAGCATGTACTTTGCCAGGGGCGTTCTCAAGATAATCAATGTGGAACCAGGAACTGCCGTATACATATAAAATTTTTATATTTCTGTTTTATTTCATGGTTTTAGCCCAATCAGGTCTATATAATGTGCAAGCAACATTCTTAATTTGTGCAGTTCTCGGATACAAGGCAAGGCATTTAGCTGACCTTCCTTCGAATCCGTGCTTTAGGGCAGGCATATGTAAGATCATAGGTGGTTAGGCCTAAAGAGCAAGTATGAGAGTTATATAAATTGTTACTTTTAATATTGAAAATCGGTTATCTCATTCAATAGGCGCGATAACGAATTTAGAATTGAGTTAACCTTAAATATAAAGTCTCATATAGGCATAATTGGTTTCAAGATAAAGAGGTATTTAATGAAGATATGTATTACTGCGGGGGCTGCCGGCATGGATGCTCCCGCTGATCCCAGGTTTGGTCGCTGTCCTTTTTTCACGGTTGTTGAGACTGATGGAATGATTGCCGAATCGATTCCCAACTCAGGCGCCGGGTCCTCGGGCGGAGCCGGGATACAGGCTGCTCAGGCCGTGGCCAGGCTGGGCGTGACTGCCTTGATTACAGGAAACATCGGGCCCAATGCCATGCAGACGCTTTCTGCTGCGGGAATTGATGTTTACCAGCAACTTGGTGGCAGCGTGAGAGAGGCTGCAGAGCAATTCAAGCAAGGCGGGCTGCAGAAGATCACATCTCCATCAGCGCCGCCCCACGCAGGCATGGGTCGAGGCCAAATGGGTCAAGGTCCTCAAGGCCAGGGAAGCGGTGGCAGAAGAGGTCGCGGTGGTCCTGGAGTTGGACAGGGCCAGGGAGCTGGGAGCGGTAGCGGAGGACGGTGGTCATAATATGAAAATCTGTATTCCTACAATGGGCAACGGTGGCATGGAAGAGGCGATCTCTCAACACTTCGGACGGGCTGTCACGTTCACGCTGGTGGATCTTGATACCAGAGATGTGCAGGTCCTGCAAAACGTAAGCGAGCACATGGGTGGCAACGGCCTGCCAACGGATCTGCTCAAAGACAGGGGGGTTGAGGTCATGATAGTGGGCGGCCTTGGGCCCAAGGCGATCCAGAATTTTGCTGAGCAGTGCGTGGAGGTTTTCGTCGGAGCGACGGGCACAGTCAAGGATGCCATAGAGGACTGGAGAGAAGGGCTCCTGGTAAAGGCCAGCTCTGATAATGCCTGCAAAGAGCATAAAACATTAGAAAGAGGCCTACACCATGGGTTTTGATCAATCGACCCCTTGAACGCCACAGGTCAAAAGTGCATCTGCTCTGGCTGCCTGTAAAGGTTAATTTAAGTCTGATCAAGAGGATTATTGAATGGCACAAGTAGGTTACAGCAAGAAGGTTATGGAGCACTTCATGAACCCCAGGAACGTGGGGGTGATTGAGAACCCAGACGGCTATGGTACTGTCGGCAACCCGGTCTGCGGCGATCTCGCGGAGATCTTCATCAAGGTCAAGGATGACAGGATAGATGACATAAAGTTCAGGACCTTTGGCTGCGGTCCGGCCATAGCCGTGAGCAGCATGGTCACGGAGATGGCAAAGGGAAAATCGCTTGATGAGGCCATGAAGATCACTAGGACGGATGTGGCTGACGAGCTGGAAGGCCTGCCTCCTCAGAAGATGCATTGCTCCAATCTGGGCGCAGATGCGCTGCACGCGGCCATCAAGGATTATTGGGCGAAGATTGGGAAGATAAAATAAGGGGCTCTGGCAGTTCATCGAATCATATCTCTGAATTTGAGCTAGTTTGTGATAAGCAAGATAAAAGAGTTATGGAGGTTCGATCGAGATGATAGCAAAGAGACTGTCGGCATTGTTGACCATTTTATTCTGCATTGCCATCCAGGCGGAATCGCAGGTAGGTCCACTGGGCTCAGATGTATTCAACATACATTCAGAACCGGGAGGTAGTCTTTGGCAGGGGCATCCTGAACCTGGGCGGCATAAACCAGGCGGCCTTTGCCAGCGGACTGACATCCAAGGATGTGCTCTATCTGGATATTCTATCTGAAGACGAAAGCGAGCATCCGCCCAGGTTAACGTAGGAACGACACGGACCTGAGCAGGGTCTTAATCGTATTCAATGGCCATCGCTATGAATCCAGAATAGAGTTAACTTCAAATATAACATCGCATATCGACCTAATTGTTCTCAAAAGGCATAGAGGCGTTCAACGATGACGAATGCTGTATTGCACTCAATCTATGGGGTTTGATAGTTTGGCACCTTTTATAGAAATTCGGGATCTTACGGTTCGCTTCGGCGAGGTTTTTGCCCTGAGGGAGATCAACCTTGTGATAGAGGAGGGCGAGTCAGTTGGAATCTTGGGCAGGAGCGGTTCAGGAAAGAGCGTTCTAATGCATGTGCTCAGAGGCGTTGAATCCTTCCCCGGCATGAGCGGAAGCGTGATCTACCACATCGCCAGGTGCAGGGGATGCAGGCATGTTGAGCCGCCAAGCCACGCTGGAGAGAAGTGCAGGTGCGGCGGAATTCTTGAGCCGTTTGATGCGGATTTCGCTAAACTGGATATCAACGACCCCCTGAGGAGAGACGTGGTCAGGAGGATCGCCATAATGCTCCAGAGGACCTTCGCCCTCTATGGCGATGAGAGGGTCATAGTCAACGTAATGAGAGCTGTAGAGGAATCCGGCGATACTATAACAGTCCACAGGGCTGCAGACCTGCTAGAAGAGGTGAGCATGTCTCACCGCATGATGCATGTGGCAAGAGAGCTCTCAGGCGGCGAGAAGCAGAGGGTGGTCCTGGCCAGGCAGCTGGCCAAGTCGCCCATGGTACTCTTGGCCGATGAGCCCACTGGAACCCTCGATCCTGCCACGGCCGAGCTTGTCCACGAGTCTATAAGGCGCGCAGTCAGGGATTTCAGAATGACTCTGATCATCACCAGTCACTGGGAGGATGTGATGGTGGACCTGACAGATCGGGCCATACTGCTAGACCGGGGCGAGATAAAGTCCATAGGCGCTCCAAAAGATGTGGCAGCCGAGTTCATAGCCATGGCTGGAGACCTGGGGACGCGCGAGGCTGTGAAGGTGGGCGAGCCCATAATCAAGGTCAATGGCCTGTCCAAGCGCTACATAAGCATCGATAGGGGTGTGGTGAAGGCCGTGGATGATGTGTCCTTCGATGTCAATGAAGGAGAGATCTTCGGCCTAGTAGGAGTGTCCGGCGGAGGAAAGACCACTCTCTCAAAGATGATCAGCGGGATCATGACACCCACCAATGGTAACGTCTACGTTCGTGTAGGAGACGACTGGGTGGACATGTCCGTGCTTGGCACCGAAGGCCGGGGCAGGGCGACTAAGTACATAGGCGTGCTGCACCAGGAGTATACCCTCTATCCATCCAGGACTGTGATAGATAACCTGACTGAGTCCATTGGCCTTGCACTGCCCTTCGAGCTGGCAGAGAGGAAGGCCATCCATACTCTGGAGACTGTAGGATTCACAGAGGACCAGGCTGATGCGGTCCTGGCTAAAATGCCAGACGAGCTCTCAGAGGGCGAGAGGCACAGGGTGGCCATGGCTCAGGTGCTCATCAAGGAGCCCAGAATTGTGATACTGGACGAGCCCACAGGCACCATGGATTCTATAACCAAGATAGAGGTCACCAAATCCATACTAAACGCCCGCCAGGAGCTGGGAGAGACATTCATCATAGTCAGCCACGACATGGACTTCGTCAAGAATGTCTGCGATAGTACAATTCTCATGAGAGAGGGCAAGCTCGTCTTCACAGGCCAGCCCGATGAGGTCCTGGCAAAGGTAACTGAAGAGGAAGGCCAGGAGATGCTGGGGAGCTGAAATTAGAGTATTCAACATCGCTATGAGCTGCAGCTGGGTGGCTACAGCACTATGGAGTCGCCAGAGGCCAGCGGCTGGCAGCGATCTCCCAAAACGTCCATCAAAAGGCATACTGCCCTGGCTCCCGTGCAGTGCCCCGGCCGGACGATCTCGGGATCGAGGCCCAGAAGTGCTTCGGCCGTGGAGGCTATTCTCGCCTCGCCAGCACCCCCGAGGTGAAAACCTCCTATCACGGCATACAGGTCCTCGACACCCATTATATTCTGGGCGTGCCTGATGGTATTGATAATCCCGGCGTGGGCACAGCCTGCAATAACTGCCAGCCCCCTGCCCTCAATATTTGCTATAATGGCCTGGTCGTCAGGGATGGCGTCCTGAGAATAAAGGCCGTCTTTGACAGTCAGGAAGCCTTCCACATTCTCAAAAGGCTCCTTGCGCCCCACCTCGCCCGTGGTCATGAGGCCGGGGGCCAGGACCACTGGGCTTCTGGAATAGAGCATGACCGCCCCAGCATCCTCAGCCTCGGCCTGGCTGAAAGGCGGGCCTATGAACTTCAAAAAGGGCCGCGACTTGAGCTTGGGTATGAAGATCTCTGGATGGGCCAGCACCGGGACCCGCTTATTCATGCGGTTGAGTATGCCTATCAGGCCGCCGGTATGATCGTAATGCCCGTGGCTCAGGAAGATCAGGTCCAGATCGCTCAAATCAAGGTTCAGCGCATCTGCGTTGTGCAGTGTCAGCTCTGGAGAGGTGCCCGTATCAGAGAGGATCTTCATGCACTCAGACCCCAGGTCTGCCTCCAGGAACAGGCACAGCCCATGCTGGGCCCATATCCGAGGATCGACCATGGAGGCGGTGTTCTCCACCACGACCCTAAGCTTCAGTCCCCTGACCATAGTCCCAATTGGGCGTGCAGGGAGGTTAAACCTGACGCGTCTGGCCATGCTATTTGCTTTAATGAGGTGACTGTAATGAGGCAGGAGACCGTGGAAGAGTATATAGAGGTCATATATGCCCTGGAGGCTGCAGAGGGACGAGCCCTGACAGGGAGGATCGCCTCGGAGATGAAGGTCAAGCCTTCATCAGTCACGGAGATGTTGCAGAAGCTGCAAAGAGAGGAGCTCCTCGATTACGAGACCTATGCAGGGGCCACTCTGACCCCCGCAGGAAGAAGGATGGCTCTGGAGCTGGAGAGGCGGCATGGTGCCATTGCCGATTTCCTGAAAATTCTTGGTGTGGAATAGGCAGCCCCATCTCCTATTTCATACCCAGCCTGGACATGCGAGATCTCTCAGTAAGCCTGGGGTTTGCAGCTGGTATCATGATATACATAGGATTCGTGGACCTTTTCTGCAGCTCAAAGAGGTCATAGGGTTGGGATATTCCAACCTGTTCTTTCTCTATGGATCGCAGGAGATGAGATGCAGGAAACATATATACGAAGGGTAGCATTTTGCTCCCTGCTGGTTAACCTAGGGCTGGTGGGAACGAAGCTGTTCCTATCCATAGTTGCAGACAGCCTCGCCCTTCGGGCAGATGCAGTTCACTCTCTGGTGGATGTTTTTGCCTCCATCGCCCTGATATTGGGGCTGGTCATATCGAGTAGAAAGAGCAAGAGCTTTCCTTACGGCTTATACAAGGTGGAGAACATGATCTCAGTCGTCATCTCCTTTTTGCTCTTCTTAACTGCATATGAGATCGCCATGGAAGCCATAAAAGGCAATACCACTGCTGCTAACTACGAAAGCTGGGTTTTGTTGGCTGTCGCCGCTCTAATACCTGTTCCTTTTATATTTGGCAGATATGAAATGAGCATTGGCAAAAAGGCCAACTCACCCAGCCTGGTAGCTGACGGCAGCCAGTTCAAGGCGGATGTGCTCACCTCTTTGCTGGTGTTTCTGGCCATGCTCGGACAGAGATTTGGCCTTCCACTGGATAGGTATGCAGCAGCAATAATTGCAATTTTCATAGTAAAAGCCGGATGGGGGATACTGATGAGCGGCATGCGCGTCCTCCTGGACGCCTCGGTAGATGCGGATACACTGGAGAAGATCCGTTCCCTGATAAGAGAAGAGCCTGCCGTAAGCGCAGTCAAGGAAGTCATAGCCCGCAACTCCGGCCGATACCTCTTCGTGGAGGCTAAAGTGACATTGAGGATCACAGACCTGAAGAAGGCACATCTGGCCAGTCTGAAGATCGAGGACAATATCAGAGGCGAGCTGCCCAATGTAGACCGAGTCATCATTCACTATGAGCCAAGGAGCAAGTCTGAGCTTCGCTATGTTGTTCCTCTGGCGGACTTAGGTGGAGAGGTAGGCCAGCATTTTGGAGAGTCACCTTACTTTGCTTTGATAGACATAGGTCAGGAGCAAAGAATATTACGAAAGCAGGAGATAGTGTCCAATCCATACAAGGACCTTACCAAGGGCAAAGGGCTGAGAGTGGCTGAGTTCCTGCTGAGCTACAAACCGGACGTGATCATGACCAGGGAGTGCCTGCTTGGCAAGGGACCTGGGTACGCATTTGCTGAGGCTGGTGTAGAGACATCACAGACCGATGCCAGAAATTTGAATGAATTGATAGAGAATCTGCTGACGGGGCAGAGCAGCTGAGCATTGACCTCAAGAGCCAGGGCAAGCCTTTGAGTGCTCAATATTCTATCGATATTACCTGGGAATTATAAAGATCGACTGCAAGTCGTCTTAGAATTTTTCTTAAAAATGTCCCGCGCCACATCTCGAAAGTATTAAATACTATATCTCATAAGAGACTAATTAGCTCCCATATGGGGCGATATCAATAGAAGACACGATGCCATAGGACGCCAGATGAAGGAGATTCTGATCTCCTATGGCCAGATCCTCCGATGAATATGCAGCCTGCTCGCCAATGCCTCATGCATGCATGGCCCAAGAGCACAAAACTCCATAACTTGCCATGCAGAGTGCCTGAGATGCGGGATGGCTGCACAGAGGTCCTGTAAGGAGTGCTTGATCACAATTAAATGTTATAAAATTAGAGGCTTCAAATGAAAGTAAGTGTCACTTCAAGGGCACCTGGCCTGGATGCACCCGTAGATCCTAGGTCTGGGAATTGCCCATCTGTTATGGTCGTTGAGACAGAGAGCATAGCAGTAGAGTCTGTGCTCAGTCCATGCCCTGGGGCCGGGAGCGACTCGGAGACGCAGTCTGCCCGGAATCTTTCCAGGCCTGGTTTGACTGCTCGGGTCTCGGGAAATAGAGGCCCAAACGCCCTCAGGACCATTTCTGCAGCCGGTATCGAGGTTTATCATCATGCAGCAGGGACCGTCAGGGATGCAGTGGATCGGCTCCAGCGTGGTGAGCTGCCAAAGCTCTCTGCCCCATCAGCTTCGCCCCGTGCAGGCACGGGATGTGGCGGCAAGGCCCAGGGCCATGGCAAGGGCAAGGGCAAGGGCCAGGGAAGAGGTTGCTCTGGTGGCTGCAAAAATAAAAATCAGGGTGTAGGCCGGGGCAGAGGTTCCGGGGGCACTGAAGGGCGGGTGGTGAGAGGATGAAAGTCTGCATCCCTACAATGGGCAACAGTGGCATGGACGGGGCAGTTTCTCAACACTTCGGACGGGCTCAAACATTCACGCTGGTGGATCTTGATACCAGAGAGGTGCAGGTCCTGCAAAACGTAAGCGAGCACATGGGTGGCATCGGCCTGCCAACGGATGCTCTCAAAGATAAGGGTATTGGGGTCATGATTGTGGGCGGCCTTGGACCCAAAGCAGTCCAGAATTTTGCTGAGCAGTGCGTGGAGGTTTTCGTCGGAGCTACAGGCACTGTCAAGGATGCCATAGAGGACTGGAGAGGAGGGCTACTGGTAAAGGCCAGCTCCGATAATGCCTGTAAGGAGCATAAACATACGTCCTAATCACCGAACCGGCATCATGCAGAGAAGTGAAGGCTGCACCATAGGACATGTAGAGCTTGAAGACTGAGAGAATGTTGATAGAACTGCTGAAAGAAAAAGAGGCGAATTGGCATGTGCTGTAAAGGCGATAATCAGATGCATCAATCCCGGAATAGGCTTCATGGCGCTCATCATATGGGCATGGCACATGGAGCATGTGGTTGCAGCTGTGGTGAACGAAGATTTCTGGGCAAGAAGGAAAAATTGGAGTCTCTGGAGGAGTACAAAGAATCCCTGAAGAGCGAATTGGAGGGGGTCGAGGAAGAATTAAATAAGCTTAAAGGAGAGTAAGTAAGCCACTTGATGCTCAGAACTTAAAGAAAAACTCTGGCAGTTAGGTCAGACCTGTACGGCGATCCAGCCGCCTTGACGAAGAGCATTTCTTCTCGGATCGCCGTTCTGGCTTGCCAGTCCTCTCTGTAAAATCACAGCATAGATGATGACAAGGGCATAGCCTGAAAGATCACGGGCAAGTGGAAAATTATGAGTTGTACCCAAGAAGAGCCTCTCAAACACTTCAATAAAACCTTTGGTGGCCACGAATTAGAAATAGGATCACTGTATTTGGCAAAATCAACTAAAAAAATTCCGAGTTCACAGGATGGCGGAGTTGTCACATGTCTATTGGGTTATGCACTTGATGAGGGCATAATTAACGGTGCAGTAGTTGCTGGAAAAGATAGGTGTTGGAATGCATTTCCTGTGATTGTGACCGATTCAAGTGAGCTAAAGAACTATGCCGGAAGCATCTATTTTCCTATAGATAGCAGAGACATTAGAGCAAATGTCAGAAGAGCTGTTGATGCTTATAGGGATGTTGGAATAGTGGTCACCCCATGCGAGCTGAGAGTTCTTTGCATGGGTTCCAATGCAGTGAAACCTGATGAGGTTTATCTGAAGATCGGCCTTTTTTGCCTAGGTAGCTTCAACCCAGAGAAATTTTGGAGTTATATAGGTAATGATGTAAAAAGAGAAGACGTCAAGAGATTTGAAATTGATAGGGATCTCAGACTCATCGATGAAGAAGGAAGAACAGTTTTTAGAGGGCCGGTCGGGGAGGCGCATAAATATTCAATTCCTTGGTGTAAGAAGTGCCATGAGTATGTACCTGCTGCAGCAGACTTATCTGTCGGAGCAGGGCCGGAAAAGGGTATATGTGCCGTGTACCTGCAAACGCAAAGAGGACGGGATATATTTAAGAAGGCGTATGAAGACGGTGTGCTGGTTGTAGCAGAAGTGCCAGCCAAGTTTAAAGAAAGGTTCGAAAAGATCGCGAAGCAAAAAAGATCCAGTGCACATATATCGGCCTCAGCCGAATATGTTCTGAAATAGGCAGAAGTACATTTGAAAATGAATCCGCAGGTTCTCAGAGACACACTCGTTTTTTGAAAGGCGATAACGGATGGGCGAAGGAAATATGCTAATGGAAGCAAAGAGGCGATTCATCTCCGGGCTGGATTCATGGCCGGATGAAAGCAATAGACGCATCGGATTAAGAGATGAGGTGGTGGTGAGCAGCCCACTTAGTTCCAGGGAAGCCATTGGAGATCCTGGAAGGTGTGACTTTCCTATTTTGAGGGGAAAAGAAGTTCTCATGCAGGCTGTTTACAGAGGCTTTGCAGGCCAGGCGTTCACCTCGGCTCCTGGAAGCTTCTCGGGCAGTCTAGAAGAGGTTCTGCGGCTTCCTCTGACGGATAACTTCGAGCGAGCCGTGCTTGTATCCACTATGAATGCAGTGCTTCGATATCTGGGGATGGTAGGTGGCACAGTCCATTGCAGAGACGATGGTCCCAAACAATGCGCAGTACGTACTGCGAACTGGATAAAAGAGCAGGATGCGGTGATGGTGGGCCTGATAGGCATGCAGCCAGCCCTTCTAGAATCACTGGTGAGAACCCTGGGTTCTGATAGAGTGATGGTTTCGGACCTGGCGGAGGCCGGAAAGGTGAGTTTCGGCGTAAATGTGCTGGATGGCATGGACCCCTCTGAGATATTTGAGCGCTGCCAACTCATTTTGATGACAGGGTCCACGATCATCAATGGCACAGTTGATGCGCTTATGGAGAAAGCCAGGAGCTATAATAGGCGAGTGGTATTCTATGGAACAACTAACTCCGGAGTAGCTCGCCTTCTGGACCTTGAAAGATGGTGCCCTTGCTCCGCTTAAGCGTGCCACTGCAGGCTACAGATGAACTTGCCACAAGAGGGCGAAGGTGCATAAAATAGACCCCCCCCGGCACTGGCCAGGGAGATGATTACATTACCAGCCCCAGGTGTTGTAGTAGGTAGGCGGGTGCCACCAAGAGGAGTGGTATACAGTAGCCACTCCTCCTGGGGAGAGCCAATCAGGATATGGTGATGCCGTTGCTGTGCCCATAAAGCAGAGCAGCGCACAAGCAACAATTACCATTGCCAGTTTGGTCATGCTAATCGAAATTCCTCCAAGCGCTCTTCCACCACGGGAGATAAGGTGTAATCGAAGACGAATGGAAAAGAGCTGAGGTCGAGTGCAGACAGAGTGCCTCAATCCCCATCAACGGTCGTGTTCTCAGATCCCTCTTTCAAGGCAGCTAACCTGGAGCTGAGGTGATCGAGCCTCTCCTTAACCACCAGAAGCTCTCTTTCAAGGAGGCTCACCTCATCTTCTTTAAAGGGAATAGGCTCAGAGCCCATCTCTGCCGATGCTGAACCGTTCTCTAAATCCCTGACGGCATAAGTTCCCCCCTCGATCTTGATGCCTGCACCGTATACCAGAGCTGCAGTTATCTTTCTCCTGGCGCTGACCAGATCGTTCCAAAATGCCTTCCTGGAGATGCCCATATAAAAGGCAGCTTCCTCCTGCTCAAGCTCCAGCAGGTCCACTAGACGTACTGCCTCCAGCTCTTCCAGGGTCAAAGTGACATACTCAGCCTCTCTGGGGCAACCTCTCTCTCTGGGACAATTGCCCTCCGGCATAAAGCAGTTGACTGGAGGTATCTCAGATATCCACCGCGTTCCACGGCGTCTGCCTCTGCATGGACACATATGGTGATCTCCTATTGCGCGTCCTATTTAATTATATCTTTCCATATCTTTAAATATATAGTCGCATGCGCGACGGTTTTGTGATGAGCTAAATGCCGCCGAAGAGAAGAACCCTGAGAAGACTCACCTCAGTCTTGAAGAAGAGATCGATCAGCGAGAGCCAAATGAGCAAATTCCGCCCATGCAGGCCAAGGAGGGTGATACAATACAGTTCCGGCGGGGAGGTGTGCGGTTACACAATAGGAGCTGTATTGGCTTATTCTAGGTCTGCAGAGCATAACCACCACAATTCAACCTAGGCTGAAGCGTTCCAGTGCCCGGAGGTTCTCATCCATCTCATAAACCAGAGGAGTCCCATTTGGGATATCGATCGTCACCATATCTCCATTTGGAACACAGTCAATATGCTTGACCAATGCCCTGAGTATATTGCTATGTGCCGAGATGAATACGTCCTTTCCGGCCTTAAGGTCTGAGGTGATCCTCATCTCCCATAAGGGTAAGAAGCGGTCCAGGGCATCCTTCAAGGATTCTGAAAATGGCGATTCATCCATCTTCAGATGGGCATAACGGGAATCATGACGGGGATGCCTTGGATCGGTTTCCATCAGGGCAGGCGGACGGGCGTTATAGCTTCTGCACCACTCCTGGACCTGTTCAGCGCCGTACTCTGCTATCAGCTCCGCCCTGTTGAATCCTTCAAGCGCGCCCAGGTGCATCTCGTTTAGCCTCCAGCTCCGACATACTGGAATCCACATCAGGTTCATCTCATCCAGAACAATCCATAGAGTTCTTATGGCACGCTTGAGCACTGATGTGTAGGCAACATCGAATGAGTAGCCACTCTCCCTTAGAAGCTTTCCTGCGTTGCGTGCCTCTAGTATTCCGTCCTCTGAAAGATCGATATCATTCCAGCCCGTGAACCTGCACTCCCGGTTCCATCGGCTCTGGCCGTGTCTTAGAAGAACCAAATTGGACATGACATCATGTAGCCCTGGCGAAATCAGATGGTCACAATTTATTTATTCATTTGGTGATGATATTCTCATCAGCAAATGGCTATATATCACAGGGCTATATATTTCTATCTTCAGCACAGAGTTGCAAGATACATAGCTGTGATCAGGTAAAGAAGGAACGCAAGACGTCACGCCTGGTGCTCTGGTCTGGTAGCGAGGTCCAGAGACTCGTGCAATGCTCTCACGGCTGAAAGGGCTTATGCGGGCCCAGGATGAGAAAGACAATGTGTACTCATCAGGGGTCCGCCTGCTTTAAGCTCTCACTTCAAGGATGGCCTGCTTCCTTTGCTGCAGATAGAGAGATCGTGGCCAGTCCGTGAGCAGCGATCAGCCCAAAATGGCCTTATGATCTCCTGACATCAGATACTTTTGCAGACTTACCAGCTGTACCAGTAATATGTGCTTCTGTATGGGCCGTAGACGTTGGAATACCACCAGGGATCATAGCTATTGTAGTAATAGGAATACCCTGGCCAGTACCAGTAGTTGTAATACGGGTAGGAATACCTATAGTAGTTGGACGGATAATAATAGTAGTTGGACGGGTAGTAATAGGATCTTGGGTACCCCCAGTTGTAATAGCTCACACTAGATACTCCGCCCGGAGAGAGCCAGTCATAATTCGGGGAGCTAAAGCCGCTGCTTCCGATCTGCTGCTGAGAGGCAGAAGACTGGATGCCGCCGTCCATCTGCGATGATCCAAAGCCCGGTACCTGCTGCTGAGGCGATGTGCCCTGGTCTTGAGCCACGGCGCTCATAAAGAAGAGCAGCCCACACACTAAAATTGCCGATGCCATTTTAATAGTGCTAATTACAATTCCTCCAATAACACTATATCTCCCGCTACGTATAAAAAGGTGATTTTTATGTGGGCATCACCTAAAAGCTGCGTAACTAATAATGGAGGTGACGGGCCCTGAAATCGTGCTACTGCATCTCAAGCATTCGCGCCCCGTAAAGTCCGCCAGGTGGACAGAGGCAAAGGCCAGATGCACTGCGTGCAGGCAGTTTGCCATCACATATGCGTCACTGATCAGCGCTGATGGCCAAATAAAAATAAGTAGCTTTAAATTCGTTTAGACCCATCCTTGATTGGTGAGTCGCCATGATAGGACGGAACTGTATCTCAATTCTCTTCATAGTATTGCTAACGAGCATTGCTGGAGGGCAGGAGTGGCTCGATGGAGGATATGTAGGCAGAACATATGACAGCGATATAGCCCAGTACTTCACAGAACCTATCTTTCGCCCAAGCCCCACAGGAACTCAGCAGGCCTATTACCCCTACTTTGGTGAGGAGTTCTTCAGGGACTACGCACAGCCTTATCAGTTCAGGCCTGGCATATACCCAGGGCCTTACGGAGTATTTCCCTTCAACCCGGAGCCTTACTATTCGGACTTCAGATTGAGATCTCTAGCAGGCTTACAATGGGAGCCCGTTCAAAAGAACTGGACCAAAACAGTGGACTTTGCAAAAGCCAGATCATCAATGAGGGTATATCAGAACGGCGTATGGACAAATCTGTGACCTTCTCCCATGACTGAAGTCATAGGCATCTCCCTTGCAGACTCATCGGATTCTTCATCCGGTTCATCTCTGCTATCAGCCAGTCATCTCGGCATCAGAGGTTGCAAAGCCACCTCCATAGGTACAAGGTTCTTGGAAACACGGTTTCCTGATCAGCATGAGAATAAATAGTATGCAGGATCATAGGTACGGGCTGTATCCCGCCAATGAATTGGCGGGGATTAGCCCTGATTCTGTCCTAAAACACTGCCAGCTGGTGAAAGGCAAGAAGGAAGATGATAAAACATACCAGGTGCTCTGGTAACTGCAAGCGAAGAGGTGATTGATGCCTCTGCCAGGGTAACAAGCTGCAGTTTTAGAAAACTATTTTTTAGGATGGCAAAGATTTTCTCCTCAGCATCAGATAGATTCTAGAGGAGTGGTATTAGAATGATTTTGTACAAGCTTGTATTGGCTATAATTGCATTTTCCTGTATCGTAACCTTGGCATACACCCAAGGCAATAGCTACACGACCACGGACCCTGCCATACTGGAGATGGAGATGTCTATGGATATGCCCAGAGGACCCGCACCAACAGGACCCGCTATGATGGTGCCGTCCACCAGTACGCCTGCAGCTGCAAATATCCCTGTCCAGAATATCGCCGGAGTCTGGCGCCTGGATCTGACAAATGGGGAATCCATAGACCTGACCCTATATCAATCTGGGAACGTGGCCTTTGGAAGGGGCAGCCTGACCTCAGGCGGCGGCTCTTTATGGGCGACGGCCAGCGGATTTGTCTCAGGAAGCGTTCTGAGGCTGGATGTGGTGCCGTCAAGCGGCACAGGGCTTTATGCCATAGCTCTGGATCTGAGCGGCAGGACGCCCGCAGGAATGTACAGCATATTCAGCTCAGGCAAAGCAGCATCCTTCGGGAGCATCAGATGGTCCAGGCCTATGACATAGATATGGAATTGATGTCCCTAATCAGCCTGACCAGGATAGCACATAAAAAAGACATCCCCGACTTCAGTCGGGGGTGATGATTAACTTACCAGCCCCAGTAATAGTATGTGGTCGTGTATGGGCCGTAGACGTTGGAGAACCACCAGGGATCATAGCTATTGTAATAGACTGGAGTGTACCAGCTGTAGTGGTAGGTCGGAGTCGAGTAATACCAGGAGCTGGGGTAATGCCAGGAGCTGTAGTGGGATCCCGAGTGCCACACAGAGAATTCTCCGCCAGGAGAGAGCCAGTCACCATGATGTGGTGATGCCATTGCTGTACCCATAAAGCAGAGCAGTCCCAAAGCCATTATTACTATAGAAAGTTTGATAGTGCTTATTGCAATTCCTCCAGACAACCATCATCTTCTCTGCGTATAAATAGGTAATTTTTATGTAGGCTTCGTCTCGAACTCATATGAACTAAGTTCTCATCGATAATTGTCGAAAGCAGTCTCTCAACGCAATTAATATACTCATCCTACAAAGTATGCTAAATTGGCATCTGAGATAATGAGAGAGGATGCTCTGCACTGAAAAATTGGTTGTATCTGAATATTGAAACGCCCAACATCTGAAAATTCTGCTCAGGAGTGCACAATGAACGCTCTTTGAGGGCCAGCGCCACCAAAGAAGAGGTCTATATTTCAGGATTAAGCTAGACCATCAGAAGCGCAGAGCATCCTTGGGACAGGCTTCAATGCACCTTCCGCACTTTATGCAGTCGGGCTTCGCCAGGATCTCATTGACAGGAAGCTGCATTGGACAGACCTTCTGGCATTTCTTGCACCCTATACACAGATCCCTATCTACCTTGAGCTGGTACTTGTCGCCCCCAAGAGCCCTCTGGAGTGTGCCCATGGGGCAGAAGGTACACCAGGCCCTTGGAGATATGGAGATGCCAAGCAATATGGAGATGAGGGTGGTCAGTGTGCACATGGCCACAAAGACCATGCCTACCTTGTCCACTATTCCCTGAGTTCCAAGAATCCTCCAGACCATGAAGCCCATCATGGCTATGAATATGGGAACTCTGATCCACATGCTCTTCAATATGGCGGGAATTCTCCTGGACCTGCTGACCCGTCCCAGCCAGAAATCATTGAAGCTTCCTCTGGGGCACAGGTTTCCGCAGAACCACCTTCCTCTGAAAGGACTACTGATGATCAGGCTGGCGAAGACCAGCATCAGGAAGTAGCCAAGCTTTGGGTAGAAAAGGCCGCCGATGCAGACAATCAGCACTATTATGCCCAGGTAAGGAGTTATTTTAAGCATAGATGGCCTATACCAGGGCAGCTTCTTAGATATAAATCCAGCACCGGAAGGATCTCTCAAATTGGGATTCTATTCTCCGAGGGCATTTATAGCCTCAATGAGATCGGTAAAGGCCTCTATCTCCAGGTCCAGTATTTCCTGAAGGCTCATAGATATGGACATCTCCCCGTCGACTGTCAGGCGATCGGGCCCTCGAACGACAGTCCTGTTGATCCCATCTTTGGAGAGCACGGCCTTCATATCCCTGTCATGAGCCATGGTCCTGCCCGGAACCAGAACAGTGGACTTTACCTGGGATAAATCCAGCCCTGCCAGGTCTTCAATGGTTATGAGGCACCCCACGTCCTTTCCCACAGCCACCACATTCACTTTGTCTCCCAGCTCTCTGAATATGGATGAGATCAGGGGCTGTGCGGTGGTGCTGGTCAGGATGGTGGCGCCCCTTCTTAGAGCAGGAAGCTTTCTTAACTCATCCTTATGGCTGGCCAGGGCAAATGGCGCTCCTGTGGCAGGGTCCCACAGAGGCGTGCCTGTGATCTTGAAGCTGTAGCGCTCGCTTAGATCGGTGACTATATTCTTGAACTCCTCTACAGAATGGGGAGTGATGCCGGGCATTATGGGGGCGTTTCCAAGTATTAGCCCCTGCTCCCTGGAATTGGCAAACCTCATTAGTATGAGCCCTTTTGCACCCATCTCCTCTAAGTCTGCGCAGGTCTTCTCCAGCTCTTTGCCATCATTGACCCCAGGTATCAGGACAGATGCACAGTAAACGTCACAGCTCTCGCAGAACTGGCGCAGATTGGAGAGTGCAGCCTCAGGGTGGCGATCGTGCATGTACTTGCCGCGGATCTCGGGCGTGGTGGAGAATACAGTGAAGGAGACCTCTCTGACACCGGCATCAATGAGAGGCCCGGCCTCGTCGCCCCTGGTGAAGCCCTTGCCGCTTGTGTATCCGAGGTAGATGGGTACCCGGCGCTGGCTTAGCATCTCCGTCAGAGGCAGAAGGTCCGGATAGCAGCTCAGGTCCCCGCCGCCGCTTATGGTGACCTTGTCTGGCACTGAGCCGAAGGCCTTCTGGGCCACCTCGAAGACCACCATGTCCATGGGCTTGAACCCCGGGTAGCCCTCCATTATGGCCCTGGAGCAGTAATCACAGCCTTTCTTGAAGGGAAGACAGTACTTGCACCCAAAGGGCTCTATGCTCTTTACGCCCCTGAAGTAACAATAGCTGCAGAATCCTTTGCAGTCCAGGCCCGGCCGACCTCCCACATCCGCAAGTATCTCCATAGATCCTCTCCGCGAAGAGGCTCATACCAGAGTAAATAGCTTTTGATTACTGATTGCGGCGCAATAGCTGCAGACATAAAAATTAAATTTATACTGTATCAGTGCTCTGACAGGCCTGATAGATCTTTACTGTATAGGGGGAAAACGATATATACATCCCGGAATAGATGCTCAAGTCGGGGGAAGGATACAAGTCCTTGATAGGGGTATGCCTGGAGAGACGGCCCTGTAGGCATGAGCTAGAATGTGACATTATCTGATAAGTATTATGATCTGGCAGTGCAACTGGGGCGGGTGCAGGCCCATCAGCAGCGGCCCTGAAAGGGAGGCGGCTTTTGTACATAAAAGAGGTCGAGCTCAAGAACTTCAAGTCATTTGGTAAGAGAGTGCTGGTGCCTCTAAAGAACGACTTCACAGCCATCACCGGACCCAACGGCAGCGGGAAGTCGAACATAGTGGACGCTCTCCTCTTCGCACTTTGCCTCAGCAGCTCCAGAGCCATGAGAGCTGAGAGGCTGCCGGACCTGATCTACAGAGGGGACAACGGCAACAACCCCGACTTCGCCCAGGTCACAGTCAGGCTCGACAACACCAGCAGGACCATGGCAATAGAGCAGGATGTAATAGAGATCTCAAGAAAGATCACAACCAAGAACAATAAATATTTTTCATCTTATTATTTCAATGGCAAGTCCTGCAGCCAGGGAGAGCTGCATGACAGCCTCTCTAGGGCTGGAATTACGCCTGAAGGATATAATGTGGTAATGCAGGGCGATGTCACCAGGATTATTGAGATGACGCCTGTAGAGCGCAGGAAGATCATAGATGAGATAGCAGGCGTTGCCGAGTTCGATGAGAAGAAGAAGAAGGCCTTAGAGGAGCTGGATGTGGTCAGGGAGAGGATTGGCAGGGTGGATGTCATCCTGGAGGAAGTCGGCGCCCAGATGGTCAAGCTCAAAGAAGAGCGTGACCGGGCACTGTCATACCAGTCCTACCGCGATGAGAAGCGCAGGCAAGAGGCGTTTTTACTCCTGGCAAAGCTCAAAGAGGCCGAGGAGAACCTGTCTGAGCTGGCACGTGAGTCAGGTCAGTTCCGTGCAGAGGAGGCTGCGGCCTCACAGAGGCTGGAGGCCAGAAGCTCTGACCTGAGATCATTGGAAGAGAGGCAAAAAGGTCTGAACGCCGAGATCTACCACAAGGGCGAGGACGAGCAGATTGCAGTCAAAAGAAGGATTGAGGAGATCAAGGGCGAGACGGCCCTTGAAGAGAGCCATATAGAGCTATCCAAGAAGGCCCTGGAGGATGCCGACTCCCAGGCCAAGTCGGGCTACATCCAGATGGATAAGCTGCGTGCTGAGGCAGAAGCCCTGGGATCAAAGATCAGGGACGCCAGCATCAGGCAGGCCTCGCTCCAGGGAGAGCTGGAAGACAGATCCCTGGAGGCAGACCAGGCCAGGACCAAGATAGCCGAGGCTGATGCACAGTTTGCCAAGGCAAGGGATGAGCTGACTGCTGCCAGGCAACGCAGGGAAGAGTGCAAGGGGAGGCTTGGCGACCTGGTCCGGGAGAGAGACCGCCTTTTAGACTCAACCCGCAGGGGGACCTCTGAAAGGGAGGAGATAGCCGCCTACATAGCCCAGTCCAGCGAGGCCATGGCCGTCGCAGACCGGGAGGCTGCACAGATCAAGTCCGAGCTTGCAGATCTGAACCACAGGGCCCTGGAGATTGAGAAAGACAGGGACGACCTGGATGGATCTAGGCTCAGGATCAAGAGAGAGATAGCCGAGGCAGATAGAGAGCTTCAAAGACTGCAATCTGAATACGCCAAGGCCGAGGGGCGCCTTCGCGCCGTAGAGGACAGGTCCGGCTACAGCAGAGCTGTTGAAGCAATACGGTCAGCCATAAAGAGGCAGCTCCTCAAAGGGCTGTACGGGACCATAGCCGAGCTTGGAGACGTCAGCGGAAGGTATTCCTCAGCACTTGAGGTGGCAGCAGGAGCCAGGCTGCAGTCCATAGTTGCAGATAACGACGAGGACGCGGCAATGGCCATTGATTACCTAAAAAGATCCCAGATAGGCAGGGCCACATTCCTGCCCTTGAACAAGCTGGACATGGGAGACGTGCCCCAAACGCCGAGCCGGCCCGGAGTGGTCGACTTTGCCTTAAACCTGGTAGATTTCGATCCCAGATTCCACTCAGCCTTCTGGTATGTCTTCAGGGATACGCTGGTTGTAGAGAGCATGGATGCGGCCAGGCAGCTCATGGGAAGATACCGCATGGTCACTCTGGACGGAGACCTTGTGGAGAAGAGCGGGGCGATGACTGGAGGCCATTACAAGTCCAGGCTCAAGTTCGCTGCCGATGAGGGAAAGCGCCTGGCGGAGTTCTCTGAGAGGATAGCATCTGCAGATGCAGCCAGATCGGCTCTCCTGGAGAAGATGGACAGGGCTGAGGGCGAGATTGCAAGGACCAGCAGGGAAGTTGATGATCTTGATAAGGCCATAGCCAAGAAGACATTCAGGCTTGAGGAGGTAGGGTCTGTCAGGCCGAGGCTTGAAAAGTCCATCCAGGAGAAGAGGGCGAGGCTCATGGAGATGGAGGGGGAGTTCATCTCCATAAAGGAGAGGCTTGGAAAGCTCGAATCAGAGATCATGGAGACAGATGCCCTGGTCAGGGAGTGCCAGGCAAGGATTGACCTGCTTGAGAAGAACCTGGCCGGGTCCAACATACCTGCACTAAACTCACTGGTAGATGCTGCACAGGCCGAGATCAGGCGCCTTTTAGAGAGGATCAGGGAGATCGACTCAGAGGCCACCAGGGACAGGCTCAGGGTTGAGAGCATCTCTGAGAAGCTAAAAGAGCTGGCAGCACGGAGAGAATTCCTGGAGATATCTAAGGCTGAAGCCATAAATCGCCAGGATGCTTCAGCTCAGAAGATCCTGGCCCTGAAAGGGGAGCTGAAATCCCAGAAGGCCAGAGAGGAACAGATAGAAAAGGAGCTGCACGGCCTGAAAGGAGAGAGGAGAGAGATTGCCGATAAGATGATAGAGGCTCAGAGGGAGATGGACAGGGCCCAGAGAGAGTTAGATCGGATGGAGGCACGCCTGAAGGCCAACTCTGCAGCCGAGGCCGAGATAAGATCTCTAGCATCAACGCTGCGATCTGAGATAGAGGCCTGCGGCGTGGACTGCAGCCAGACGCCTCCCAAAAGCGAGATCGTGGCACAGAAGATCAAAGGCCTTGAGACTGCCATGAGAGATCTGGAGCCAGTGAACATGCTGGCCATTGATGAGTATGATAAAGTTCAGAAGAGGCACAGCATACTCCAGGACAGGCGCGAAACTTTAAGCCGTGAGAGAGAGGAGATAATAGAGAAGCTGGAGAGGTACGACCAGATGAAGAAAGATGCCTTCATGGCCTCATTTGCAGAGATCAACTCCAACTTTAAATCAGTATTTAAAGAGCTCTCCAATGGCGACGGCGAGCTGATACTGGAGTTTCCCGACGACCCCCTGGCAGGAGGAATGACAATTAAGGCCCGGCCCCAGGGAAAGGCGTTCCACAGGCTGGAGGCGATGTCTGGCGGGGAAAAAAGCCTCACTGCACTCTCATTTATATTCTCCATACAGAAACACAGGCCTGCCCCGTTCTATGCCATGGATGAGATAGACATGTTCCTGGACGGAGTGAATGTCGACAGGGTGGCCAAGCTCATAAAGAAGATCTCTGCCCAGGCCCAGTTCATAGTGGTGTCCCTCAGAAAGCCCATGATTCAGCAGGCAAAATATACAATCGGCGTGACTATGCAGGAGAACAATATCACCAGCGTGACTGGGATTTGTATGAGCTGAGGCGGCCTTGAAAGAAGATACTATCAGACCAGGCGACCCAAAAAAGCTGGATGGCTTCGAGTTTTCCGAGCCTGCAGAGGTCCTGGTAGAGCTGGCTAAGCGCGGGGAGCTCGACCCCTGGGACGTGGACATAGGCAGGACCACTGACAAGTTCCTGGAGTATATAGACACCCTGGAGAGGAGGGACCTGCGAATACCAGCAAGGACGCTCCTGTATGCAAGCATACTCCTTCGCATGAAGTCAGACTCCATGGAGGATAACCAGGAGGAAGAAGAGCCTGAGCCAGAGGCCGAAGAGGAACCTCAGCCCGATGTGAGACAGGTGGAAGGGCTGCCAACACCGCCTATACGGCGACGAACCAAGAGGCCGGTCACTTTAGACGAGCTGATAACCGAGCTCAAGAAGGCAGAGCTTGTCGGGCGCAGGAGGGCGATGCGTGAGAAGTGGCCCGAGTCGCCTGCAGAGAAGAAGCTGGACCTGTCCCATGACGAGGGCATAGAGGAGGGGATAGCAATGCTGGGTCCTATACTGGACGATATGTTCACTGCCAGCGACAAGGTCTCGTTCACTGATATTCCAAAAGGTGACAATGTGATGAACTATATCTCACTCTTATTCATGGCCCACAGGAGGCAGGTCTGGCTGGAGCAGGAGGAGATATTTGGGGATCTGTACCTTAAGAGACATCCTGAATTGGGCTCTAAGCCATAAGCATAGAGCGCTCAATGGGAGATAAAGTTGCACTACGTACCACCTGAAACCAAGCCTCCAGGATGATGGGCTGAAGACAGACTGGGACATAAGAGATTGTTTTCTTTAAAAAAAATCAATACTTTTGGAATAAAAATATTAATATTACAATGCTGAAAAATAAGCTTTTTATTGTATCATGTATTGGGGGCCCCTTCTCGGCTTGATAGCCGAGCCATTTCCCAAGTTTGCTTTATCTGATCTTATGATAGCAGAATATCCGCAATTGATTTTAAGGCCGATTAGGGTAAAACATAAATATTAATAGCAGCCCTAATAAGAATGAATCTAAAAAATTTATAGGAGTTGGAAAAGATGCCTGAAGATAAATCACAAGGATCGATGACAGTCAAGGAGGCTGGAAGAAAAGGCGGAAAGAGAACTGCTGAGACTCATGGCAAGGAGTTCTATGAGGAGATCGGCCATAAGGGTGGTCAGAGGGTCAAAGAGCTGATTGAGCAAGGAAAGAGGGCAAAGGAGTTGAATCCTGAGAAGTAGGTGCAATTACATTTGGTTCAACTAAAGCCCTGTCAAGTATTAAAAAGGAAGGTTTAAGCCTCAGGCGAGGCTCAATTCCAGCCTATATAGTGGATCTAAAGACGGTATCAATAGATCTGGATGTGGCTGTAGCTCCGCTGGTTACAATTGGGCCTTCTGTCACGCCTGCCACGCCGACTGGGTCGGATGTGTAGTCTGGAGTTGAGACGAGTGGGGCGAGCCCTGTCGATGACTCGGCATGCGGTATTGGATCAGCTCCAGATATCCAGGACCAGATATTGATATTATCTATATCATCGGCGATGAGATTTGAAGCTGCGGTAAAAGTCGTGTCTGTGACGTGCACTGCAGTGCCATCGATCTTCGATGCAGTCAGGTAGCTGCCTGTTGCATCACGGGAGGTGCCAGTTGTCGAGAAGGCCGGGCCTACTGCTTTCACTATGCTGTTTCCTACAGCAGGGTTAGCATTTCCATGTATATAAACCGAGCCTGCAGAGGCTGATGCGCTTGTAGCCCTATTCAAGGCATGGATCTGCAGATCCGCGGCGGATGCTGGGTTAGCTCCAGTCAGGCGGCTGACCAAGTGTGCTCCAGAACCCATGAAGATGTTTTCTGCGCCCGCAGAGGCGAGAGTTATGAGGCTACCGCCTGTAACTGAAGCTGTATTAGCACTGGCGGAAATAGTGCCATTATCTATGTAAGAAGCGCCAGAGGCGTCATTGGTATCTGCGAGGGTCCTTGTGACTCCTGCTGAGGTCATGGACTCTGTATCTGCATAGCTGCACTGGGTTAAAGGAGCTCCCGGGATTGTAATGACACGGCCCTGGGAGATCAGCATTGCAGACCCCTTCCCTCTTCCAAAGGACTGGACCCATATGTCTCCAGCCAATGCCTTCTCTGTCCCTTTTATAGAATTATACTGTGTAGCAAGAGGCATTGCGAGCATATGAATAGCATCGGGCGCTATTGAATCTCCAGGCTTATAGGTAGTTGCAGTTCCAGACAGGTCACCGGTTGCAGAGGAGGCAGTGTTGCCGAACTTGTCTGTTTCAGCAAGTGCATAGAATCCAGAGGCTGTTGTATCGCCTGCTACAGTGCCCAGGATATCGCTCTTATCGCTCAAAGCATTTCTTTCAGATGTCAGATACAGGTACTCGAAGCTCTGAGAGGCGGTTCCCTCAGCGTTCGGTATTGCTGATGATGCAAATGATAGCGACCCCTTCCAGGCTGTGCCTTTGACAGATCCGCCGTAATTGTTATCTATATTGATGGCTGCTGAGCCGCTCACGGAGCCGGATGCATCAATCTGGCCAGAAGACATCATGGCATCGTATGTGGCAGAGCCGGTTGCAGATGCCTCTGCGGTTCCTGTTCCGGAATGAGTGGCGTAGGCAACGAGCTGAGCATTGCCACCTACATAACCACTGGGTGAAGTGCCTGCAGTATCTTGGACTGAAGACAGTGCGGAAACCTCAGAGAAGGCCTCTGCAGATCCCAGGATGCCTGTCTTGGATGCTTTTGCAATTACAGTCGTAGTGCCGTAGCTGCTCGTAAGGTCGTAGGTATGTCCATTGGCGGTGGGGTTGGAAAATCTCCTCGACTCAGTCCTTGCAGGAACCGTCCTCTCAGACTCTGCAGTGTTAGTGCCTTCGGTTCCAGCTGGGACATATGCGTGGGCCCAAGCACCAGCGTACAGTTGTACACCGGTCGCATCTGTTGCAGCTTGATACTCACTGAACGAGTCGCCGTGAACATAAGCAGTTCCGGTGACGGTATTCGTCCCCGTCTGTGCCAAGTCGACGGCTCCTGCCTCAGATACCACAGCAATCAAAGTGACGCATATCAACGGGATGAGTGCATTTCTTGAAGTTTTCATAGAGATCATCCCTCCATATGCTCGCCATTCCCTGGCGAGCTACTATAAGCCGGTATCTTGGATACATCATCAGATTGAGAGTCGGCGGATGCCATTGGCAGATTGAACAGAACCATCAGGCCTAGTCTAAATTCAGAAGATCGGTCTATTGATCTATAATAGTACTCTATCAGGCAGCAGAGTTCATCAGGTTGTTTGCTTTCTAATTTTGCAATCCAAGGCATTTCATCATTATCCATCTCTTCTGAATGGGATCTAAATCGTGTTCTATCAGACAAATCTATCACCACTATTGATTCATTATGCTGACACCATCTAGAGATCGTCCCGCTGAGATGACGAACGATATTATTTCAGGTTGATAATTAGCTATTTTTCTCAGCTTACGCTAACCTTTTATTGCATTATGCCGCCCCCGACGTATGCCGAAATGCATCTGGGCGTATCTACTGAGGATATTTGCCTTCGATGCCTAGTTATCGCCATTGCATTCGGCGATTGACGAGATAGGCTGCAGAGAAGATAAACTTTTCTGAATACTTTTAGCTATTTATAAATATAAGACGATTATGGGAAATAGTTTCTTACAATTAACAATAGATTGTATACTTGCTTGTGAGTTGAGTCTCTTGAATCTAGGCATTGTAGGCAGATTATTCCTTGAGCAATATCTCACTCTGATTCATGACCCATAGGAAGCAGGTCTGGCTGGTGCTCGTTTGAACCTGAGACAGAGAAATAGATAGATGAATTCCATAGGCCATAGCTGATAGAAGGCCGGCCCATCCAGGACCGTATGGCGTAGGGCTAGATAGCCATAATTCTCCGCGGGAGAGTGCATTTTTCCAAACCGTTTGAAAATAGGATGGATATCTCAGACAGAGATATCATCTACCTAAAGCTATATTGATCAGAGATGTGGGCCATAGCGCCAGCTCAGCTACATATCTTAGCAAGCCTTATTGGAGTTACATAAAGTTATGGAAGAAACTCCCGGCTGGCTTTTTCAAGTTGGCATTCACCTGCATCAGCATCTCACCGACAGACAGAGCCCGGTTATCAATCGATTCATGCATGGCACCCAGGCTCAAGCCTGCCTGGAAGAAAAGGCCTTGACCGATCAGTACATAGAGCCGCCAGCATGCCCCGCTAAATGATATGCCGTAACACCAACTAGAGATCGAAGAGGACTCCGTAAATAGGTCTACCTTATCATAACCTTGCCCAGAGTTACCAGGAATAGAGACATCAGCAGCCAGCCCATGAGCCTCTCTGAGACGAATACGTACTTGAAGACCCCAACGGCCCCAGGTCCGCTGGCGTCTGAAAAGAATGCCAGGAAGCTGTAGTAAATGGCATCTATGAGGGATGTATGGGCACCGCCAAGCCAGAACATGCCTGCAAATACGAGTATCAGGCCCATGCTCAGAAAGACGGTGCGTGCCGGACGGATGCCGTATCCACAGGTCAGGCTGGCTATGATATCGAGGTATTTGGACCGATCCGACCATATCTTGCCGGCCTGGCTTTTAGACCTGTACTGGTAATAGCAGTCATCCGAGTCTTTGAACCACTCCAGATCTCTGTATATCTTCACCAGAGAGATATAAGTCGCGCCATCGCAGACGATGTGATCTTTTATAGATGACCAGGGAAGCTTCAAGCTCTCGAACTTAACCTCAGTGAAATAGGCGTCCTTTGCGAACTGGACATCGCTGAAATCTGCGAACTCTTCGAACTTGGAGTTCATGAATGTGGCATACCCAGAGAACTGGGCTCTGCTGAATGATGCATCCTCACTGAAGGGGATTCCCATAAAGGAGGCATCTTTATGGAACTGGACCCCGTTGAATGAAGCATCGCCGCTGAACCTGGACTCGCTGAAGTAGGCATAGCCTGCAAACTGAGATATCCTGAATGAGGCATAGCCAGTGAATAGGGACTCGCTGAAGTCGGCATACTTATCGAAATGCGATCCACTGAAGTAGGCGTCTCCAATGAAGCGAGCTCCCCTGAAATGGGAGTCTTTATTGAACTGGGCATCCACGAAATGGGCATCGCTGCAGAACTGAACCCCCTCAAAGTCAGCATATTCTCCAAACCTGGATTCGCTGAAGTCGGCGTACTCATCGAACTTGGCTCCATTGAAGGAGGAATATCCCTCCAGATGTGATCCTGCAAAGGAGACGTGCTGCCCAAACTCAGTACCATTGAACTCAAGATCCTCTGCAAAGATTGCCCTCTCGAACTCAAGTGGACCTTCAATGCGTGAGTTGGTGATTCTTATGGCTGAGATGATCACTAGAAAATGGTTGGGCGGCAGAGCGTCTCCATTTCCGGGCTGCAGGTCAGAGGACTGCTCCAGCATCCAGCTCAAATTGCCCAGATCGAGGTCGCCCCTGATCAGGACGCTATCGTAATCTACCGGCTCTCCGTTGGCGATCTTCTCCAGGATATCCTGAGAGGGGATTATTGTTAGGTCGCCAGATTCAGAGGAGATGCCTTTCATAAGCTGGAAGATTGGGCAGGAGCAGGATATCCTTTTCGGTCAATGCTCACTGCATAAATATCATCATCCTCGAGGAATTATGCTGATCATTTTGCTTTGAATCGCATCTGAGAGCATCAATGCATTTAAAGCCTTGAACTGCAATAGTAGAGGGGATCTAGTTGGCAAGCACCAATCCATCCGATTCTAAGGCGGTCATAGAAGCCGCTCTCTTCGCAGCAGGAAAAGCTCTATCGCTAAGAGAGCTATCCGACCTCTCCGGCCTGCACCCAGAGGAGGTCAGAGCCTTAGCAGACGATCTGGTAAGAGAGTACGGCTGCAGGGACTGCGGCATGGAGATAAGATCCTTCGAGGACAGATATGTGATGCAGGTCAGGGGCGGCCTGGCTGCGCAGGTCAGATCAGTAGCACCAAAAGAGCTTGAGGCCCCTCTGATAAGGACCCTGGCAATAATCGCCTATAAGCAGCCCATGAAGCAGAGCGAGCTGGCCGAGATCAGGGGCAACAAGAGCTACGACCATGTCCACAAGCTTGAGGAGCTGGGGCTGATAAGCGCTGTGAAGAAGGGAAGGACAAAGGTACTGACCACCACCAAGGGCTTTGCGGATTACTTCGGCCTGGACTCTGACAGCCCAGACCTGGTGAGGCACGCGCTTCTCGGCAAGCGAAAGAGCATAGGCGTGACGAGGATGTATGAGAGCCTGGCTTCGAGGATGGGGCTGGACTACATACCGGTCAACCCCTACAAGCCTGGAGACGGGGATATAGAAAAACTCTCAGAGATCCAGGTTCTGGTTGCGGCCCCCGGATACGGGGACAGGATAAGGCTGCACTATAGGGGCGAGATCATCGAGGCCGGGGTTAGAACCTTATCCCAGCTCAAGGGAAGCGCGGAAGAGATCTTCAATGCCTGCGGCGAGGGAAATATTGAGCCCCTGGCTGCAGAGATAGATGCCCTCCTGAGGCAGTACCGCGAGCGTGCCAAGTATGCAAGACCAGTAAAGCCGCTCACATCCATGATCACAGACCTGGCCAAGGATCTGAGGATACCTGTAAGAGATGAGGGCATAACTGCGGCCCCTGACTACGCCCAGCTCAAAGCTGCGGTGATTGTACCCACCCACCAGCCCTATGATATGGATATATTGGAAAGAATTAAGCAGAGGTACGATGCCATTCTGGCAGGCCTGATGTGATCTCTGATACGATCTAAAACCAGCCCTTTCTCCTGAAGTAATTCAGCATGACCAGAGCCACGGCCAGCATTAAGGCCACTATGGCATGGAATGCCCAAGGGTGCTGGAGCATCACTACCATGACCTGGACGTTCATGCCAAAGACCCCGGATATGAATGTCAGGGGAATGAATATTGTGGATATGACCGTCAGCACCTTGATCACCTCATTTAGCTTGTTGCTGAGGCTTGATAGGTAGATGTCTATAAGCGAGGCCGACATGTCGCGATAGTTCTCCACATTCTCTATCACCTGGATGGTGTGGTCGTACACGTCCCGAAGGTAGATCTTTGTGGAGTCCGTGACAAGAAGAGATTCCGTCCTCTGAAGCGCGCTCACCGCCTCCCTGAGAGGCCAGACGGATTTGCGAAGGAAGAGCATATCCCTCTTCAGGTTGTAGATCTCTGGAAGATCTTCGGGACCGGGATCCGCCACCAAGGCATCCTCCAGATCCTCAAACCTGCCCCCAAGCATCTCAAGTATGATGAAGTAGTTATCGACCACGGCATCCATCATGGTATAGGCCAAGTAATCCGCGCCCGACTTCCTTATCCTGCCCTTGGCATTCCTGAGACGCTCTCTGATGCGGTTGAAGACGTCGGTCTCCTTCTCCTTGAAGGATACCACATAATTTGGGCCAAGGATGATGCTGACCTGGTCTGCAGAAAGGGTTTTATCCTCGCCATCTATGTAATAAAGCATCTTCAGCACTATGAAGAGGTAGTCATCATAATCCTCGACCTTTGGCCGTTGATCAGTCAGTATGTCCTCCAGAACCAGAGGATGGAAGCCATAGCAATCCCCCAGCTTATCTAATACGCCGACCTGGTGGAGACAATCTATGTTTATCCAGGTGACAGAAGGCCGGCCCTTGAAGACGAAGCACTCTTCAACGGTCTTCACCTCGAGCTCCTGGTAGTGCGACTCGTCGTAATCTATGATGGTTATCCTGGGCTTATTCCCACACCGATCTGCGACCGGATGCTGAGTTGTGGGAGGGAGATCAGAGAGTCCAGATCCTTTTTGGGACGAGTCCATAATTATCGAGTTTCCTTTAGACCAATAGAACTCCACCACCCATAAAAAAGTATGGGGGAGTGAAAGCATGATCCAAAAGCGTATCGGATTCCACTTCCAGGACCCTACGGCACCAGCCCGGGGAATATGGTAGTTATGACCAAGATCACAGTGAGGATGCTCAGTATTATGGTCATGGTCCAGGCGACTGCATTGAAGAACCTGTTGTTTGTGTAGCTCCCCATTAGCTTCCTGTTGTTTATGAGGAGGAGCATGAAGACCAGCACAAATGGCAGGAGCGAGCCGTTGATCACCTGGGACAAGACCATTATAGTAAGCAGAGGTGCGTCGGGAATGAGGATGATGCTCGCCCCTACGACTATGAGCAAGGTGTAGAGAAGGTAGAACTGAGGCGCCTCCCAGAACCTCTTGTTTACTCCTGAATCCCAGCCCATGCCCTCGCACAGGAAGTAGGCTGTGGAGAGGGGAAGGACTGAGGCCGCAAAGAGGGATGCACTGAGCAGGCCAAAGGCGAAGAGCCAGGCAGAGTAGCTGCCAGCTAGAGGAAATAATGCCAGAGCAGCATCTTTGGCAGTCTCAATCCTCATGCCATGGGCGAAGATGGTGGCAGCGCAGGTGATGATTATGAAGTATGATACTACATCAGTGATGATGCAGCCGATATAGACGTCCCACTTGGTATATTTGTACTCGGATATCTTCACGCCCTTCTCGACTACTGATGACTGAAGGTAGAACTGCATCCAGGGTGTGATGGTGGTTCCAATCAACCCTATCAGCATGTATACGTAATCAGGCTGAAAGCTGATGCTTGGGGTTATGGTCTCTTTGAGCAGATACCCCCAGTTGGGATGAAGCATCAGCCCAGAGACTATATACGTGATATAAAAGGCGCTGGCAATCAGGAAGATCTTTTCTATGGACTGATATGTGCCCTTGACTATGACCAGCCAGACCAGGACCGCCGCCACAGGCACAGAGATGTACTTGCTCACACCAAAGATCTCCATGCTGGCTGCGATGCCCGCGAACTCCGCAGTGGTGGTGCTCAGGTTTGCCATCATTATGCCGAGGAGAAGGACCACAGTAGGCTTGACCCCGAAGGTCTCCCGGATGAGGTCTGCAAGGCCCTTTCCAGTGACCACTCCCATGCGTGCGCACATCTCCTGCACAACGAAGAGCGATATAGTGATTGGTATCAGGGTCCAGAGGAGCGAGTAGCCGAAGTGGGCCCCGGCAATGCTATAGGTGGTGATGCCGCCAGCATCGTTATCCACGCTTGCGGTAATTATTCCAGGCCCAAATATGCTGAGGAACATTAGGATGCCAGCCACGCCTGGTATCCTGCGCCTCAGGCTCGATCTCGAAAATTCCATTCTACACCGCCCCTGCCCTGACCCGCCTGATCTTGTGGTAGTTCCAGGGAAGCCTGTTGCGCAGCTCATCTGGTATTACCGCCTCCAAGGCGTCATCGAAGGTGACGATGCCAAGCATCTTGCCATCAGGGTCCACCACAGGCACGCTTAAGAAGTCGTACTTGGAGAGGAGACTGGCCACCTCATCTATGGTCGCAGTGGGAAGGACGTTTATCACCTCCTTCTTCATCACATCATTGACCTTTGTCTCGGGATCTGCAAGCAAAAGGTCACGAAGAGAGAGCACTCCCAGTATCTGCTCCTTTTCATTTAGAACATAGATGTAGTAGATCATATCTATATCATCGCCCGCTCTCCTGAGCCTTGCAAAGACATCCGAGACCTTGCAGTCAGACCAGACCCACACGAAGTCGGTGGTCATCAAGCTGCCAGCGGTCCTATCGCTATATCCCATGAGAGATTTTATCTCCTGGGCCTCCTCGGGGCCTATCAGGCCGAGGATCTCAGAGACCTTCTCCTTGGGCATCATGCTCAAAAGATCTGCAGCATTATCGGGGTTCATATCTTTGAGCAGGTAAGCGATCTGGTCTGAGTTCATCTGGTTCACCATGTTGGCCTGAACCTCGGGCTCGACCTCTTCCATGGTCTCTGCAGCGGTCTCAGGACCGAGCGATTGAAGTACCCTAACTCTGTCCTTATTGTTCAGCTCCTCTATGATATCTGCAATATCTGCAGGGTGCAGGTCAGAGAGACCCTTCCTTGGAATCTTTAAGTGAATGCGTCTTAAGCCCGGATCCAGGGGATCTATGTACCACCAGGGTATGATGCGGTTAGGCAACCGGTCCAGAAGCGGCCTTGGCCAGAGTGAGAGGCCGAGCCTTCGAAGGATGCCCTTGAAGCCCACATCCACACCTACAACACACAGGGCGCCCTTTAATGGGGCCAGGAGGACATCGTTTACCCTGACCACCTTTAAGCCGTCTATGTCCACGATCTGCTTGTCCAGGAGGGTCTCAGTTACCAGAAGTTCCTTCTCAGAGATCTTCCCTGGCGGCAGCTCGTCCCTGGGAAGGTCCAGCTTGACATCGAAATCTATAGAGCAGACATTGGCTATGGGCACTATGACCTTCTCGCCGAGGATGTTTGTGGTAAAGATCACCCGGGAGATCTCCAGAAGCGATTCGCCAGGCTTCAAGGACATGTCGTGAATCTTCCCAATCATCGTCCCCTCGCTGTCCACTACCTTCATTCCCTGGAGCTGGCTGAAGAAGCCCACCCGGTCAGTGCCCAGGGACGCTATCTCTTTTGCCCACAGAGGGCCCGAGGACTTGCCCATCAGCCTCTCGGCATCGCTCTTAGATGTGCTCATACCATACCTTCTAAATAGGAGGCGTCTCTTCCTTCACCCTCTCGACTATGACTATCTCCAGAAGGTCCTCCACACCCACCACAGATTTTATGTCATCATTTATCATAGCGCCCAGTTCTTCAAGGCTTTTAGCCCAGACCTTCAGGAATAGATCGAACTCCCCAAGAACGCTGTAGATCTCAGAGATCTGAGAAAGCTTAGATAATGCCACCTTAGCCTCATCATGCTTATCTGCATCGGTCTTCACAAGGATGATGGCTGCAACGCTGTAGCCGGCTGCCGCCGGGTTCACCATGACCGTGAACTTATCTATGACGCCCCGGGCCCTCATGCGCTTGAGCCGAAACTGGATAGTCGCATCTGAGATGCCTGTTTGGCGGGACATCTCCTGGAAGCTCATCCTAGAGTTCTGCTTCAGGAGCTGAAGTATAGCTGAATCGACCTCGTCTAGATCCGAACTTATGCCCATATTAACTGATCTTCTCCATAATGCCAGATGAGATTGGTAGACTACCAAATAAACTATAAATAAGTTGCTACATCCCCAAATATCAGGCTAAATCATGGCATTTTACCATATTCATGCCAGAGTTATAATCAGAGGGCTATTAGGTACAGATATCCCTCGGCAACAATTAGCTTTTTATATAAACCGATCAATCTTCGAATTAAGTAAGGGATGGTATAATGAGGGATTTATCAAATATCGTTTGTACAGGCGTTCTACTTGTGATTCTTGCCCTGGCCTCAAGTCCGGCACAGGGAAAGGATGCCACCGTGGAGATCACGAGCTCTGCCTTCAAGCCTGGAAATGCGATCTTAGATGCCGGTAGCGCAGTTACCTGGATCAACAATGATACATCGAACCACACAGTCATCGGCGATGATGGCCGGTTCAAATCAGGAGAGCTGGCACCAGGAGAGAGCTTCAGCCTTGCCTTCAGCAGTCCTGGAGCATACCACTACCGATGTGGAACTCATCCATCCATGCGCGGCACAGTATCAGTCGTGCCCAGGAGGGGCGCAGCAGGAAGACCGGCTTTAGGAACAGACTCAGGCAAGCCTGCCCGCCAGAGCATAATAGCTCCAGTTCACCAGGCGGATCTGGTATCTGCGAAGCTAAATGTCCCATTCCAGATCAAGGTCGGCCAGACAGCCTCAATAAAGAGCGATGACATTGAAGTGAAATTCATAAATGTGACTGAAGACTACAGATGCCCCTCAGACGTGGACTGCTTTTGGGCCGGGCAGGCAACTGTTCTGGTAGACGTGATTAAAGAGGGCAGGGATATGGGCAGCTTCAATCTGACGAGCACAACCTCGAGTGGCGGTCTGGAAGCCAAAAGCTTTGAGGATTACTCTATTAGGCTGGAGAAGATCGAACCTTATACAAAGAGCAGCCAGAAGATTGAGCTCTCCGATTATGTGGCAACTTTAATCGTACAAAAGATCGAGACTGCTGAGAGCTCATGAGCCCAAAAACCCTCAGAGCGAGTAAATTTGAGTTCAAAAAGAAAGGGAAGGGCGATCCTTCCCATCTACCATATCACGGGCCTCTCATCCTCAGGCCTGTACAGCGTATCTCCCGGCTTGATATCAGGGAATGCCTGGTAGAACTCAGGCATGTTGAAAGCAGCTCCTATGACCCTGAACTTATTGGGCGGATGCTCATTGGTCAGCACCATCGTCCTCAGGTACTCGTCCCTCAGGGTTCCACGCCATATCTGGGCGAATCCCAGGAAGAACCTTTGATCCCCTGTGAAGCCATCGATCTTCTCAGGCTCAGACTCAAGTGACATCCTGTAGGCCTGGTAGGCCATGGTGAGACCACCAAAGTCTGCTATATCTTCACCCAGTGTCAGGTTGCCGTTGACAAAGAGCCCTGGCAGAACCTCGAACCGGTCGTACTCCTCCCGCACCATCTGGGCCCTCTTGGTGAACTCATCTTCATCGTTCTTGGACCACCAATCGGTCATGTTCCCAAACTTATCGTACTTCCTGCCCTGATCATCGAAGCCGTGAGTCATCTCGTGGCCAATTACCATTCCTATGGCCCCATAGTTGACGGCATCGTCTGCGTCCTTGTTGAAGAATGGAGGCTGCAGTATGGCCGCAGGGAAGGTGATGGTATTCCTGTTGAAGTCGCTTATGGCGTTCACAGTCTGTGGATCTATATACCACTGGGTGCGGTCCACGGGCTTTCCTGCCCAGTCCAGACCGTAGTTGCCGTGGTTGAGCTCAAAGGTGCTGGCCCGCAGCACATTCATGACATAGGAGTCGTTCTTGATCTCAAGGCCTGAGTAATCCCGCCACCTGTCTGGATATCCCACCTTGACCTCCATCAGGTCCAGCTTCTCTAAGGCCTTGATCTTGGTAGAACTCTCCATCCAGTCCAGGTTATGTATTCTAACCAAAAACGCCTTCTTCAGGTTGGCCACAAGGTCCACCATCCGGGACTTGGACTCAGGGGCGAAATGCTCCTTCACATACAGCCTCCCGATATCCTCTCCAAGGGCAGCGCTCACTGTTCGTATGACCCTCTTGCTCCGGGGGTCCATCTCCTCCTGCCCATTCAATATCCTGGAGTTGAAGTCGAAGGACTCGTTCTCGAACTTGGAGCTTAAGTAGGGTGCAGAGGACGATATGAGCTTCCAGCGCAGGAATGTCTTCCAGTCGCGGATCTTCTCATCCCCCATCATGGAGCTCAGCTCCTTGAAGAAGGATGGATTCATGACATTGAACTCGTCAATTCCTGGATAGCCAAGCTCAGATGTAAGGGCCCTCCAGTCCACTCCAGGGGCAAAGCCTTCGAGCTCCTTCATCGTCATCTTGTTGTAGGTCTTCTCTGGGTCCCGGTTCTCCACTCTGGTGAAGGAGGCATTGGCCATGCGCGTCTCCATCCTCATGACGGTCTGTGCATTCCTGGATGCGACATCTTCCGGATCTCCCAGGAGGACGAACATCTTTGTGACATGCTGCACATATTCTTCCCTGGTCTTTGCTGACTCGTTGTCCTGCCTGATGTAGTAGTCCCTATCAGGCAGACCAAGCCCACCCTGGAAGAGGCTGGCAAGCATCACCCTGCTGTTCTTGGAGTCTGCATCGGCATAGAGATAGAAGAATGGATCTAAACCTTGCTCCAGCATGCGGGCTGAGACTGACTGCAGGTCTGAGACATTGGATATATTGTTTATCAGCTCGAACTCGCCTTGAAGAGGCTCTATCCCCTGGCGCTCAATTCTATCGACGTCCATCCCCATGCGGTAGAACTCGCCTATCCTCTGCTCTACTGTGCCCTGATCTGCAGAGGTGTTCTTTGCCACATCTTCGATCAGATCTCTGAGGTCTGCCTCTGTTTTATCCCGAACCTCTATGAAAGAGTCGTAGCGAGTCTTGTTTGCAGGTATGGGATGCGCCTTTATCCAGGCGCCATTGACGTAATCAAAGAAGTCGTCTCCAGGCCTGGCTGAAAGGTTCATATTTGAAGGATTAAACGCTACAATCTGTCCCGGTCCAGGATTGGACGAAGTCTCAAAGGCAATGGCAGGTATATATGCCAAGAAGATCAGCAAAACAAGTGCTGATAGGCAAAAGACAGCCGCGCCCAGATGCGACCAGCTTCTATGCTGGAGTTTACTGCTAATTTAGATCCCCTCCGAGGGTATTTATCGAGCTCTGTCTCGAAAGTCGGTTTGTAACAGAGAAGCTGCACAATGTCAACTACCACGGCCTGAAGGCCGTGGCTTGTAGCTACCGCGTGGCGCTACGATTGGCTGGTTGACAGACAGCCTGTTACTATCAGCTCTGCTGAAAGTAGCGATATTTCTTGAAGCATTTAGATCAGCGTCTAACTGGAAACCACAGCTTTTGCACTTGAAGATCTTACCTTTCCGGTTGTCCTTGTGTTGGA
>Ga0074195_1001276_pt1 | contig 36733 bp, 35 predicted proteins | sample EPASupsiteHSE623_FD_64525 | JGI IMG/M metagenome (GOLD analysis project Ga0074195, IMG submission 64525) | Bioremediated contaminated groundwater from EPA Superfund site, New Mexico - Sample HSE6-23 | ecosystem: Environmental > Aquatic > Deep subsurface > Groundwater > Contaminated ... | reverse complement strand
CCTCCCGATAAGTTGCTCGCGTTTCTTGAAGCTCTGTGATTATGCCGAGCGCCTAGTCCTTCCGGGCGCTCGGCACCAGCCCTTTACCGTACCCCGCTCGGCATAATCGCGGCCTCGGCATAAGAGAAGTTATGCCGATATCGGCATAACTTCTCAACTTCAAGATGGATGCCCAAAGTCCCATGGCTTTAATCTTAGTCGGGCAGAGTGAACTCTGGGAAAAATTTAAGCTTCAGACCTATGCAGCCATCCGGCAACGCATTGATCTTCAATGTAAACTGCCCCACTTAGATAGAGCCCAGATGGGGGATTATGTGAAACGACATCTTGCTTACGCCGGTTCAGACCATGATATATTTTCAGATGGTGCTTTGGATGAAATATTCCGATTCTCTAGTGGTGTACCCAGGCTGGTGAACAAACTCTGTACTCACTGTCTGTTATATGGAGCACAGAATGACCGCCGGATCATTGACGTGGTGGAAGGTACTCGGAGTTCCAGCAAGAATTATTATTTGAGTTCTAACTTTCCGGAAGGAGGGAATTAATTTGAAGAGGCTTCTCTTTCTTGCAGTTTTGGTACTGACAGCAGCTTTGTGGGGGTGCGGCGCCAAACCGTCCGAGACAGAAGTCCAAAAGGCCACCGCTGTTAGGGCAACCACAGTACGGATCGGGGATATTGCGGAGTATTCCAGATACGGAGGTAAAATCTCCGCTTTTCAGGATATAACCGTCATCCCTAAAATGGGCGGCAAGGTGGATGACGTACTAGTGGACGTAGGGCAACAGGTACAAAAGGGGGATTTATTGGTCAAGCTGGAAGATCCTGAAGCAAAAGCACAGCTAAAACAGGCGGAGGCTTCCCTGGCCATAGCAGAAGCAAACCAACGTACCTCCAATGCTGCGACCGAAAACGCCCGTATCAACCTGGACCGGCTGGAACAGCTTTTTCGCGAGGGTGCCATTTCACAGCAACAGCTTGAATCTGCGCAACTGCAGTACAAACAGGCCACTTCCGGCGTCTCGGAGGCAGTTGTGCGCCAGGCGGCAGCTGCCGTAGACCTGGCCCGGACCCAGGAAGCCAATACAATCATCACTTCGCCCATTGATGGTCACATTGCCGCCCGGTTCATTGACCCGGGTGAAATGGCGGTGCCCGGCTTACCAGTAATGTCGGTGGTTGCCATCGACAGCGTTTATGCCGACATCAATATCACCGAAGCCGATGTGGCCAGGATTAAACCCGGTCAACAGGCAGAGGTTAGGCCTGCCCCCACCGGCAAGACCCTGATTGGAAAGGTTAACACAGTGGCACCGGCGGCAAACCCCCAAACCAAAACCTTCGCGGTTCGGATCTTGCTGGAAAACGGGAAACACGAACTTCTGCCGGGTATGTTGGCAGATGTTCAGTTTGTCTCGCAAAAACACACCGGGACAAGTCTGATTCCTCCCGAAGCCCTGGTGGGCCAGAATGATTCGCCGGCCGTGTTTGTGGTCAGCCAAGGTAAAGCGAAGCTGGTACGGGTAACCACAGGTCTCACCAATGTCAATTACGTGGAGGTTGTCGACGGCCTGACGCCAAACCAGCCTGTCATAATTGAGGGGCAGCAAAACTTGAGCAGCGGTTCGCCGGTCAAGGTAGTGCAGTAGGCAAAACGAGAATTAAACGTTCAACCCGCCAACAACAAAGGCGGGTTTTTTTATGCCGCTGCCAGCTGTTTCGCCTGATGTATAAAACAATCTCTATTTCTAAGACTATAGACTTATAAGAGGATTGCGACGGTGAACAACGATGTCTTTTTTCAAGAGACTTATCAATAAACCGAAAAAAAAGTTCACAGGTGAAACTGCAGCGGGTTCGACGCCGCTGCAGTACGGGAAACCCTACTCTTCCGATGACATCAAGGCAGTCGGCATTTCCAGCGACCTGGAAGAAAACTATAACAACATCAAGTCCATTCTGGGGCACAGCGTTGACATCATAATGCGGAAGTTTAAACTGGGCGCTAGCAATCAGGTGGAAGCCTTCCTGTTGTATGTTGACGATTTTGTGGACCTGGAACTGGTCTCCGACAATGTTTTGACCCCCCTGGTGACGGTCAAGGTTGAGCCTAAAACGGGTAACCTGCTCAAGCACTTAATGAATGAGGCCATCACCTTGGGCGAAATCAATATTAACACTGATTTACACTTAACATTGCAGGAGGTCCTGTACGGAAACGTCGCCCTTTTTGTTGACGGGGAAGATAGCGCACTCTCTATATCAGCTAAAAAATTCCCCCACCGGCCGGTGGCGGACTCAGTGATAGAACCGGTGGTACGGGGACCCCGGGAAGCGTTTACAGAGATACTGGCCATAAACACCGCTATGGTTCGCCGTCGGATGAAAGATCCCAATTTTGTAATTGAATCCATCGTGTTGGGAAAGCGGACCAAGACCTCTCTGGCCATCCTCTACTTCAAGGGGATAGTTGACCCGGACCTGGTAAGCGAGGTTAAACACAGGTTAAATAACATAGAGATTGACGGGGTACTGGAGAGCCACTACCTGGAGGAACTGATCCAGGATTCTCCTTTCTCCCCCTTCCCCCAGATAGGAAACACCGAAAGGCCGGACCGGGTGGTATCGGCCCTCCTGCAAGGGCGAGTGGCCATCCTCACCGACGGTACTCCCTTTGCCCTGTGGGTGCCGGCCAGGCTGGGAGACCTGCTGCAATCGCCCGAGGACTATTACCAGGGGTACATGGTTGCCACTGTCCTCAGATGGCTGCGTTTCCTGGCTTTTGGGTTGTCCGTAGTACTACCATCACTCTACATCGCCATCACCACCTTCCACCAGGAGATGATCCCGCCGACGTTATTGATAAGCATTATATCGTTTCGTGAGGGAGTACCTTTCCCCGCCTTCGTTGAAGCGTTAATAATGGAGGTAACCTTTGAAGCCTTAAGGGAGGCGGGGATACGCTTACCGCGGCCGGTGGGTCAGGCGGTAAGTATCGTGGGTGCCCTGGTGCTCGGCCAGGCAGCGATATCGGCCAAGCTGGTTTCACCTCTGATGGTGATTGTGGTGGCGATAACCGGGATAGCATCTTTTATGGTGCCTGCTTACACTCTTGGACTGGCGTTCCGTTTAATGCGGTTCCCGTTAATGATCTTGGCAGCTTCCCTGGGGCTGTTCGGGATAATGGGGGGAATCATTCTGCTGCTCATTCACCTGACCAGCCTGCGCTCCTTCGGAGCACCTTACATGGCCCCGCTGGGGCCCACCTACACTTATGAGTTCAAGGACACGCTGGTGCGGGCGCCGTGGTGGGCCATGACAACCAGGCCCAGCATGGGACGGGCCAACTGGCGGCGGCAGCCCCGGAACAAAAAGCCGGAACCGCCCCCGGCCGGGGGTGACACACAGTGAAAAAATTCTGCCTCGTAAGCCTGCTCATCGCCGTCACCCTGCTGCCAGCCTGCTGGGATCGCACCGAAGCGGAGAGGTTGGGGGTCGTGCATGTGGTAGCCCTGGACAAGTCCCCCGCCATTCCCCGGGGTGTGAAGGTGACCGTGCAGGTCATCAACACCCGGGGGATCACTGCTGGTGGCGGTGGCGGCGGTGGCGGCGGCGGTGGTGGTATCCAGCCCGGCCTCACCCCGTTCGTCAATTTGGAAACGAGTGGTTCAACCCTTTTCGAAGCGTTCAGGAACCTGTCCCAGACATCCCCCCGGCGCCTGTTCTTCTTCCATACACGGGCTGTTGTCGTCAGCGAGGAATTGGCCCGTGATCACGGACTGGGCAAAGTTCTGGACTTTTTGGATCGCAACGTTCAAATACGGCGCACTGTCTGGCTCCTGGTGGCCCGTTCCGCGGACATCAAAAACATACTGAACACCCTGCCCCAGTTTGAACCCACCGTGGGTCAAACGATAAATAGAATCATCAGCGAACGATCCCTATCCACCCGTTACGCACCGGAAAGGGTGCTCGATTTCATGAGGTGCCTGCAGGTTGAAGGTGGCGACCCCTTTACGGCCGGTCTCAGGCTTGTGGGCTCCAACCGGAACCTGAGACTCGAGAACACCGCGGTGTTCCGGAGGGACAGGCTGGCGGGCTGGCTGAATTCCCGAGAGACCCGGGGGTTATTATGGATCAGGGGCAGGGTCAAAGGTGGACCAATAACCATTCCCTGCGGGCAAGGGGGCAGTTTTGTGTCCACTGAAATCAAGAAAACGTTCACCTCGGTAAAGCCCGAAATCCGAAATAATCAAATTATTATGCACGTTTCCATTCGAATCCGCTCGGATCTTACCGAAACTCAATGCCCTGCAGCTTTTGATCCGGAAACATATCACATGCTTGAACAGAAGCAGAACAGGGTGATTAAGAGTGAAATACAGGCCGCCGTGACCAAACTGCAGGATTTGAAAAGCGACGCCCTGTGTTTCGGGGAGGCAATTCACCGTAGATACCCCGGAAGATGGAAAGTGATGAAGGGCCGGTGGCACGACCTGTTTCCTTCGGTGCAGGTTGTAATCAAAGTCCAGTCGAAGATTGGCCAAAGCGGGCTTGTGCAAAGCCCGGCAAAAATCAAGAATAGGTAAGTGGAACAGGAGGGTTGACAATGGAGAAGATAGGTGGCAGGGAAATGTTTGCCTTCGCCTTTTATTTGCTGATGCTCCCCCTGGCCTGAGTCTTCCCGGAGGCCACGGTCGTCGGCCGCGATACCTGGATGGTGGGCTTTACCGATTTTGCATATGGGTTTATCCTGACATGGCTGCTGTTTTCCGGAAGGGCGGCAGGAGAAACATCCCTGGCCAGGCGGGCCAGGAATGTCCTCGGACCGCTGGGCACAATACTGGTAATACTGGCGGCGGCCAACCTGGCAGCGGTCATGGCAGTGACAATTTTGGATTTCAGCGAATTCTTCACCACTGTGATGCCAACCACCCCGAAGGCCGTGTTTTGGGCGTCTCTGCTGCTGCTCTCTACCGTTACCCTGCTGCACGGGATTGAGGTCCTGGGGCGGGTCGGTTTCATACTGCTCCCGGTAGTCTTGCTGTTCGTATCCACCGGGATTCTCGGCAGTGCGGTCAACCTGGTACCCAGTCAGGTGGCGCCGGTCCTGGAACGCGGCATCAAAACGGTTATTTTTGGCAGTATTGCACGTATGTCGTACCTCAATGACCTGCTTGCCCTGGGGTTTCTGGGCGTGTTCCTGGGCGGCAGTATAAAAGACAAGCGATACGCGACTTATAAAGGCCAGTTGTTGATAGGAGTATTGTTCGTAGTCATTTCCATTTTTTTAGTCGGTGTGCTGGGACAGGAAACCGCTGTCAGGCAAAACTTCAAGTTATTTGAGGTGTTCAGGAATGCAGGCTCCTTCGGTCCAGGTTCGGCAGGCTTTGAAAGCCTGTTCGTGGCGGTTTGGGTCACCCTTTTTTACCTCAAGATTTCTATAGTGCAAGGAGCGGTAGGAACCGCCCTGGCGGATGTTTTCCGGTTGCCGGCCAAATACTTCTACGTTGGGGCAGCCATTGCCACGTTCCTCGTTATTTTGATCGCTTTCCCCACACGGATTCAGTGGGTGAATTTTTACATCTATATTTACCCGCTCTATTCCCTCCCTCTCTTGCTCGGATTTTTGGTGCTGTTAAACCTGTTCCCCGCAAAGAAAGGCAAAAAAAATAAAAGGGAAGCCAATCAAAAAACCTAAGGGCCATGTAAACGCTGCGTTGACCTGGACAAAACCTCCAATTTGAGACAGCCAACCCAACGTCACGAGTCCCGACAGAGAAGTTGGGTCAACCCACAGGGTTATCACCTCGGGGATAACGCCTTCTTCAGGTCTTCCACGAAGCCGGGCATCTCACGTACCTGTTTCCGGAGAGGCAGGAGAATCTACCCTCTCCTGTTCCATCGGGAACCAGACTGTGAAAGTACTCCCCTTGCCCGGTGTGCTGGAAACCTCAATCCGCCCGCCGTGTTCCTCCACAATCCACCTGGCAATGGATAAGCCTAATCCCGTACCGGAACCAACCCTGGCCCGGTCGGCCCGGTAAAAACGCTCAAAGATGTGGGGCAGGTCCGGTTCCGCGATCCCGATGCCGGTATCGGCAACAGCCATTCCCACCTCTTTTCCCCGCTTGATCGCCTTGAGGGAAATCAAGCCTTCTTCAGGGGTGTACTTATAGGCATTGTCGATCAGAATCAAGAGGAGCTGCTTCAGGAGCGACCAGTTGCCGTGGACGGTAGCGCGCTCCAGTTCATGAAAATCGATAACTTCCAACCTGTGCTTCCCGACCAGAAGCCGCGCCTGGCGGCTCACTTCTTCCAGGAGCTCCGCCAGAGCGACCCGTTCTTTTTCCATAACAACACCCGCATCAGCGCGGGCCAGGGTCAAAAGGTCCGTCACCAGCCTGGACAGGCGCTCCGCCTCACTGGCGATGTCGTCAAGAGCCTCAGCCCTCACTTGTGGTTGGTCGTCCCCCATTTTCTTCAACAGTTCCACATTCCCCCTGATTGTGGTCAGAGGGGTCCGCAGTTCATGAGAAGCATCAGCAACGAAGCGGCGCTGAGTGGCATGCGATTCCGCCAGTTTCTGGTAGGCCGTTCCCAACCGGGACAGCATCTCGTTGATGGTGCTCACCAGCCGGCCGATCTCGTCCCGGGGGCCGGTATAGGTAACCCGGCGTTTTAGGTCCCGCGCTTCCTGGATGGCCTCCACAGTGTCGGCCACCCTCTCGATTGGCCGTAACACGGTCCTGGCCAGGAACCACCCCAAAGTGCCGGCGAGAAGGACGGTCAGGAAACTGCTGCCGAGGAGAACAAGCCGCAGTCGAGCCAGGGCTACAGCCACAGGGATCAGGGATTGCCCCACCTGGAGAACCCCCAGGACCTGGTCCTGCCAAACCAAGGGCACGTTGTATATTCGCAGCTGACGGCCGCCGGAATCGATTGTCTCGAAAAAAGACTGCCTCCCGGCTGCCTGCCTCAGAGTCTCTTCCCCTACGGGGAGTGTCTGCATGCCAAGGTTGGTTGACCGGGCCACAATCTTCCCTTCTTTGTCCACGGCCTGGAGAAAGGTGTTCGGCGAAGCAAACACATCGACATCGGGAAGGACCACCTGCTGCAAAGGTAGGGGAAATCCCCCCACAATCCGGATTGAACGCACTACTTTCCTGGCTTTGCCGCCAATGGTCCGGTCCACTTCCGCAACCATCGTATGGGCCATATAGAAATACAGGACGGCGCCAAAAATAAACAAGGTCGCCGCCAGGATACCACTGTACAGGATTGTCAGGCGCAAACGGGCGGACATTAATGACTCACCTGCCCCGTATGTCCAGGTCGCGCAGGACATACCCAGCTCCCCGGACTGTATGAATTAACCGCTTTTCCCCACCGCTTTCCAGTTTCTGCCGCAGGTTGCCGATGTGGACCTCAAGAACATTTGATTCCCCGTCGTAGTCATACCCCCACACCCGATCCATGATCAGGTCCCGGGACAGAACATGACGGGGATTTCGCAGAAACAGAAGGAGAAGTCCATATTCCGTCGCCGTCAGCTGAATAGCCCTGGTGCCCCGGTAAGCTTCCCGGGCAGCAGTATCCAGTTTCAGATCTGTATATTCCAGAGTCTCCGGCGTCAATCCCCCGTGCCGCCGCAATATCGCCCGTACCCGGGCCAGGAGTTCCTCGAGGGCAAACGGTTTGACAATGTAGTCGTCCGCCCCCGAGTCAAGCCCACGGACCCTGTCCGCCACTTCATCGCGGGCAGTCAGCATCAATATAGGCACCGTACTCGCCTGCCGGAGCCGGCGGCAGACTTCCCAACCGCTCAACCCGGGGAGCATCAAGTCAAGTACAATCAGATCAAAATCGGCTTCCAGGGCAGCGTTAAGACCGGATTCCCCGTCGTTGGCCGCCTCGACCTGGTAACCTTCATAGGTCAGCGTCCGGTTTAGGAAAGCCGTGATCTTCTGGTCATCATCTATTACCAGTATTCTCGGCACCATACCAGACCCTCCTCATGGGATACTAGTGCTGGTTTGCCTTCTGGCCGATGGTCACGGTCACGAAACTTGTCTTGCCTTCGCGCACAACCAGAAGGACAACCCGGTCGCCGACCTTGGTTTTGGTCACCTGGCTGATCAGGTCCTGATCATCCTTCACAGCATGGCGGTTGAACTCCTGAATCACATCCCCCTGTCTCAAGCCCGCCTGGTCGGCCGGGCCCCCTTTCACTACCGAAGCAACAACCGCCCCGGTGACTTTGTCCAGGCCAAAATATTGGGCCAGTTCCTTGTTGACAGCCTGCACATAAACCCCGAGCCACGGCCGGGTGACCTTCCCCTCCTTGATCAGTGCGGTGAACACCGATTTCACGGTGCTGGTGGGAATGGCGAACCCGATTCCTTGGGCCTGGGCGTTAATGGCGGTATTGATTCCCACGACTTCTCCCTGCAGGTTCAGCAGCGGACCGCCGCTGTTTCCCGGGTTGATGGAAGCATCGGTTTGCAAGAGATTCTTATACTGCCGGTCCTGGATTGTCACGGGGCGGCCCTTGGCGCTGATGACGCCAACTGTCACTGTGTGGTCCAGCCCATAGGGGTTGCCAATGGCTATTACCCAGTCGCCGACCCGGACCCGATCTGATTCGCCCATTTGCAGTGCCGGAAGATCCCGACCGGCGTCAATTTTGAGGACGGCCAGGTCGAGGTCGTAGTCAGACCCGACCAACCTGGCTTTAAGGGAGTCCTTGAAACCGTTTACTGTTACTCTGATTTCGGTTGCCCCGTCCACGACATGCTCGTTGGTCAGGATGTACCCATCCTTGGAGACAATAAACCCGGAACCAAGCCCCTGCTGAATCTCGGGCTGCTGCCGCCCATCAAATTGATCGCCGAAGAACTCCCGGAAAAACGGATCGCTAGAGAAAGGCGAACTTCCGTTATCGTTTTGGGACTGCACCAGCGTTTCAACCTTGATCACGGAAGGCCCGGTCTTTTCCACGATATCAGCAATGGTGTTCGGCCCGAGTAACGGGTTTTGAGACTGCGAACCGCTCAGGTTCGCCACTGGTACAGCCGATGCCGCCGGCTGCTCCGCAGCGCGGTAAATGCCGGGCAGCAGGCCTTTGTTGGCCGCCGTCAGAGTGCCGCCCAGGACCACCAGACTGATCATCAACGACACCAGGATGACCGCACGCCACTTATTTCCTCTCGCACCATCCATTTTAATTACCTCCCCGGTTATTTATTTGAGGGGTATTTCTGCCCGGCCGGGCTTTTCAACCGAAACACCAGCCTGTTACCAACTATTTTCGGGGCCAAACCTTAAGAAAACCTGAAGAGTCTGTGAAGACTTGGCAAAAATTGACCTGGTTACTGAGGCCCCGGCTGTAAACGGCTTTCTCGCCTTCACCGGCCGCAGCCCCGGGAAATGAAGCCCGTGGTCGGGGTCATGGTTCATCTCATTGAACTGTTGGTTCCGGGACACTTCAGGACAACTTCAACTGGTTAGCAGCCGCGAACTGTTCCATGTCGTGTTTCAGAGATGCCCAATCGGCGAAATTTTCGTCAAAGACATGGGTTGTGGCCGCAGTTTTAAGTTCAAACCACCCCTGCCCGCGGTGCAACCCAAATTTAATTGATTCAACTTCCCTCGGATGAACGACGGTTTCCCCTTCCCTGGTCCCGATAGTAATCATCCCGGGGTCAATGGTTACATAGCGGCCCCGGTGCTTGGCCCAGCCTATGGCCCGGTAGGCGAACAGCGCCGCCGCCGCCAGACCCGTCCAGGCTATTGCTCTCCCGAATGTAGCCCCCGTCCACTGGGACAGTAGGGGGGTCCCCAGAAACAGGATGGAAAGAATCTCTATCGTATGGCGCCGGATCAAACCCAGGGGTGTTGTTCTATATGTCATAATTAATCCACCTTTTTCTAATGGGCTTGCATCGACAGTGGTCAAAGCCACTATAAACCAACCGCCCCAACCAATACTACTATAGCACAGTTTGGCTTCTTCTAAAAACGCCTGCGGATTGGCTGTTACTCGGCAGTGTCGCGGTTAACAAAACCGTTCTGGCGGCAAAAAAATATAGCCGGGGCTGTTAACGCCCCGGCTGTCCCCCTGAGTTAAACATGTACTGGCAGATTATTTAAGCAGCCCGGAAGGCCGGAGACCAAGATATAAGGCTAGTAAGCAGTCAGGTAACGCTTTATTTCCCAATCATTTACCTGTGTCCGGTACTCATCCCATTCTTTCATTTTTCCTTCAATATACTTGGTGAAAGCATGTTCGCCGAGCATCTTTGTCATTATTTCGTTTCCCTTTAACTCATTAATCGCCTCGATGAGAGTGGCAGGCATGCTGGCAATACCCTGGGAAGCCTTCTCTTCATCGCTCATCCGATAAATGTTGGCGCTGATTTCAGCCGGCGGCTCGATTCTATTCTTAATGCCTTCCAAGCCGGCAGCCAGAGTTGCTGCTATGGCCAGATAAGGGTTGCAGGACGGGTCGGGGTTGCGGAGCTCGACCCGGGTACTGGCGCCGCGCTTGGCCGGAATCCGGATCAATGCGCTTCTATTGGCAGCAGACCATGACAGGTAAACAGGGGCTTCGTAACCGGGTACCAAACGCTTGTAAGAATTGACGGTCGGATTGGTAAGTGCGGCAAACGAACGGGCGTGCTTGAGCAGACCGCCAATATAATGGTGGGCGACCCTGCTCAACTGCTGCGGGCCATTAGGATCAAAAAAGGCGTTCTGTCCATTTTGGAAAAGTGACTGGTGCATGTGCATTCCAGAGCCGTTTATCCCAAAGATAGGCTTTGGCATGAAGGTGGCGTGCAGGCAGTGGCGCTGGGCAATGGCCCGGACAACCAGCTTGAAGGTCATTACTTTGTCTGCCACGTCGAGGGCATCCGAGTACTTGAAATCAATTTCATGCTGACCTTCGGCCACTTCATGGTGGGAAGCCTCTATTTCAAAACCCATTTGTTCGAGGTTAAGAACCATGTCGCGGCGGGCGTTTTCACCCAGGTCAACCGGACTCATGTCAAAGTACCCGGCCTTGTCATGGGTAACTGTTGTGGGCCGGCCCTGTTCGTCCAACACGAACATGAAGAATTCGGCCTCCGGGCCTACACACATTGTATAGCCCATATCGGTTGCTTCCTTCAGCACCCTTTTGAGAATATACCGCGGGTCGCCTTCGAAAGGAGTGCCGTCGGGCTTACAGACGTCGCAGATCAACCGGGCGACGGCACCGTCCCTCGGTCGCCAGGGGAAGACCAGGAAGGTTTTCGGATCAGGCTTTAAGTACATGTCGGACTCTTCGATCCGGGTAAAACCTTCAATTGAAGATCCGTCAAACATCAGTTCACCATCGAGGGCTTTTTCCAACTGCTCCACAGTAATGGCTACATTCTTTAACACACCGAACAGATCCGAAAACTGCAGCCGTATGAACTTGACATTGAACTCCCTGGCTTTTTCCAATACTTCTTGTTTATCCATCTCACAGAACCCATCCTTCCTTAATTCGACCTTGGCCGGTCATACTTTTAATTCTTCGGTCAGAATGATTGCCCTGGCAACGGACTTCATGGACACTCTCTTGTTCATGCTCTGCTGTTGGATCCGTTTGAAGGCCTCTTCTTCCGTCAGGCTCATAGTATGCATGAGGATGCCCTTGGCTTTTTCCACCAATCTTCGGGTTTCCAGGGTCGCTTTTAGCTTGAGGATTTCATCTTCCAACTCTCGTATTTTTCGGTAGTGGCGCGTTACCAGATCAATCACGGGCATCAGGTTATCCTCGGTAACGGGCTTTATGACGTAGGCAAAATCACGGATTATGCTATTCTCCCCCCGCAAGTTCAACTGGTCCGGCCCCGTCAGCAAAATAAGAGGAGCCAGGCCTTCCTCCTGGACAATACAGGCTGCCCTTCCGTTGTCTTCGATTGCCAGCCGGGCGTCCATGATAACCAGGTCCGGCTGCCTGTTCCTGATCAGTTTTAAAGCCCTTAGGCCGTCTTCGGCTTCCCCCATTACCATGAAACCGGCCTGCCCCAGGAGGGCCTTCAGGCTTTTCCGGGAGCTGAGGTTGGCGTCGGCAATCACCACCCGTTGTTCGCTCATGCTGAGCCCTCCCTTTGTACTTTCTATAAAAGAATAAAAACCCTCGAATTCCGACAAGATTAACGTCAGAATTCCGAGGGCCTCATCGCCACTGTTACGATACGCCATAGTATCAAATATTCCGTGTTTGACATTTATTTTACCATCACTTAGCGGGTAAGACAACATGGAATTTCTTGGGATGTCGTTGCCCTGTGATAATGTCACCGTGTAGATAGTCTTGATAAAATGTCACCATTGAACAACGAGGTGCGTTATCTCATGTCCGAGATACTGTTAAACCATGAAACCTTCTCTCTCCATGGCGCCATTGAAGATGCTACCGGTAAAATTGTCGGCCTCTACCTTGCCAAAAATGAATGACTCCACAGTTACTTTAAGTAACACGGCAGATCCTCTCACACTTTGGTCCCTGTTAGCATTTATGCCGACAGACATGCCATTCTCCTTTCTGAGAATGCCAAAAAAGCTGTCCGTCGAGGATCAGCTGGCCGGCAAGGTGGTTAATGATACCCAGTTCGGCCATACCATAAAGCGTCCCAAGATGAAACTTACTTATAAGGCATCCTCCCTTATCAGAAAGAGTGCCTAAATGGTATTACTTTGTCTGCATAGTCTTGACCAGTTCATAATAAGGTGGCCAAAACAAGTGTGTTTAAAAAGTATAAATTCATAAATACAACCATACTGCCCTTCGAAATGAAGCGTGCCGGTCCTGTTTGGGATACATGGTTAATTTTTTTATCCCACAATATTTCGAAATCACCGCCCGGCAGATGAACAACAGCCTTTTCTTTCGCTAAGCCATTTAGGTTAGCGGCAATCAGGCCGGCGCAGGCGCCTGTGGCGCAGGATAAGGTTTCACCTTCACCCCGTTCCCAAACCCGCATGAATAACTCAGTTGGAGATACTACTTGAACAAATTCCACGTTGGTTTTATCCGGAAACCGCCAATGGGACTCTATTAATGGGCCTAGCGTAGTTACAGGCGCATCTTCAATTTTTTCAACGAAAATCACAGCATGTGGATTGCCCAGCTATGTTTTTTTTCCCCATCCCCAAATCTATAAACACTTGAAACAGATTAATTCGGTGTGTGTTTTGAATATTTTTACCGATGAATCCGCCCGGGACCCTAGCGCCTATTTCACCAAAGTAAACCTCTTTGTCCCCATTGACAAAGACCTCCAGATGGCAAATAGAGTCCTGTATACCCAACGCATTAATGACGCTTTTATTAAATTGTTTTATTTTCTCGGGAACCTTACCCCTGTCCGAAGCAGGAAAAACCACGGTTCCGTCCATTTTTCCATGTGCTACGGTATCAATTCCGTTGTTGCGATACTTGCCAACCGAAGAAAATATTACTTTTCCTTCTATTACAATAGAATCACAGTGGTACTCTTCCCCCTTAATAAAACTCTCTACTACAAATTCAATCGGTTTGGTTTTCAAAAGGTCGTCGTAATAAGCAAGTGACTCTTCGGAACTTATTATAAATGTGTTCTCCGTACCGAAACCGGTTTTAGGCTTTACAACCAACGGGAATCCATATCTGGTTCCAAAGGCTGCTAAATCAGATGTGTTGAAAATTTCTTCAATATGAGCACAAGGTAGGCCGGCGCCACTAATTGCCTTTTTCATGAGGTATTTGTTTCTGAGGGTATTAGAGAGAAGGGCTGTCATTCCGTCTACGTGGAACATTTCTCGCAATGCCCCGGCAACCTCTACCACACCTTCAAAAGTTGCCAGGATAGCCTTGATTTTTGCGCCCTCTTTTTTAATTATCTTGTTAATTGCATTTGCTACTACATCTACATCAAAGATGTTTTCTACTTCAAAAAAATCATCAAAATAAGCCCCATAGTTGGCTAACGTGGCAGGATTTTTCCTTTGTTTGTCAACAATCAAAACTTTCTTGTAGCCCTTAATGTTTTTTACTTCCGCTAAAACAAACTGAAAATCATAGAGGAATATTATAGTATCCATGTTCTCTCCAAAAACAGTTATTATTAACTTACCTGGTAAGAATAGCTTTCATATCTAATCCCAACCTGGAAACAGTCTCATGACATTACCTTCTAAGATGTTGGAGCAGTCTGCACAGACATTATCAAAAACCTCTTTGGTCTTTTTAGTATAGTTCTCAAATTTATACTTAAAAAATTTCTCCATAAACGATGTATTTATTTGGTAATTTAGAATATCAATGGCTAATTTCTTTGGAATGTCATTTAGGTTTTTGAGAGTAACATCCGGCATAAAACTGTGGTCAAAGGTTATGGCGAGCACATTCAGCTTATATTTTTCTTTCAATATCCATAATAGATAGGTACTATCTTTTCCTCCGCTAAATCCAACAGCACAGTCATACTGTTGCTTTCCCCGGTGGGTTTCAATTAACTCGTCCATATTAACCGCCAGCCTAGACTTTTCCTCATCAGTTACATTTCTAGTCCTGGCTACCGTTGTTTCTTTGATACAGTAACTACATACTCCCTCTTCATTGAATTTGATATTTTTGAATGTGTCCGGTAAAATACATTTCTTACATATCCGCATTTGATATCCCCCATTTTAAGTGTTACTATTGCACTGATGGTATTAAAGCGACCGCAATATTCTATAATGTTTGATGTTGTTACATCCTGTCGAAAGCCCTATAAAATGCCAAAACTACCGAGTTTATCGGTAGTTTTTAATTTATAGAATGATTTCAGGTCAAACATATGAAGTTTTGGTCTTTATTTAATGTTAAAACCCGAAATCAGGTCTTCAAGAATCTCCCTCCTTCGAATCAGTACATGACTACCATCCTGCCTTATTAGCACTTCTGCAGGGCGTAAGCGGTTGTTATAGTTTGAACTCATTGAATACCCGTACGCACCTGCGTCAAGGATCCCTAAAATGTCGCCTTCAAAGATTTCCGGGAGTTCGCGGTTGTTAGCAATTATATCTCCACTTTCGCAAATATTGCCTACAATAATAACGGTTTCTTTCTGAGTTGAGCATTTATGGCCTTCACGATATATTTCAACATCATGATGGGAGTCATACATAACCGGCCGGGCCAAAACGTTAAATCCCAAATCAGTCCCAACATATTTAGCGCCGTAATTGTACTTTATTGCATGAACCGTTCCCAATAAGACACCGCATTCTGCGGTTATATACCGTCCCGGTTCTACTATGAAAGTCACTTTTTTTCCGTACTTCTTGACCCAATTATTAAAAACATCGTCTAACTTTGAACCCAAGGCTTTAAGATCAAGAGCTTTTTCGTTATCATGTTTTCGGTACGGTATACCAAATCCACCGCCCACATCTATAAATTCTAAGTCGTCAAAATTTTCTGCTATTACAAGTAATGATTGTACGCCTTTGAGATATTCTGTATCATCCATAAAGTGGGAACCAAGGTGCTGGTTTATGCCAATCAATCTTAGATTATATTTATGCAATATATCTTTTATTTCACTGATATACACGGGATCAACGCCAAACTTTGTTTTTTTACCACCGGTAACCACCTTTTGATTGTGACCTACACCAACACCGGGATTAAATCTTATAGCAACCGAGCCACCGGGGTTTATTTTCCCGAACGTATCCAGTTGTGAAATTGAGTCCACGCTAACTTTAACTCCTTGATTTATCGCATAGCTCACTTCCTCGGCCGATACATTATTCCCAATATAGAAAATCTGCTCGGGCCTAAATCCGGCCTTTAACTGCACGAATATTTCCCCAGGAGACATAGTGTCAACGTACAAACCTTCGTCCCTGACTATTTTCAGTAACTCCAGGTTTGAGTTGGCTTTTACTGAGTAATTAACTGAAAAAAAAGGATACTCAACAAGATTTTTCATATCCCGGCATTTTTCCCTAAGAATATTTTCATTGTAAACGTACAAAGGGCTTCCGTATTTTTTTACCAATTGGACAGGATCGGTATTCCCGTAAAAATGATTTTCTTTAGTTACTCCTGCGTAAGGGTAATTCATACATGTCCATCCTATAAAGATCCTGGAGTATTTCATAAAAGAAGATTCAAACCACATTTCCAATAATACATTAATATACCATTATTGTCAATACTTGTAATTATATAGTCTTTGTTCTGTGATACTGTCACCTTATAAACTATCTTGATAAAATGTCAGCTATAAAGAAAAAATCTCGCGTCCCAGAAACAATTAAACCGATACAAGTGATTTCAGTGAGGAACGCCGCACCTTCTTGCATCACTCCTCGTACAAGCGCTTTTATCTGGCGTTTCGATATCCCCAAACTTAACAGTAGCCTCCTTGACTGTCACGCTGCCCTCGATGAGTAATACAAAAATTCTGCCAATACATCTTGCTATTCCCCGATAAAGCTGCCCAAGAGACAGTTAAACTAAATATCATGATTTTAAGCCTGATTAAGTTTACCCTAAGGTGACTGTCATTTTCTTACGATAATTAACTCGTTTTGGGGGTGAAATTTTCTCAAGTTATCGACAACATGGAATTTCTTGGGCGTCCCAGCCGGTGCAGGTTCTCTCAGGATTGTAAATTACCTCCTGGCACTGTTTACCGTTGACCAGAAACAAAACGCGATCAGCTAAAGCCGTTAACTCCGTCCGGCTGTGAGTAACCATAATGAAGGGAATTTCCCACTGCCGCTGCAGCCTCTTCAATTCTTTGTGCATCCGGCTTCTGGTTTGGTCATCCAGAGCTGACAGAGGTTCATCCAAAAGCAGCAGGTCGGGTTCTGCCATCAGAGCCCTGGCCAGGGCTGCGCGCTGTTGTTCGCCGCCGCTCAACTGGCCCGGGTAGCGGTCCTGGAGACCTGTTATCCGGAGAATGTCAAGCACCTCAAGAACCGAAAGCGAGGACTTTTTCCTCTTGCCTTTGCCACCCTTCGCCCCATATAGTACGTTTTGTTTCACCGTCATGTGGGGAAACAGGGCATATCCCTGAAACAAGTAGCCAATGTTCCGCGACCGGGCTGGTACGTTTACCCCATGTTCGGATGAGAAAAAGGTACGGCCGTTTAAGTCGATACAACCGGTCCGCGGAGCTACCAACCCGGCAATACACTGGAGCAGTGTGGTTTTACCCGCTCCGGACCTGCCGCATACACCCAGAATCCCATTTTCCAGGGTAAAGTTAACGTCCAGTTCAAAATCAGGCAAACTTTTCTTGATGTTCACTTTCAGCACTGGTTACCACCCCTCCGCAGGCTGAGAGAAGGTTGGCGCCGGTTCGACCAGGTGTTTAGACCGTAAGTAATAATGAATGAAACCAGGGAGATAACAGCCACCAGGAAACCAGCGAGACGCATGTCGCCTGATTCGGCAGCAAAAAAGATGGCCAGGGGAACGGTCTGGGTCTGCCCGGGAATGTTGCCCGCCAACATCAGGGTGGCGCCGAACTCGCCGAGTGCCCTGGCACACGCTAAAAGAATCCCGGCCAGAAAGCCAGGCCATGCCAAAGGCAGGGTAATGGAGTGGAAAACCCGCCATTCAGAAGCGCCCAAAGTTCTGGCGGCCTGCTCCAGGCTTTTATCCACGGTTTCCAAAGCCGCTCTGGCGCTCCGGTACATCAAGGGCAGTGATACTACCGCCGCGGCTATCACTGCGGCCCCCCAGGTAAAAACCACCCGAACGTGGAAGGTGTTTTCCAGGAAAGACCCAAGCGGTCCGTGTTTCCCAAACAGCAGCAGGAGGCCAAAACCAATCACGGTTGGCGGAAGGACCAGGGGCAGACCGATGACGGTCTCGGCCAGGTTTTTCCCCGGGAATCCGAACCTGTTCATGATCCAGGCGGTTGAGACGCCGGTGATCATGACAATAATTGTGGAAAGCGCGGCCATTTTGACGGATAGAATAATCGGCGCCATATCTACTGTCATGCCAGTCATCCTTTATCACAAGGTTGTGTCTTGATTCACGGGCTGCCATTAGCGCGTTCCGGCCGGTGTGAAGCCGTATTTTCGGAAAACGGCCTGCACTTTTGCGGTTTGCAGGAACCGCACAAAACCACCCGCCCGATCGGGTTGATCAGAAGCCGTGACCACCGCCGCGGAGTAGACTATAGGGGAGTGGTATTCCGCCGTAACCATAAAAGCGGTTCTTACCCCGGCACGAGCCGTGGCGTCCGTTTGATAAACCAGTCCGGCATCGGCGTTGCCTGTTTCCACATATACAAGCACCTGTTGGGCATCCTTGGCCATGACCAGTTTCCGGTTTATTTCCGCCCAAACTCCGGCTCTCTCCAGCGCTTCTTTGCCATATTTACCGGCAGGCACCGTTTCCGGGGCGCCGATGGCGATTTTCCGAAATCTGGCCGCGGTCAGCTGTTTTAGGTCTTCAGGTGGCGGTTGCAACTCCTCGGGTACTACTAAAACCAGTTTGTTGCCGGCAACATTATTAGGATTTCCCACCAGGCCCTTGTGATAAAGTTTGCTCATTTCCTGATTGCCGGCGGATACAAAAACATCCACCGGCGCTCCCTGTTCGATCTGCTGCCGCAGCGCGCCCGAAGCGGCAAAGTTCAGGTTAATAGTGATATCGGGGTGCTGCTCTTCATACATTTTCTTGAGTTCCTGCAGAACTGATTTCATGCTCATGGCTGCTGAGATGTTCAATCCGATCTGTTCCTCCTTGGTTGAGGCGCAACCGGCGACAACCAGGAAAAACGCCAAAGCCGCGGCGACTTTAAGGCTAGTCTTCTTCAGCATCCTACATCATCATCCTTACCATCCAACCATTTCCTTCTTTACCCGCCTAACAACCGACCTGTGTTCGCAAAGCCGTGCGGTTCAGGCTGGATTCGTCATGGCAGCATTTTGGGGTGATGGTAATTTTTATCTCATCTTTGGCGATTGTTTCTGTTACCCAGGCCAGAGTGCCGCCGGCCAGTTCGACTTCCAGCCACGGGAGTACATGGCTGCAGAGGACTTCCAGTGAGTAAAACTTTGCCTGACGCAGAAACGGAAGCAGGACCTGTTTGGAAGTAACCCCCACATTGTTTGCCTGAATCTCTTTCAGAGAAATCCGGTAGCACCCGTTGGCGGTTTCGACCGGGAACGGCAGGACCTTTACCTGCTGGTTTTTTGTTTCGGCTGCCCGGGTTTCTTTCTCCCGTTCGAGGATATAATCCAGGAATTCCACAGGCCTGCCTTTAACCTCCCACAAGCTGAAACCGGACTTTTCCAGAACAAAGTAAGGCAGCCCGACTATGGAAAGACCCACAAGAATTCTGCAGTCGGCCAGCAGGCTTATAGCCGTATCAATCCTGGCCCGCAGCTCTCTCATGCCCAGACTGTTGTCCAGCGTTAATTCTATCCCTCTCATAGCAGTCCAACTTCCCTGTTTTTTTTCAAACACAACGATCCGTTCCGCTTTGAACAGGGCTGCCGTTTCACCTTTATCACTCACACACACTGCAATTTGATCGGTCATTTTTTTCTCCCCTTTACAGTTCCAGGCGTTTGACCACATTGCCCCCTTCAATATGTTCCTCCATTATCTCCTCCACATCATCGGGGGTCACGTTTCCGTACCAGACGTTATCGGGATAAACGACAACCACCGGACCTTTTTCACAGAGACCAAAGCACCCGGTATTTGTGACAAAGACTTCGCCGCCCAGGCCCCGTTCTTCAATTTCCTCCAGGAAGTTCATCATTATGTCCGCTCCACCCTTGGAATGGCAAAAACCCTTTTGCTGACCAGTAGGCCTGGAACTGGTACAGACGAAAATATGAAATTTGGGTTTGTTCATTTTCCTCCACTTCCCTTCAAGATCAACCCGTTTTTAACAGCTTCACGGGATGCGCTTCGATCTCAATATCATTACATGCTCCCCCACCAGCAGGCGTTGTTGCAGCCGAACCTGATGCCATACTGAACTCCGGTGACCGGTCCTCACCCAGCAAACCGATGGCGTCGGCGCGGCACTGCCGGCAGTGACGCATCTGTGGCAGGTCAGCCTTACAGATATCCCGCATTTGATTGAGTTCTTTCGGACAGGTCCGGGGAAAGTCCTGAAAGACGCTCCCCGGGGCGGGTATCAGCGGCATGATATTGGTGATGAAGGCCCCCAGCTCCTTCACCTTTTTTACCACACCGGGGATGTGCCGGTCGTTGACACCCTTGATCATGACTATGTTCACTTTGACCACGACGCCGTTTCGGGCCAGAAATTCAATCCCCGCCAGCTGGTTCCGGATCAGAATCCCGGCCCCTGCCACTCCCTCATACCTCCGCCCCCCGTAGTTGACGTACCGGCAGATTCCGGCCTCAACTTCCGGGTCCAGGCAGTTCACGGTAACGGTCACGTGGTTGATGCCAAGTTCAATTATTTCCCGGGCATAATCGGGCAGCATCAGGCCATTGGTGGACAAACAGAAGATGATATCCGGGGCGCTCTCTTTGATCAGGGCAACAGTCTTTTTTGTGTTTTCCCAGTTGGCCAGAGCGTCGCCGGGACCGGCTATCCCCACCACGCTGAGATTTTCGATCCGCTCCCGGACCAGATTGAATTTGCACAGGGCCGCCTCGGGCGTCAGGACCTCGCTGGTCACCCCCGGTCTGCTTTCGTTGACACAGTCGAATTTCCGGTTGCAGTAATTGCAGCTGATGTTGCACCTGGGGGCTACCGGCAGGTGCATCCTGGCATACCGGTGATGAGCGTCAAAGGAGTAGCAGGGATGTCTATTGGTTTGGCAGGATTCGCGGTTCATACTATCACCTCAACTTTCGCCGAGGGCCGGCGGTTTCTCTTCAGCGCCCAAATAAAACCGGCGGTGCATGGAACTCCGATAGCCGGTCAGTTTATGTTCCAGAAGAGTGTTGGTAACCCGGTCCAGGAACATGGCGGTGCCGACGTAGCCCACCGACAGCAGCCGCTGCCCCCCTACCCGGTCATGGATGGGAAATCCCATCCGGACCAGGGGAATGCCTTCCTTTTCCGTTAGATACCGGCCGTCCGAGTGGCCAATGGCGATATTGGCCTTCATTTCCCGGCTCTTTTCCCGGATTTCAGCAAAATCAGCCTCGTTTATAATTTGCACTTCCCTCTGCATGCTGCGGAACTCGGGTTCAAGCAGTTCCGCCAGTTTGGCGGTCCTGCCGCCTGTGGCCACCACCACCGGGAAAACTCCGTTTTCCAGGCAGGTCCTGGTCATGGCGTAAACCAGTTCCGGATCGCCGAAGATGACGCTCCTGCCCGCGGCGTTGTATTTGTGGGAGTCGATCATGCAGTCCAGCAGCCGCCCTCTTTCCCGCTCCAGGACCTCGGGAACAGGGTTCCCGGTAATTTTCATCAGGACGCCGATGAATGAATGAGTGGCCGCCACACCCATGGGTATGGGCAGATTATAGAGGGGGACGCCAAACTCGGTCTCCAGGTATTTGCCCGGGGAAATGCTGTCTGCCGCCGTGATTCCGAACTGGATGGTGGCTGGAGCCCCCGGCATCCTGATTATGTCGGCCAGTCTGGTTCCGCCATCCGGGATTTTTTTATAGGGCCTAGCGAAGGGGCGGTCCAGGGTTTCGGAAAAATCGGACAGCAGGGTGTAATCGACCTGCATCAGGCCCAGGATGCGCTTGATTTCCCTGATGTCGGCGGGGCTCAGATTGGGCACGATAACATTGATCTTCCTGTGCTTTTCCGTCTTCCGCGCCAGACAGGCAATCACTCTCTTCACCGCAAACCAGTAACCTTCCGCATGGCTGTCTCCGTAACCGGGAGTTGGCACGGTGACAATCGGTAAATTGGCGAGTCCCCTTTCCAGCAGGTAATCCGCCGCCACCCGGTCAATATCCTCACCGATGGTTTCCGCCAGGCAGGTGGTCAGCACGCCGATTAACCCCGGCTGGTAAAGCTTGATCAGGTTATCCAGACCCTGTTTCAGGTTGTTTTCCCCGCCATAAATGGTCCCTTTTTCGTTCAGGGAGGAGGAGCCCACATCAATGGGCTCATTGTAGTGCTCGGCAATGTGCCTGCGCATATAAGTGGCGCACCCCTGGGAGCCATGAATAAGGACCACGGAACGCTCAATCCCTTTGAACGGCAGAATCGCTCCCATGGGCATACACATGTGGCACGGGTTTTCGTTGACGTTTTTACAGTGCTGAAGTTCCATCAAAGGCACCCCCGGGACTATCTTCGTCATTCCAAACAGAAGGACTGTTGATGTATTTCCATACCGGGGAGCAGAGGGTGGCCTCCACTTCCCCGGCAAAATTTACCGCTCCCACATAACCGCTCAGAGGATGCTTGCGGTCATGATTATGGTCAATGAAGGCCATGCCCAGCTTGTAGGCCAACGGCCTTTCCTTGACCCCTCCCACCAGGAGGTGGGCGCCTTGTTCCACCATAAACCTTTCCAGTTCCGTCGGGTTGGCGTCATCCAAAATTACCGTGCCATCGTCCACCAGTTCATTGATGGTTTGATACTCATCCTTTCTCCCTGTCTGGGTGCCGATCATGACCACATCGATACCGATTTCCTTGAACTGCTTGATCAGGGAAATGGCCTTGAAACCGCCCCCGACGTAAATAGCCGCTTTTTTTCCGGCGAAACGCTCCCGGTAAGCTTCGATGACCGGCTTGACTTGTTCTGTTTCCCTGACTATCAGGGCTTCGGTTTTCCGGGTTATGTCATCGTCATCAAAAAAAGCGGCTATTTTTCTCAGTGATGACGATGTGTCCTCGACACCAAGAAAAGAAACCTGGAGGTAAGGGATGCCATACAGTTCGGCCATCCTCTCAGCCAGGTAAGCCATGGAGCCGGCGCACTGGACAATATTGAGACAGGCGCCGGGAGCCTTCTTCAAGGCATTGTAACTGGAGTCGCCGGTAAAGGTGACATTGAGTCCAATCCCCATTTCCTTCAGGTAGTTTTTGATAATCCAGGCCTCCCCGGCCAGGTTGAAGTCCCCAAGGTAATTGATGCTTCTTGATTTAGCTATCTTCCGTTTGTCTCCGGGTGCAATGAGACGCAGCAGGGCATCGCAGGCGGCCCGGTATCCTGCTGACTTGTTCCCGATGAACCCGCTGGACTGGACAGGAATCACTTCGATGTTGTGCCTGCGGGCGACAGCCTTGCAAACAGCTTCCAGGTCATCGCCGATAACGCCGATAATGCATGTGGAATAAACAAAGACAACCTGAGGACGGTATTTGGCAGCCAACTCATCGATGGCAAAAGTCAGTTTTTTCTCGCCGCCAAACACAACATCCTTCTCCTTCAAATCAGTGGAGAAGCTGTTGCGGTAAAGCTCAGACCCGCTGCTCAGGCTCCCGCGAATATCCCAGGTGTAGCTGGAGCAGCCGATGGGCCCGTGCACCAGGTGAACAGCGTCCGTAACGGGGTTCAAAACGACCCGGGCCCCGCAGTAGACACAGGCCCTCTGGCTGACACACCCCGCCACGCTGTCGGTATCACAACGCAGCTGCTTCTTCTGCTTGCCTTTAATGAGGATGGAATCCCGCCTTTCCGCAATGCTCGTGTCCAATAACTGCCTCACAGCCTCCATACCCGTCACCTCCTTTTCTCACATTTCCATGCCAACATCGGTTCGGCCCCCATCTTCCTACATGACTAGTTCAAAGTCTTCATCCCTGGCGTCCCGATCGGCCCTGTCCAGCAAAGCGCTGCTGATCATTTCCACGAGCCGCATGGCCCCCTTGTAGCCAACAACCGGCAAATAGGAGTGCACACTCCTGTCCAGGATGGGGAAACCCACGCGTACCAGGGGAACGTCCTCCGCCCTGGCGATATACTTGCCATAGGTGTTGCCGATGAGAAGATCAACCGGTTCATTCTTGATCCACTGATGGAGTTCGAACAGGTCGCCGCCGGCTTTGACCCGGCCTTTGAGCCCGGCCTCCAGCATCATCTTTTTCACTTCCGTTTCAAAAAGGCCCCCGGGAGTGCCGGTCAACACATGTAAGGGTCTCATTCCCAGGCTTAAAACGAACTCAGTGAGGGGAATAACAATATCCGGGTCACCGAAGATGGCAGCCTTTTTGCCGTGGAAGTGGAAGTGGGTATCGGTCATGATGTCTACCAGCTGGCCCCGTTCCTCTTCCAACTCGTAAGGGATCTCCCTGACAAAACCGCTCCGTAAAGCCATCAAAAACTGGTCGGTGGCTTTGACGCCAATGGGGGCGTTTCGAGTCTTGGCCGGCACCTTACACTTCCGTTCCAGCTGAATGGCGGCCTCCTTGGAAGCATACGAACCCAATGCGATGGTCAGCCTGGAATTGCCCGAGTCCCGAATATCCTCTACCCTGGCGCCGCCTACGGGGTACATCTCAAATTTCCCGGTCATGGGAGAATCCACTACCCCGGAGGTGTCGGGGAACATGATGAATTTAACCCCCATGGCTTTGACCAGCCTCTTAATCTCTCGCATATCCCCCGGATTTATGAAACCGGGGATAATGTTGACCTGCTCCTTCTTGACCTCGGCGGTGGCTTCCGCCAGGTAATTAACCATCCCCTTGGTCATGTTGGCAAAACCCGTTACATGGGATCCCACATAACTCGGGGTGTTGGCGTGAATCACGAACTTCCCTTCCGGAACCTGAGCGGCACCAAGGTAGGCGGGAATATCATCACCGATGGTCTCGGTCAGACAGGTGGTGTGAATGGCCATCACATCGGGGTTATAAACGGCAAATACATTTTTGATGGCCGTTTTCAGGTTGGCGCCGCCCCCGAAAACACAGGCTCCCTCGGTGAAAGAACTGGTGGAAGCCATAATCGGATCCCGGAAATGCCTGGTCAGGTGCATGCGGTGGTAAGAGCAGCACCCCTGGGAACCGTGGCTGTGAGGCAGGCACCTGTGAATGCCAAGAGCCGCGTATATAGCCCCGATCGGCTGGCAGGTTTTGGCCGGATTGATGACCCCGCCGGTTCGTTCCTTGATTTCCTTCGGTGTGGAATCCAACATTCTAGTCTCCCCCCTTCTGCACCGCACCTTCGAGAACCGGTTTGCCTTTCCAAGGCGGCGTGATGAAGTTCCAGGTCGGTGACACAAACCCCATGGTCACATCTTCGGCAAACTTGACCGCCCCGTTGAACCCGGCGTACGGACCGCTGTAGTCATAAGAATGCAGCTGCTTGGAGGGAATGCCCATCTTTTGGGGGATATATTTGTCCTTGATCCCCGAAGCGAAAATGTCAGGTTTCAGCAGTTTGACAAATGCTTCGGTTTCAAAGTGGTTCAAGTCATCCACGATAACGTGACCGTCTTTCATGTCCAAAATCAGGCCGGGGTAATCGCTCAAGGGTATTTTCTCTTTCAATTCCGCGGCTTTTTCCGGAGATATTTTCAACCGGAAGAATTTTGTGTCGGGTTCGACGTGCAGTTCTGGAATATTCTTGCTGTCCATGTCCGGTTTGATGTCTGGTATAACCCGTCTCCCCTCGTAATCGTCCCGGTGAGCGAACTCATACCCGGCCAGCACGGTTTCAATTCCCAGTTCGGCAAACAGCCCCTGGTAGTGGTGACCCCGTGAACCTCCCACGAAGCAAAATGCCGTTTTCCCCTGGCAGATCTTCTTGTACTGCTCCATGATCGGCTGTACCCTGGCCACCTCCCTGGCAATGACCTCTTCCGTCTTCCGCGTCAGTTCCTCGTCACCAAAGTAGAGAGCCATGTTGCGCAGGGAATCAATGGTGCTTTGAATGCCGATGAAGTTCACTTTCAACCACGGGGTGCCGTATTTCTTTTCCAGCATGTCGGCGATATAATTGATGGAACGGTGGCACTGTACCAGGTTCAAGTCGGCCACATGGGCGTTTTTCAATGTCTCGAAAGAGCCGTCTCCGGTCATCACCGCAATGACGTGATAGCCTATTTGATCCAGAATCCGGTGAACTTCCCAGCTGTCCCCACCGATGTTGTACTCGCCCAGTATATTTATGGAATACTTTGCGGGAGCCTCCTCCAGTTCTCCCTGCCCGACCACCCGTTCCATTAAGCCGTTGTTGGCTATGTGGTGCCCGGCGGACTGGCTGACTCCTTTGTACCCTTCGCAGTGAAACGCCAGCACCGGGATACCGTGCTTTTGTTCCGCCGCTTTGGCGACCGCGTCAATATCGTCCCCGATCAAGCCCACGGGACAGGTGGCCGACACGGTAATGCCCCGGGGATGAAAAATCTCCACCACTTCATCGATGATGCGGGCCAGCTTTTTCTCCCCACCGAAAACGATATCGCTTTCCTGCATGTCTGTGGAAACGCAGTAACTCAAGAAATTCTGTCCCGACTCGTCAGTTCGCGCCTTGTTCCTGCGGGTCAGCCAGGAATAATAACCGCAGCCGATCGGTCCATGCGTAATATGTACCATGTCCTTCAAGGGGCCTAAAACCACGCCCTTGCAGCCCGCGTAGGCACAGCCGCGGTTGGTGATGATACCCGGGATGGTCCTGGTATTGGCCTCGATTGCCTGCTGCTCCTGGGCAGCATCCTTGATAATGATATGGTTCTTGCGGTTCCGTTTCACCTTGGCGGGATAAGTTTCCAGAATGGCCCCTATATCCTTTTGGGTTACAGCCATTAAATAAGCCTCCCTTCGACTAAATAGCTTCCTCTCCGCGTTCGCCGGTACGGACCCTGATTACATCCAGAACCGGGAGAACGAAGATTTTGCCGTCGCCGATACGCCCTTCCTTGTTGATGGAAATAATAGTATCGACAACTTTGGGAACATCTTCATCACGGACGTAGATTGTCAGCATCCGCTTGGGGATTAACCGGCCGCCTTTCAACAGGCTTTCCAGAAGCGTATCCCTGGCTTCCTCGTTTACCTTGTCGACAAGGGCCAGGTCTTTAAGCATCTTACCCCGGCCCATCACCTTGATGGCAGTCAACCGGCAGAACCCGGCTTCGACCAGGGCATTTTTGGTTTGACCCACCTTGTGCATACGGATAATAGCGATAACCTCTTTCACGGCTGCTCCCCCTCTACAGCTCTTTTTTGCCGGTACTGACGGTGTATACCTCTTCCACCGGGCAAACGATTATTTTGCCGTCGCCATAGCGGCCTTGTTCCCCGGTTTTGGCTGATTTCATAATTGTGCTGATCACATCATCCTTGTCCTCATCCCTGACCACTATCAGCAGCAGTTCCTTGGGAATTTCATCATAAACAACGTCTCCCACAATAACACCCCTTTGTTTACCCCGGCCCACCACATCAATTTTGGTGACGGCCGGAAATCCGGCATCGTTTAATTCGGCCAAAATCTGGTTTGTCTTCTCGGGTCTCACAATGGCCTTAATCATTAACACAATCGTTCCTCCTTTGAAACTTGATGGTTGTTCCCAACCTAATCCAGAATCCCGTGCTCCATCAGCAGCTCTTCCAGGCGCTCCTGGCTCATGGGGCTGGGGATGATAAACATATCATTTTGATCGATTTTCCGGGCCAGGGTTCTGTATTCGTTGGCCTGGGGCTGATCCGGGTCAAAGTCGATCACAGTTTTCTTGTTGATTTCCGCTCTTTGAACCATGTTGTCCCTGGGTACGAAATGGATTAACTGGGACCCCAGTTCCCTGGCGAAGTTCGTCAGGAGCTCCAACTCGTTGTCAACATTCCGGCTGTTGCAGATTATGCCCCCCAGCCGGACTCCACCAGATTGCGCGTATTTCTTTATCCCCTTGCAGATGTTGTTCGCCGCGTACAGAGCCATCATTTCCCCGGAGGCAACAATATATATTTCCCGGGCTTTGCCTTCCCGGATGGGCATCGCGAAACCACCGCATACAACATCACCCAGCACATCGTAAAACACATAATGCAGATCATCGGTGTAAGCCCCCAGGGACTCCAACAGATTAATGGAGGTGATAATCCCCCGGCCGGCGCAGCCGACACCAGGCTCCGGCCCGCCCGACTCCACACATCTGGTCCCACCGAAGCCAACCTGCATGATATCCTCCAGGTCAACATCCTCGCCCTCTTCCCGGAGAGTATCGAGAACCGTTTTCTGGTTCAGCCCGTGGAGCAGAAGTCTGGTTGAGTCGGCCTTCGGGTCACACCCAACCACTAACACTTTTTTACCCATTTCGGCCAGAGCGGCTACAGTGTTCTGGGTAGTGGTGGACTTACCAATACCGCCTTTTCCGTAAATGGCAATCTGCCTCATCGAAATTCCCCCTTACGATCTTATTGTTGAGTTCAGTCCTTTTCACAATGTTCCGATGAAAGATAGAACAGCACCTTTATCTCGGAAAATATCACCCCCTGTGAAAGCAAATTCCAACATAAACAAAAAGGCGCCTCCCGGTGGTACAGCCCACCAAAAGGCACCGACGCCCTCACCAGTACATTCACTGTACTTAGCGAAAATAAAACACAAAGGCTTTCCGGGTTATTCCGGAAAGCCGCTTTGCTCCGAGTACTTCTCCGTACTGGTTATTTTATTTATTCTTTACCATAGCACCATCCGTTACCAGATGTCAACACTTTTTTCAAACACAACCTCTGAATCCGAGCGGCACATATTTGACCCGGATCAGGCCAATGCTAAAATGGAGGTGACATTAATGGCCGATAGGAAAAGAGTATCAGGGAAGGACCCGATGGACCAACTGAAATGGGAAACCGCCAGGGAACTGGGCCTTGATGATGATCTGAAAAATCCCGGGGATGAGCTTACTGTGCGCGAAGCCGGGAAAATCGGGGGCAACATGGTCCGGAAGCTGGTCAAGAGAGGCGAACAATCCCTGGGGAGAGAGCACCCACTTCGCAAAGGGCCGAAACTGTAACCAAAACGAGGGCCGCCGGAACAGGCGCCCTCGTTTTTTGCATATCAGAGGAATGCTGGTTATATTTCACAACCCTGAAAAAACTATTGCTATTTTCCACTCCAAAGCCTTATACTTTTCTTGATCGCATTAGCATGGCAAAGCGCTATCAAGGTAATTTCATACATAGAGCCGGCTGGTGTAAAAAAAACTGAGGAGGTCTTCGCATGAAAAGGGTAAATCGAAAGCTTGCTTTACTGGTTGCGCTTGTTTTGATTGCGGCGTTGGTAGCCGGCTGTGGACAGCAGGCCGCAGAACCGAAGCAAGAGGGACAGGCCCCTGCCGCGGAGTCCCAGGAACAGACTGTAACCATAGCTTATTCAACCTGGATAGGTTATGCGCCTCTGGTCCTCGCTGGAGAAAAGGGGTTCTATGAAAAGAACGGGGTCAAGGTAAAGCTGGAGAAAATTGAAAGCGTGGCTGACCGGCGGACCGCTCTGGCTGCCAACAGGATTCAAGGCTTCGCCTCCACCGCGGACACCCATGTCATGACCGCGGCAGCAGGGATCCCTGTAGTCCAGGTCCTCGGCCTTGACGACTCCTACGGCGGCGACGGCATCGTGGCCAAGAAGGAGTTCAAGAAGATTGAGGACCTCAAGGGAAAAACTGTAGCCGTACATACCGGCGGCGGCGCCAGCTACTTCTGGCTGCAGTACCTCCTGGCCCAGAAGGGCATGAAAATAACTGATCTGAAGGTTCAGGACATGAGTGCTGGTGATGCCGGTGCCGCGTTTGTGGCCGGCAAGGTGGACGCGGCGGTGACATGGGAGCCCTGGCTGTCCAAGGCGAAGGAAACCAAGTTCGGTGGTGTCATGATCTCCAGCGACCAGACCCCGGGGATTATCGTGGATACCCTGGCCTTCCGCAAAGATTTCGTGGACAAGAATCCGGGGGCGGTGAAAGCGGTTGTCAAGTCCTGGTTCGATGCCCTTGATTACTGGGACAAGAATAAGGCTGAAGCCAACAAGATTATGGCTGACGCCATGGGTCAAACCGTGGAGGATTTCGAAAAGACCCTACCTAGCGTCAAGTTCTACGGAGTCAAGGAGAACGAAACCTACTTTGGAACTTCCGGCCAAAAGGGCCTGATTTACGACATCAGCGAAAAGGCGGCAGATTTCTGGCTGGCCGAGAAGCTGATCAACCAGAAGCCGGTAACGGACGACATAGTGAATGGTTCATTCCTCAAATAAAATACCTCGACTGTTGATCTTGCGAGGGAGTCGTGAGCCTGTGCCTCCGGCTCCCTCTTGTTACTGTTGGCCTAATTGTAGGGGGGTGGAGATATGCGGGATCCGGTAATCATGCGGAGCGGTTTTTCATCACGGTTAAAAACGGCATTGGCCCCGCGAGAGCCTATTCGCCGGCCAACCTACCTTTTGTTAGGAATCCTATCGTTTATACTGGTATTGATTATTTGGTCCGCTCTAACCTATAGCGGCATGATTCCACCGCTGTTCCTTCCCACACCGACGGCCATTCTGCGTGATGCCGTCAAGCTCTTCCGCGAGATGAATTTCACCACCGACATCCTGGCAACTACCCTGCGGGTGCTGGTGGGTTTTGCCGTTGCTACCCTCCTGGGAGTACCCCTGGGAATCCTGGTGGGAACCTTCAAGGTGGCGGAAGCGCTGGTGGAACCGCTGGTCGCGTTTATCCGATACATGCCCGCATCGGCCTTTATCCCTCTTCTAATCCTGTGGATCGGGATCAATGAGGTGGAAAAGGTGGCCGTCATTTTCCTTGGAGTCTTCTTCCAATTGGTACTGATGGTGGCTGTGGCGGCCATCAGCGTTCCCCGGGAACTCCTGGAGGTTTCCTACACCCTGGGCACCTCCCGTTCCCGCGTCCTCTGGCGGGTGCTGCTGCCGGCGGCCATGCCTGACATCGTCGACTCCCTGCGCCTGATTCTGGGCTGGGCCTGGACATATGTCATTGTGGCGGAATTGATTGCCGCTTCCTCCGGGATAGGCAATACCATCCTCAAGTCCATGCGCATGCTCAATACAGGCAACATTATCGTGGGAATTCTCACCATCGGCTTTTTGGGTTTGATTTTTGACTACCTGTTCAAGTGGCTGCACCGCGCACTTTTCCCCTGGACTGAATAGAGCAGGCTCGTAATTCGATGTCGATAAATCGTTATGGGCAAGGCGGGTGCACAAATTATGCTTTTCCGGAAATCCCGGCGGGCCGGGTTCCGGAAAAGGCGTTATTTTGGAGGGGTGAGGCAGCATGGATGGCCCGGTTTACAAAATAATCCCGGAGGGCAGGCCGGTGCAACAGGTATCAACAGGTTTCCGGCTCGTGGTACAAGGTGTTTCCAAAGATTACGAAGAGGGCCGGGCCAGCGTCAGAGCCCTGGAAGACATTAGCCTTACCGTCCGGGATAGGGAGTTTGTCGCCCTCCTCGGCCCCTCGGGGTGCGGTAAATCCACCCTCCTGCGCATCATCGGCGGGCTGGTGAAACCGTCGAGCGGACAGGTAATCTCCGGCGATCGGGAAGTGACCGGTCCCGGTCCTGACCGGGGCATGGTCTTTCAATCATATACCCTTTTTCCTTGGCTGACCGTACAGGGGAACATTGAGTTCGGCCTCAGGGAAAGGGGCGTGCCCGTTTCGGAAAGGGCCCGGGTGGCCGGGCACTATATTGAACTTGTCGGGTTGCGGGGATTTGAGCAGGCATTTCCCAAAACACTGTCAGGGGGAATGAAGCAGCGGGTGGCAATTGCCCGGGCGTTGGCCAACGATCCGGAGGTCCTGCTGCTCGATGAGCCGTTCGGTGCATTGGATACCCAAACGCGCAGCCTGATGCAGGAACTGCTCTTGGATATCTGGCAGCAGTTCCGGAAGACAATCGTGTTCGTCACTCACGATGTGGAAGAGGCAATTTTCATGGCCGACCGGGTGGTTGTGATGAGCGCCCGGCCGGGACGAATCAAAAAAATCATCGAGGTGAACCTGCCCCGCCCCCGCGACTACCGCGTCAAGACGGAACCGGTTTTCCTAAATTATAAAAGGCAAGCCGTGGAATTAATCCGGGAAGAGAGTATCAAGGCCATGGCTACCACAGCAATAGGGAGATGGCAGGATTGAACCAATCATTCATAAAGGAAGCATCAGCTCTCGTTGGTAAGCAGTATGTCGAGAGTTCGCCGGAAAGATTATTCAGCTACTCCTATGACGCTTCCTTCGGCCTTGGGAAAAAGCGGGCCATACCGGGGCTGGCGGTATCACCGGCGAACACGGCCGAAGTCAGCGCCCTGCTGCGGTTGGCCCATCAATACCGCGTCCCGGTCGTACCCCGGGGAGCGGGCAGCAACCTCAGCGGCGGCACCATTCCGGTTGAAGATGCAATGGTGATGGTGCTGACCCGCCTGAACCGCATCCTGGAGATCGACCGGAAGAACCTGACGATCCGGGTTCAGCCAGGCGTGATTACCGGGGACCTGCATCGGGCAGTGGAAGCAGTGGGACTTTTCTACCCTCCGGATCCTGCCAGCTTGAGCTTCTGCACCATCGGCGGAAACCTGGCGGAATGCGCCGGCGGGCCCCGTGGAGTTAAGTACGGGGTCACCCGGGACTATGTCCTGGGCCTGGAAGCGGTGCTGGCTGATGGTACCGTTGTCCACACAGGCACCCGGACGATGAAGGGAGTCACCGGTTACGACCTGACCCGCCTGTTGGTCGGTTCCGAGGGAACTCTCGCAATCATCACCGAAGCGTTACTGCGGTTGGTTCCCCTGCCGCTGGACCGGCGTACGGTACTGGCTATCTACGACGATGTGGGTGCAGCAGCGGAAACAGTTAGCGAAATCATTGCCCGGGGCGTAGTACCGGCCTGTGTCGAATTTCTTGACCAGGTGTTCATTCAGTGTATTGAGGAATACGCCCATGTGGGCCTGCCCGCAACAGCCCGGGCAGTGCTTCTAATCGAAGTGGACGGCCACCCGGAAGCCGTAAAAGACGAATCCCGCCGGGTGGAAGAGGTCTGCCGGGAGTTTGGAGTACGCGAACTGAAGACCGCCGAGGCGGGCGAGGAACGGGACAGGTTATGGACCGCCCGCCGCGCGGCCTTTGCCTCAATCGTGCGGCGCCGGCCAAATGTACTCACCGAAGATATCGTGGTGCCGCGGAATCACTTTGCGGAAATGGTTCTGGCCGCGCAGAGCATTGCCGCCCGCCACGGCCTGACGATTGCCGTACTCGGTCATGCCGGGGACGGCAACCTTCACGCGGACTTCCTCACTGATGAAAACGACGCTGAGGAACTGCGGCGGGTGGAAAAAGCCGTGGCGGAACTGCTGCAGGAAACGCTGCGGCTGGGCGGCACCATCTCCGGCGAGCACGGGGTAGGCCGGACCAAAGCCCCTTACCTCAGTCTGGAGATAGGGGAAGCGGCCCTGGGGGTGATGAAGGCTGTCAAGGCCGCCTTAGACCCGCAGGGAATTCTCAACCCGGGGAAATTTATTTAGTAGGCGTGCTGTCAAGTCTTGTTGAAGATTTTTTAAAACAATTTTATTGGGCTTTGAAACGGGTTAAACCTCTAACTGAGCGACGATAAATCAATAGCGCTACTGAATAGTGTCAACCGACTGGCTAGATAAAGCCAGTTGTTTTCTTTTATCAAAATTTTTCAACCGAAAGATAATCCAGAAACATGACAAATAAGTCTAGAGATTATTTTCAGTCGACCAAATAAGATTTTAGAAAAGACAGTTGTTGCCGAAAAACAAGGAGTGGTGTTCGTGAGCTTTCAGGTTGAGGTGGCTACACCGGCAAGAACGGGCGCTTCGCTTGTAGTCAAAAACCTATCGCCCGCCTGGTTCGCTTCGGTAATGGGAACAGGGATCTTCGCTCTGACCAGCAAGTATTACGCATGCTACTGGCCGTTTTTAAACAGCATTGCAGCTTGTCTATGGGTATTGAATATCGTGCTTTTTCTCGCTTTACTTGTTCCATGGACATTGCGCTGGCTGATGTATCGAGAATGCACCCTTCAGGATTTAAAGAACCCTGTCACCGGCCAGTTCTATGCCACGATGCCCATCGGGTGCCTAGTGCTGGCCGCTGATTTCCTGCTGATCGGGAAAGGCTTTATTGGACCGGTGCTAGCTATCTACGTCGCAAAATACCTGTGGGTTGCCGGGGCAGTTCTCGCTTTAGTAATGGCTTTAATAATCCCGGTGATCATTTTTTTAAACAAGGTCAGTATCGAGGATATCAACCCTGCCTGGTTTATGCCCCCAGTTAGTCTAATAGTGGTTCCGATAGCAGGGTCTAAGATCATCCCCTACTGGCCGCAGTTTATGCAGAAAGTGTTGCTTCTCTCCAACTATATGGTCTGGGGGATAGGATTTTTTCTGTTTATTTTTTTAGCCGTAATCTGCTTCTTCCGGCTCATTGTTGCTCAACCCCTGCCGGGGCCCTTAATCCCCACGGTTTGGATTTATCTTGGACCGGTGGGTGCGGGTACCTTGGCCCTTCTTAATATGGCGTCTGTCAGCACACCCTTTCTAGGAAACACTATGGTGCAGGCTCTAAAGATATTTGCCCTAATCTACTGGAGTTTAGGCTTCTGGTGGTTAATCGTTTCGTCGGTTGTTACTATCACCAACGCGCTGAAAAAGAACCTACCATTTGCGCTGTCGTGGTGGGCTTTCACCTTCCCCTTAGGCGCGTACACAGGCGCGACCTTTTTGGTCTCTGTAAACTTTCAGTGTGATGCCTTAAAACTGTACGGGTTACTATGCTACTGCTTACTGGCTTTTTGCTGGATTGCAGTAGTGACCGGGGTGATCTTGCATGCAGGAACCCTTTTTAAAAATAATTAGAAAAATAAAATGTGTATTTGCATAATAGAAAAAACTGGGTACAAGCGTCAGGTTACATTTTCCGGAACTTAGATTTTTTCGATTAAAAGAGGTAAAATTAAGGAAAAAGAAAAGTGCAGGCGAAAATCTTTGAGGACGAACAGGAGAGACATTTTATTTCAACATTCAGAAGTAATCCAGTCGGTACTGGACTCTATAAGTGGTATGCACGATGTTTGGCTTAAATTCGTAAGCCGGACTGGAGAGTATATTTATACGCCAAAGTGCAGGGCACAGAGCAATTTCTGCCGTATGATACGTTCACATCCAGAAGGATCCGAAAGATGTCTGGCCACCGCGATTAAGAGCGTGTACTTCACCCCGAACATGCCCCATACTTTTACGTGTCATGCTGGGCTGCTTGTCTTAACGGTACCCCTGGTATGCGGGGGCGAGTTGCTTGGGGCGCTGGCAACAGGAGAACTAAGAGCGCTGGGACAGGATGGAGCCGAAATCACACTGGAACGGCTACACGATTTAGACCTGGACAAAGAAAAACTGCTATACTATTTTGCAGAAATTCCAGTCAAAAAACGGGAAGACGTAATACAGCTCGGCAGGCTCATTAATTCGATAAGCAACTGCTTCCTGAGCCTCGGGATGGCAATCGGAGAAACGCACAAGGCCGAGGTCGAAAAAGCGCTCATCGAATCGGAACTGAAAGCTCTGAACTCGCAGATCAACCCGCACTTTCTCTTCAACACTCTTAATGCAATTCAGATGGTCTCGTATCTGGAGGACGCCAACCAGACATCCAACCTGATTAACGCCCTGGCAAACCTGCTCAGGGTTAGGCTTGATACGGGCTCCTATTTTACAACCCTCCGTGAAGAACTGCAGGTTATTAAAAATCTTCTCTTCATACAGAAAACTCGCTTTGAAGACCGACTTCAGATAGCGATATTTATTCCTGAAGATCTGCTGGAGATGCAAATACCGAGCCTGTCTCTACAGCCCCTTGTGGAAAACGCTCTGATTCACGGCCTGGAACCCAGGGAGGGTATAGGCAGACTGGAGTTACGGGCTTTTATTCAGCCAAGAGAAATAATCTTTCTCGTGAAGGATAACGGGGTTGGGATCGGCCCTGCAGATTTAGGGAAGATAAGGGACAGGCTTATTGAAGGGCCTGTCAGTAAGAGTAAGAAAATCGGGCTGGTCAACATCAACCAGCGCTGCAAAACTCTGTTCGGAAATGGTTACGGTATCAAGATCAACAGCGAAAGGGATAAGGGCACAGAAGTTTTTCTACGCATACCCATTCTCAGCAGAAATAAAGGTTGTGAATTAGGTGAAAATATTGCTCGTTGATGATGAAACCGTGGTACGCCGGGGGCTTAAAGCGATGATCCAAAACGCCAAGTTCCAGTTTGAGGTAACACTTGAAGCATCGACTGGGCTGGAAGCTATAAAGATAGTAGAACAACACCGGCCCGAAATAATTCTGCTAGACATCAAGATGCCTGGCCTGGACGGGATTAGCGCCGCAAAACAGATCAAGGAAATTGCCCCACAGTGCAAGATAATTTTTTTGACCGCATACGCAAAATTTGATTACGCTCAAGAGGCTCTACGATGCAAGGCAAGCGATTACTTGGTCAAACCTGTTAATCCACAGGAATTGAAGTTGACCATCTCGAACTGCATCGAGGAATTGTTCCCACACTTGACCATATCTCATGCCCAGCAGGTCATAACAAATGCGATTACCTACATATTAGAAAACATTCAAAAACCGGTTACACTTGACGATGTTGCCGAGAGGGCGCACCTGAGCCCAACATACTTTTCCTCGCTCTTCCGAAAGGAAACGGGAGTGTAAATTATTTTGTGTAAATGGCATTTACCCTGTGTGATTGTAGATACTATAACCGGCTCTTTCTCGCCAGGAGGATAGGGCAATGCTGAGGAGCA
>Ga0074195_1001273_pt1 | contig 36763 bp, 35 predicted proteins | sample EPASupsiteHSE623_FD_64525 | JGI IMG/M metagenome (GOLD analysis project Ga0074195, IMG submission 64525) | Bioremediated contaminated groundwater from EPA Superfund site, New Mexico - Sample HSE6-23 | ecosystem: Environmental > Aquatic > Deep subsurface > Groundwater > Contaminated ... | reverse complement strand
ACCATATTCTGCAGAAAAACTCCTATTAGAAACAAAGTGCGTGGTATTACGTCAAATGAAGAACTTGACAGAATTTTTGATGAAAACGCTGAGAGAGAGGATTAAAAGAGAAGTTTGTTGTTATTAACGCCGGATTATCATACACCGCTTCTCCCCTTGAGATATTGTCCGTCCAATACCTTTTCGCAAAATCCCTTTGCTTTCGCGTAAAAGTTAAAAATCCCTCACCCCCTAAAACAAAAATTCGCCTAAACTAACGTCTAGGCGAACATAATAAACACATATTCAATTTTTCAAAAAGCCTTGAGTCTTATGGTTTAAGGCTTTTTCCGTTGTATCAACGCAACACACTCGACGTGGCTGGTCTGCGGGAACATGTCCACTGGTTGTATCTCTCTAGTTTCATACCCATATTCGGCAAGAACTGCTATATCTCTGGCAAGTGATGCTGGATTGCATGAGACATAGATAATTCGCTTCGGCTGCATATTTACAAAGGTTTCTAAAACAATGCGGTCGCAGCCTGCGCGTGGGGGATCTACTACGATTACATCAGGGCGTATACCCTTCTTAAACATTTGCGGCATTATTTCTACTGCATCGCCTACTATAAAATCGGTATTTAGGACATTATTGCGGATTGCATTTCGCTTTGCATCACTAATAGCCTGCTCAATTATTTCGATTCCGTAAACTTTAGCTGAATTGCGGGCTAAGAACAAAGTAATTGTGCCAGTGCCGCAATAGGCGTCAATTACCGTTTCAGTACCTGAAAGCTCAGCGTATTCTACTGCTTTATTATATAGTACTGACGCCTGCTGAGTGTTAACCTGAAAAAAAGAACGGGCTGAAATATCAAAAACAAACTCACCTAGGCGATCAGTTATGGTATCCTTCCCCCACAAGGTTCTTGTCTTATTACCCATAATAATATTAGTCCGTTTATAATTTACGTTCTGAACAATACTCACAATACCAGGAATCCGTTTGCGCAATTCGTCAATTACTTTATCTTGCTGCGGTAAACTATCAGTGGCCGTGACCAATACAGCCATAATTTCTCCGGTGGCAGTACCTACTCGTCCCAATACGTGACGAATAACTCCCGTCCCTGTCATCTCGTCATATACACTAATTCCTAGGCTGGCAATTACTGACCGTATTTCCCGGGCAATCATATTGTTGAATTCGTGCTGAATATGGCAGTTTTCCGTATTAATAATATCGTGCGACCCCTGAGCAAAACAGCCAATTGCTATTTCTCCTTTGACCTTGCCCACAGGGAACTGCATCTTATTACGATATTGCCAGGGATTATCAGCACCAATAGTAGGATGAACCTGAACATTCGGCTGCTTACCGATGCGCGTAACAGCGTCAACAACCTGCTGACGCTTAATCTCGAGCTGAGCCTCATAATCGAGGTGCTGAAGTTGACATCCCCCGCACTCGTCATAAATTGCACATACAGGTTGTGCACGCTTATCAGAATGAGTTTTGATCCTAACTAAGCGGCCTTTAGCATAGCTCTTTTTTACATCACTTATTTCAACTGCAACCAACTCACCCGGAAGAGCTTGCGGCACAAAGACAGTAAAATCCTGATATCGCCCAACTCCCTCACCGCTATGGCCCAACCCTACTATATCTATATCATAAATGCTGCCTTTTTTCACAGGCAGACTTTGTATACTTTTACCCATTTTCATCATCCTTACTACTGACAAATTTCAGGGGTGCCTTTTAGGGGCACCCCTACTTTTATTTATTTTGTTCGCCTTCTGCCATTTTACTCAATTTTAGAATTGTTTCAGTATATTCTTTAAGCTTTTGGCTAACACGTCCGTGTACTGTATCGGGCGGATAGCTTCCATCTGGCTGACAGTCTCCTGCAGTTACACCTGTCAGTACCTCAATGCCTTCATCAATGGTTTTGACAGGATAGATATGAAATTTGCCTTGTTGTACAGCTTCAATAACCTCATCACTAAGCGTTAGATCACTCACATTTTGATGAGGAATCATTACGCCTTGCTTACCAGTTAAGCCTTTCAACTTGCAGACTGCAAAGAAACCTTCAATTTTTTGTGTTGCGCCGCCAATAGGCTGTACTTCACCTTTTTGGTTAACCGAACCGGTGACAGCGATATATTGCTTAATAGGCAGTCCGGCCAAACTAGAGAGAATAGCATACAGTTCTGTGCTTGACGCGCTATCGCCATCTACTCCCTCATATAATTGTTCAAAAGTCAGACTTGCAGTTAAAGCAAGCGGATATTTCTGAGCAAACTTTTCCCCAAGGAAGCCACTGAGTATTAATACACCCTTGGTATGACTAGTGCCGCTCATTTTTGTTTCTCGCTCAATATTGACAACACCATTTTTTCCCAGATAGGTGTTAGCTGTTATTCGCGATGGCTTGCCGAACATATACTCGCCTACTGCCAGCACAGCAAGACCATTTACTTGGCCTACTTTTTCTTCTTCTGTATCAATAAGGAATTTTCCTTCAGCAAACATGTCTTGAAGGCGCTCTTCATACTTATTAGACCGATATCGTTTCTCGTCAATCGCTTTTCTGATGTGTCCAGCGCTGACTACTTCACTTTTATCCATTGTCGCCCAAGCATCTGCTTCACTCAATAACTCGACAACTTCATTAAATCTGGTGGTAAGCTTTTTCTGACTATCAGCCAGACGGCAGCTGTATTCTACAACCTTCGCAACTGCTGATCGGTCAAAATGTTTTAAGCCTTCACGCTTGACCGTCGAACTTATAAAACCAATTAATTTATTAATGTTTGTTTCGTTATTCTCCATCTGGACATCAAAATCAGCATGTATTTTAAACAGCTTATGGAAATCTTCATCATTATTATATAGGAGATAATATATATATGGATTGCCTATAAGGATAACCTTTACATTAATTGGTATCGGTTGCGGCTTAAGAGAAGCCATAGCCAGCATGCCATACTGCTCACTAAGGTTTTCAATGAACATCTTTTTTGTTTTCAGCACTCTCTTTAGGGCTTCCCATGCTCCAACATTTACCAAAATGTCGCGTGCGTTAAGGATAAGATAGCCACCGTTAGCCTTATGAAGCGCACCTGGTTTAATCATGGTGTAATCGGTACTGACCATACCCATGCGGGTCTCATACTCGACGCGGCCAATCAAATTATAATAAGTAGGGTTTGTTTCAACAATTACCGGAGCACCTTCTACTTCGCGATTATCAACAAGCAAATTAACACTATATTTATCTTTAGTAGAATCCTGCATATTCTTCTTAAACATCATCAGCGGATTCTGGTCATCTTCTAATGCGGGCTTGAAATCATTGATGTTTTTTACGACATCTTTCTTTACTGATTCAAGATAATTTACGACTTGATCGTATCCGGCATATTTTTCTTTAAGCTCATCTATAAAATGGCCAACAGCATAAAGACCTATCTTACTATCGAGAGCCTTTACTTCTTCACGCAATTCGCGCTCAAGCTGCTGCATGCGCCGAACCACTTCCATAGCCTTCTCATGCACAGCGAGCATCTTCTTATCAATTTCTTCCCGTGTTTCTTTATCTAGCTTTTGATATTCTTCAGGAGTAAGGGGTTTGCCGTCATTAACCGGCAATCCGACAAATCCAGTTGTGGACCATTGCGGTAAGATTCCATATTCTTCAGCCTTTTGGTTGAATATCTCAATTATACCAGTACGCTGTTCCTGAAAGCCTTTAACCAATGCTTTCTTTGCATGTTCATAATCATCACCACTGAAGACTTTGGGAATATCGGTCTTAAGGTCTTCAACCAGCTCTTGCATATCTTGGCGCAGAGTGTTACCAACTCCGGCCGGAAGCGATATTGCAATCGGTTGACTAGGATTATCAAAATCATTTACATAGCACCAATCATTAGGAGCTTCTTCCTGACGGGCAACTTTACTTACGGCATTTTGTGCATATGTTATTTTACCTGTACCGACCAAACCAGACATGAAGATGTTATAGCCTTGGTTTTTCGTAAACAAACCAAACTCTACAGCCTTAACTGCTCGTTCTTGTCCAATCATTACTTCAAGAGAAGGTACTGTTGCGGTAGTTGCAAAGTTAAACATACTTTCTTCGCAGGTAAAACGGAGTTTTTCGACCGGCAATTCCTGACATTTGGTCATCAAATCAATCCCCTTTTCCCGATTTTGATCTAGAAAGACAAAACTATATAGCAAAAACCATCCTTTAAAAGCCCTTATTGAGGCGTTGTACAGTATTTACCATATAGTTCTTCTTCTTTTACCACATTCCTCTTTATTTATGCTTTTAGGAAGAAGCGCCGGACCATTCCACTTCTTGACTGCCGCAAGCTAGACATGTATCGAAATAATTCTGCGGTTGACCGATAGCAGTATTTATTGTCTTTTTGTCTGCACCAAGACTATTAATGGATACAATATCGTCTCCCCCATTAAAATCCCCTATCATACCGGTAATTGGGCCATTTGCTGCAGGTGAAACTGGTGAAACCATGCTTGAACCAAAACTGCGGGTATTTCCGCACAATTTACAGCGAGGCATATGGTCAACAACTCCTTTATGTTAATGGAATACCGATGAACAGCATGATAATCTTCGAACTGTTAATAAATGAGTGAGCAACAATTGAACTGAGAAGTGAACCTGTATAGTAGTACAAAAGCGCTAGCCCTGTACCTACCACCATCATTTCTGCCAGCCAGTAAGCATTAAAGTGCATAAGGGCAAAAATTGCCGAACTGCTTATAGCACCGCCCCATAGTCCCCACCGATCCTTAAGAGGCAAAAATGTAAACATACGATACATCACTTCTTCTGCGACCGGAGCTGCTATGCCTGCCAAAAATAGGGGGGCGATTAAATCCCTCCAATTTACAGCTCGCTGGACCTGGGTAATAAGCGGATGCTGACTGGGAGTGACAAATAGCATCGTTGTATAAAGACGCTCGCTAAATATGCTGACAGCCAGTAATATCATTCCTGCTGCCACTCCTACCAGAATATTCCGGACTGGGCTTTTAAGCGAAAACCCCAAGTCCGATAGCGAGCCTTGATACCGATGAATTGTCCATATGACCAAAAGAATTACGACCAATCGATCGGTAACTTCAACTACATTAGGTGTTACAGTAAAAAAAACAGGGTATAAAACGCGGACAAGAGCTAGGCCTACAGCCAACCGCAGGATGTGAATTGCAGCAACTGCTTTTAAGTTCCAGGGAACCTTTGCTGACAGCAAATTAAACACCTCTTTTTGGGCGTATCGTTACCATTATGCGCGGTCATATCTTTTTTCATGCAGTAGAAAAGTCTTGAACAGTTAGATTAAGTTCATTTCGTAAAATGCCTACACTTTATTATCTACAAAAAAACAAGACGCGATTAATCGCGTCTTGAGGTAATTATAGGAACAAATTTTATTGTTATTACAATCTTTCCCGCAGCAAACTATTTACCATCTCAGGATTAGCCCGCCCCTTGGTCTGCTTCATTATCTGGCCGACCAAAAAGCCGATAGCCTTTTCTTTTCCTGCTTTAAAGTCTGCTACCGATTGAGGATTGTCAGCAATAACCTTATCAATAATCCCGGTTATTTCACTAGCATCGCTTATTTGCACCATACCCTTTTCTTTAACGATGGTTGCCGCATTTTTGCCAGTTGTCCACATTTCTTCAAATACAGTCTTAGCAATTTTATTAGAAATAGTGCCTTTATCAATAAGATTAATCAATTCAGCAAGCTTAGTTGGACTAACCGGGCACGCTTCAATTTCTATGCCTGCAGCATTAATATGTTTTGAAACCTCGCCCATAACCCAGTTGGCTGCTGTCTTAGCATCCGCCTTACAGTTGACTGTTTCATCGAAATAATCAGCCATCGCCCGGCTAGCAGTAATAACCTCAGCATCATACGCTGATAATCCGTAATCAGCCATAAGGCGAGCCTTACGAGCATCAGGCAGTTCTGGGAGATTTCTGCGCAGTTCTTCCACTTTTGCCGGGTCTACTACGATAGGAACAAGATCAGGCTCTGGAAGATAGCGATAATCATGCGCTTGTTCTTTACTGCGAAGCGATACTGTCATGCCATTGGCTTCATCCCACGAACGAGTCTCTTGTACAATTTTACCGCCTTCTTCCAATACTTCTGTGTGGCGTTCAACTTCATATTCAAGACCACGTTGCACCATTTTGAAGGAATTAAGGTTTTTTATCTCCGTTTTAGTCCCAAGCTTTTCACTGCCTCGGGGCCGGAGTGATACGTTTGCATCACAACGCAGACTTCCTTCTTCCATCTTGCAATCAGAAACATCAATGTATTGAAGTATAGCCTTCATTTTTTCTAAATAGGCTTTAGCTTCCTCCGGCGATCTCAAATCGGGCTCCGACACAATCTCGATCAAAGGAACACCGGTACGATTGTAGTCAACTAGTGAGGAATCGGAGGTTGCGATGCTTCCGGAATGAACAAGCTTACCGGCATCTTCCTCCATATGTACTCTTGTGATTCCAATACGCTTAGTTTCACCGTTTACTTCAATGTCCAAATAGCCATTAACTGCAATCGGCAAATCAAACTGTGATGTCTGGAAGTTTTTCGGCAAATCAGGATAGTAGTAATTCTTACGGTCAAATTTGCTAAATGGCAGTATCTCGCAATTAAGGGCCAATCCAGCCTTAATTGCAAATTCAACAACCTTTTCGTTGATAACAGGCAGTACGCCAGGCAATCCCAGGCAGACTGGACAAACATTAGTATTCTGATCAGCGCCAAAGCTGGTGCTGCAGCCACAAAATATCTTTGATTTGGTCTTAAGCTCGGAATGGACTTCCAAACCTACGACTGTTTCGTAATCCATTATTTAACCTCCCCCAGCGGAGCTAAGCGATTATGATAGTCATTGCTCTGCTCAAATGCGTATGCGGTACGTATTAAAGTTTCTTCGCCAAGCGGTTTGCCGATAATCTGAAGCCCAATTGGCAGTTTGCCTGAGAAACCACATGGGATTGATATGGCAGGCACACCTGCCAGGTTAACAGGAATTGTACAAATATCCTGCAAGTACATAGCAAGAGGATCATTAGATTTTTCACCAATTTTAAACGCCGGTGTCGGTGTTGTCGGCGTAATAAGCACATCTACCTTATCAAAGGCTTTGTCAAAGTCTTGCTTAACTAAGCTGCGAACTTTAAGTGCTTTCAAATAGTAAGCGTCATAATAACCTGAGCTAAGCGCATATGTACCAAGCATTATACGACGTTTAACCTCGGCTCCGAAGGCTTCACTCCGAGTCTTTTTGTACATATCGACAATATCGGTTCCCTCGGTTCTGTGTCCGAAGCTGACGCCGTCATATCGCGCTAGATTGGAACTGGCTTCGGCAGGAGCAATAATATAATAGGCTGACAGGCCATATTCAGTATGCGGCATCGATACTTCCTGATACTCAGCACCCAAAGCTACCAATTGATCAATAGCCTTGTATATAGCCTTTTCCACATCCGCATCCATACCTGCAACAAAGTATTCACGCGGAAGACCAATCTTTAACCCCTTGATATCTCTTGTTAGCGATTTTGTATAGTCAGGCGCAGCGCTATTTATCGAGGTTGAATCTTTAGCATCGTAACCGCTGATAACGTTCATAACGTGAGCGCAATCTGTCACATCACGAGTAATCGGTCCGATCTGATCAAGCGATGAAGCAAATGCCACTAAGCCATAACGTGAAACACGACCATAAGTAGGTTTAAGGCCAACAAGACCGCAATATGCTGCCGGCTGGCGAATTGAACCGCCTGTATCTGAACCCAAGGCCCAGACAGCCTCTCCAGCGGCAACTGCTGCTGCCGAGCCACCGCTCGAACCGCCAGGCACAACATTGACGTCCCACGGATTATGGGTTGGATGGAAACCGGAGTTCTCAGTCGACCCGCCCATTGCAAATTCATCCATGTTCGCTTTACCGATTATAACAGTATCTTGCGAGGCCAGCTTTTCTACAACAGTTGCGTCATATGGCGGAACAAACTTAGCAAGGATCTGCGAGGCACAGGTAGTTTTTACACCCTTTGTACAGATATTATCTTTTAATACACCGGGAATTCCGGACAAAACGGTAATATCTTCACCATTATTGATTTTATTATCTACAGCCTTAGCTTGTGCTAAAGCAGTATCGCGGGTTTGGGTAATATAAGCCTTTACACTTGATTCAACCGCATCTGTCCGATCTAATACTGCTTGAGTTAGTTCTACTGCAGAAACTTCCTTGTTTTTCAGTTTACTGTGCAGCTGATGTGCCGTGTATCTAAATAGCTCCATTCTAGTACCTCCTTAACCTTCAACAATTTTAGGCACTTTGAAGTACCCGTCTTCTTGTTCAGGGGCGTTAGACAACGCTAACTCCCGTGGCAGAGATGGTTTCACTTCATCTTGCCTAAATACATTTTTGAGCGGCAGCACATGAGCAGTCGGCTCAACATTAGCTGTTTCAACCTTGTTTAAAACATCTACATATTCCAAAATGGCGTTAAGCTGCCCAGTCACTTTTTCAATATCGCCTTCCGGGATTTCTAGACGCGATAACAAAGCCACAGTCTCAACATCTTTGCGCGTAATTTTCATAATTTCACCATCCAAATCATTATGCTCAGGAAATTCCATATAACCTATATTATACCACGGTTGTCCAGCATTTCAAACTAAACGCGATTAGCAGCCTTTAGCTAGGTGGATGAATTCATCCTCACTAAGAACTGCAACCCCTAACTGCTGAGCCTTTTCTAATTTACTACCCGCCTCTTCTCCAGCCACGACATAACTTGTCTTTTTGCTGACTGAACCGGCTACTTTTCCTCCCAAGGACTCAATAAGCTTGGTAGCATCGGCACGAGTGAGCTGAGCTAGAGTTCCGGTAAGCACAAAGGTTTTCCCGGCAAAAGGCTGCTCACCGGTAGTCTGTAGCTTATCTTCTGTTAGCTTTAGACCTGCCTTTCTTAGTTTTTCCACCAAGGCTAGATTCTCAGGCAAAGCAAAATAAGCAACCAGACTTTCGGCAATTTTTTCACCAATATCCTCAAGCTGTACAAGCTGGTCAAAACCTGCCTTTGTTACTTCATCAATATTGCCAAAGTGCCGCGCTATTGTTCCAGCTGCTTTTACACCGACATAACGGATACCTAGCCCAAAAAGCACTCGGGCTAAACCAGCTTGCTTACTGATCTCAATTGCGGCAAGAAGATTTTGAGCCGACTTGGGACCCATCCGTTCGAGTTTTAATAAGTCTTGTTCATTCAATTTATATAAATCGGCAACATCACTAACAAGGTCTGCCTCTAGTAGGCTGGCTAACACTGCCGGGCCAAGTCCGTCTATATTCATAGCGTCGCGCGCTACGAAATGGATGAATCCTTCCCGTTTCAAAGCGGGGCAATTTTTATTTACGCACTTGTATGCTGCTTCCCCTTCACGACGCACCGCCTTGCTGCGACACTCAGGGCATTTATCAGGCATTACAAACGGCTGTTCACTTCCGGTACGGCTGGACTTTACGACCGAAACCACTTCCGGGATTACATCGCCCGCTTTATGAATTATAACAGTGTCGCCTACCCGAATATCTTTTTCTTTTACATAATCTTCATTGTGGAGTGTGGCCCTGCTAATTACTGACCCAGCCAAGCGCACAGGCTTTAATATGGCAGTCGGCGTTAGAGTGCCTGTTCGCCCAACCCCTACAAAGATATCTTCAACAACAGTCGTAGCTTGTTCTGCAGGAAACTTGTATGCTATTGCCCAGCGAGGATCTTTAGCTGTTGCGCCTAAGACTTCCTGATCTTCTAAGCTGTTTACCTTGATTACCATTCCGTCAATATCATAAGGAAGTTCATTGCGTTTTTCCGTCCAACTGCTGCAATAATTGATTACCTCACTGATATCACTAAATACCTTATAGCGAGAATTGATCTTCAAACCCAATCTCTTTAGATATTCTAACATCTCAGCATGAGTATTGAACTCGATATTCTCTCGAACACCTATGCCGTATATAAAAACATCCAGAGATCGCTGCGCAGTAATCCGGGGATCAAGCTGCCTAAGTGAACCAGCAGCAGCGTTGCGCGGGTTAGCCATTAGCTGTTCACCCGCTTTCTCACGTTCGCTGTTTAACCGTTCAAATTCACGACGCGGCATATACACCTCACCGCGTACTTCCAATAGCGCAGGTATGTCTTTGATTCCTCCGGCCAGAACTAGCGGCACCGATCGTATTGTGCGGATGTTTGACGTGACATCCTCGCCCTCGGTTCCATCGCCTCGGGTAGCGCCTCTCAAAAGACGGCCCTCTTGATAAATGAGATTAATTGCAAGCCCATCTATTTTAAGCTCAACTACATAATCTACCGCGTCTTTTCCTAAGGCAGCTTTAACTCTGTTGTCAAAAGCTTGCAAATCTTCAGCTGAAAAGGCGTTACCTAAACTTCGCATCGGAGTAGGATGGGCTACCCTATCAAAAGCCGCATTAGGCGCACTGCCAACACGTTGCGTTGGTGAATCAGGACTTATAAGCTCAGGAAAAGCGGTTTCCAGCTTTATAAGCTGCTGCAGCATTGCGTCAAAAGTGGCATCAGTAATTTCAGGATTGTCAAGTGCATAGTAGCGGTGGCTATGATAGTTTATTTCATGACGAAGCTTTTTTACGCTTTCGGCAGCTTCAGCCAAATTTAGCGGTGTTTCAAAATTCATACACTCACTCCTTGATAGCTAAACTTTGGTTATAGGCGCAAATTTTACAGCAAGCGACTTAATTCCCTGTCCCGGAAAAGCCACTTGAAGTTCTTGATTATCGCCGCTTCCTGTCGCCTTAACAACTGTTCCTATGCCCCATTTGCCATGACTTGCCTTATCGCCCACGCGCCATTCGGCTCCGGGGCTAGAGGGCCTAATTTGATTTGGCTTTGGCGGCTGGGTAACAGTTGCAGGCGGAGCATTAAATGGACGGCTGGAAACTACAGGCTTAGTGAAGGCAGAAATATTTGCCGAAGAGCCGTACACATTACGCTGGGCAGCCTTCCTTTCGATTACTTCTTCCGGAAGCTCGCTTAGAAAACGCGATGGCGGATACATATTAGTCTTGCCAAATATTGTTCTCATTCGCGCATTAGTAAGATATAACTTTCGTCGCGCGCGCGTGATGCCAACATAGCAAATCCGCCGTTCTTCCTCTATTTCAGATTCATCCATCAAAGTCCGTGAATGCGGAAAAAGTCCTTCTTCCATACCTGCCATGAAGACAACGGGAAATTCCAGACCCTTGGCAGAGTGAAGCGTCATGAGTGTTACCCTATCATCCGATGTATCAGCGCTATCTATATCTGAAACGAGTGATACATGACTTAAGAAGTTCTCAAGCGTATTCTCTTCTTCGCTTGCGGCAAAATCTTTTGCAACACTCAATAATTCACGCAAGTTTTCCAGCCGAACTTCATCTTGAGGCGTCTGTTCTTTTTGTAGTTCGTCTATGTAGCCGGAATCATTCATTATCTTTTCTACCAAATTAACTACTGATAGTGAAGTTACTTGTCCCATTAAAGCGAAAATTAGTTCAGCTAAGCTCTCAAGTGGCTTTTTAACTCTTGCAGTAAGACCCGGTACAAGCTCAGGATTGGAAACAACGTCGAATAGAGTTATCTTATTGAGCGCTGCATACTCAATCATTCTGCCAATTGTTGTGTCGCCAATACCACGGCGCGGCACATTTATAATTCTAAGCAGGCTTATAGTGTCGGCCGGATTAAAAACTACCCTCAAATATGCTAGGATATCCTTAATTTCTTTACGATCATAGAATTTTAATCCGCCAACCATAGTATAAGGAATGCCTTGCTTCATAAAGGCTTCCTCTACTACCCTTGACTGAGCATTGGTTCGATATAAAACAGCCATATTACCGTAGGTTGTATTATATACAGTGTTTAATTTTACAATGTTACTTGTTATAAAATTAGCTTCGTCTCGTTCATCAGAAGCCAGATAAAGGGTGATTTTTTCTCCTGAGTCATTATCAGTCCAAAGCTGCTTGGGTTTACGATCAGTATTGCACTCAATTACGGAGTTTGCCGCATCAAGAATTACTTGTGTTGAGCGATAATTTTGTTCAAGCTTTATCACCTTAGCGTCAGGATAGTCATCCTCGAAATCCATGATATTACGGATATCGGCGCCCCTCCAACCATAAATACTCTGATCGGCATCACCTACCACGCAGATGTTATGATTACTATCAACAAGTAATTTAGCTAACAGGTATTGGGCACGGTTAGTATCTTGATATTCGTCAATCATGATATAGCGAAACTTGGCTTGGTATCTTTCTCTCACCTCGGCATTATTTTGCAGAAGACTTACAGAGAGCATTAACAAATCATCGAAATCAAGAGCATTATTATTGCGAAGCTTATGCTGATACAACTCATAGGCTTCTGCCACCTTTTTAGCATGGAAATTGTCTGCCTGATACGCAAATTCACGCTCGTCCTGCAAAGCATTCTTGGCATTTGAAATTGTTGATTGAATACCATTTGGAGTATAAAGCTTTTCATCTAGATTTAGTTCTTTCAAACAGCTCTTTATAACTGCCTGACTATCGCTAGAATCATAAATGACAAAATTACGCTTGTAACCGGCAAGGTGCTCAATCTCCATACGTAGAAACTTGGCGCAAAACGAGTGAAAAGTGCTCAGCCAGATGTCTTTAGATCGTGTCCCCACAATACGACTGACGCGTTCACGCATTTCGGCGGCTGCCTTATTAGTAAAGGTTATTGCCAGAATGTTGTAAGGCGCCACACCTTGTTCCAGCAGATAGGCAATTCGGCAGGTTAGCACCTTTGTCTTTCCTGAGCCGGCTCCCGCCATAATTAAGAGCGGGCCGTTAATATTTTTAACCGCAGCCGCTTGGGCCGGGTTTAGGCCATCAAAAATACTGTTCATAAAATCCTCCAAAAACAAACATATTTAATCCTAACCATATTAGTTTCTCCAGACTATTTTTATTTCCTGTCATCTGCTGTAAAAAATAGAAAAGGCCTGTCATATGACAGGCCTAAATCTTAATACCACGTTTGAGCATATCTATACCTTTAGCATCAAGCTCTGCAATTGCCCTCTTACAAACCTCTTCATTACTAAAGCTTGCCGCCAATCCCTCACAAGACCCACTCAATTGGCGTGGTACGGGGATAAGAATTACTTCTATACCGTTGTCTGCTAGAATTTTTTTTGCCCGAAAAGCATGATATACCGATTGAAACGTTATAATACATTCAGCCATTTACGATACCTTTCTTTATACCTTACTTATAACTATAGTAAAGTCGCTTCCGTCAGCATTACATTGAACTTTATAGTTATGTGACTTGGCAAATTTAATAATATTTTCTTTTGCAGGAGGTTCATCGACTATGACTTTTAGGTTATCGGAGCTATTAAGAGCGTCACGTGTTTTAATTAATGGAATAGGACAGCTGAGTCCTCTAAGGTCAAGCATTTTTTCCATAATATCATACCCCCTCACTTGGACTAACAGACTTTTCTTGAAAAGCAAAACCTATTCCAGTTGTAATAATAATACCAACGATTACGGCAATCTGACCAACTGCGCTAACACCTGCAGGCGATCCTGCGGCGTTCAGCCCATGAGAAATTCCAGCTCCAACAAGCATGCCCAATACGCAGAACATTGCATCTGTGTTTCCTTCACCTGACATGATAAGCTGCCTGAGTGGACACCCCCCTGCCAAGGTTGCGGCAATACCAGTTAAAAATAGTCCTAAGAAGTTCCAGATATGCATTGTGTGAGCCAACGGCTGAGCTGTAAATCCTAGTTTGAAAAATCCAAAGTATAAATTTGCTAGCAAAGCGGCGGCAAACATGGTGCCGTATATTTTAAGCAGATAAGTGTCTTTAACTAAAATATAATCACGAACCCCTCCACTCAGACACATACGTGACCGCTGCGCTGCCATACCTCCAGCCAATCCTGCAACAAGACTTATTATGATCGGGGCATGCATCGAACCTGGCCCCTTTGCGCTGAAATTTAAGAATGCAGAATTTGTGCTCACTGCAACTAGCAGTATAAATGCTGCTGCAGCCGGCAAATAACTAGTAACGTTCGCCCCACCAGAATAGGAATGTGACCGACCTAAATTATAGCCTATCTTTAAGTAAAAGAGACCGGCTCCAATTCCGGCTACGAAGCCAGCCAGACCCGTCAAACCATTAAGATCCCCGCCTGCAAGACGCAGAATACCCCGCAGCGGGCAGCCAAGAAACGCAAGCGCGCCAATCATCATTGTAGCTCCCAGCACGAATCTAATAGCTGGATTTGAACCGCCACGAGGACGAAATTCACCGTTCATTTTGGCGAGTCCGAAAGCACCTAATACCCAGCCTAGGATTTCCGGTCGCGCGTATTGCAAGGTTGCAGCCTTGTGAATCCCGACTGCTCCTGCAATATCTCTAAGCTGGCAGGCAGCGCAATACCCGTAATTGCCCGGATTACCAAATTTCACAAGCAATACTGCGCCTACTCCAAAAATTATGCCTGTTAAAAGTATAAGCCCAAGATTCAATCTTCTCACTCCCATTAGTAAAATATATTATCCCGAAAGATATATTCTATATTTACCAGATCATTCCTGCCCAGCCCTTAATTTACGAATTTTTTCTAATCCGCTGCAGATTGGATATAAATTGCATTAGTAGAGGAAAATCAGAAATAACGCCGAAAAACTGAGATGAGGTGGTATTATGTCTTATCTTCACTCTTTATCTGTATTTTTTACCGTAGTAGAAAATAAAAGTTTTTCAGCTGCGGCCAAGCAGTTGAAATTGACTCAGCCTACAATATCTTTTCATATCGATAATTTAGAAAAAAAACTTGGCTGCCCGCTATTTTTACGGACAGCCAAAGGAGTTTCGCTAACTGTATACGGTCAAACCCTATTCGATAATACCTATAAAATACATGAGATTGTCAATACAACGGAAAACCAAATTAAAGCGATGGTGGCCGGTAGTCATGGCCAAATAGTAATCGGAGCAAGCACTATTCCTGGTGAGTATATGCTCCCAAAGGTTGTTGCTCAGTTTTTAAAAGAGCATCCAGGCTTAAAAGTATCACTCAAAGCTGGAAATAGCGCATCGATTTTATCAGCCTATGCCAAGGGAGAATTTCCTATTGCCATTGTAGGCGTTAAACCCAATTTTGAGGCTTTTCCTTTATGGCAGGATGAATTAATTTTAGCTGCTCATCCTTCGATGGCCGCTGAAATTCCCCAAAATTCACATTTTACGCAAATATGTTCTCACCCGTTTATCCTGCGCGAAGCTACTTCTGGAACCAGAAGCGTATTATTAGAATCACTAAATGCTCACGGAATTACGTTAAAGCAGCTTAATATTGTATTGCAAGTTGGAAGTAATGAGGCACTAAAATCCGCATTACTTACTCAATTGGGGCTAGGTTTTATCTCGAAATGGGCAGTACAGCGAGAGCTTGCAGAAGGGCGTCTTATCGAAATAAAACTCGACGGCTTAAGGATAGATCGCACTTTTTACGCCATATATCGTGAACCGCTTTTGCCTACATGCATAAGCCTGTTCTGGGAGTACCTAAAAAACGTCCGTGGTTATTAATTGTCGCGAACAGCTTCCATAAGCGGCGGAATGACCTGCTTCTTACGAGACATTACGCCTGGCAGATGGATGATGCCTTCTTCCTCACTACGGCCAAATGCTTGACGAATAAGTGACGCAGGCTGGCCGGAATAAATTAGATGAGTGCCTTCGTTGATTATGTCGGTAACCATAAGAATAGTTAGATCATATCGCTGCTTAGATGCTAGGTTGCCCATTTCCTGTATAATATCTTTTTTGAGGGCTAATATCTCAGTAGTATCCATTACTGAAATCTGGGCCACTGCGGTATGATATTCACCAATTTGGAACTCTTTAAGATCATTCCGAACAATCTCGGCCGTTGTCATTTCACCAATACTAGAACCGGCTTTTAGAACTGCCATGCCGAAATCCATTAGGTCCACACCTGCTATTTTGGCCAACTTGTCAGCTGTTTTCCTATCTTTGTCTGTCGCAGTCGGCGACTTGAACATTACTGTATCGGAAACTATGGCTGCCAAAAGAAGCGTTGCAATTTCACTCGGGATGGCAACTTCACGATGCCAATGCATATTAGCTACAATTGTCGCCGTAGAGCCGACGGGTTCATGGCGAATAAAAATTGGTTCGCTTGTTTCCAAGCCGCCTAATCGGTGGTGATCCACTATTTCAATAATATGCGCTTCCTCAATGCCTTCTACAGCTTGAGTTCGTTCATTGTGATCAACTAAAATAATTTTTTCACGCTCAGGAATTATAAGCTGGTCGCGGTTAATAAGCCCGACCAGTTTTCCATTTTCAACAACAGGATAGTTACGGTATCTAGAACTGGCGATTACTTCTTTGATATCACCAATTAAGTCATTAGGTCGAAACGAGGTAACATTTGTTTTCATAACAACGCTGACCGGTATGCTCTGATTTATTAATCTGGCACAGGTATAAGTATCATAAGGAGCCTTGATAATAACAGTATTTTTCACTTTAGCAATAGCTATCAGCTCATTGTCAACTTCGGCGTCGCTTGTAATTACCAAACAGGCGATGTCACGCTCCAAGCACGCCAATTGAGCATTTAAGCGATCAGCCACTAAGACGACGTCGTCAGTATTAATGATTTTATTTATTGTGTTAGTACTTCCAGCAGCAATACGAACCTTGCCGGTAACTTTGCGCTCCAGATTCTCACCGCAGACCAAACTGCCGTCAAGCACCTTAAGAATCATGGCAAAATCCACTCCGGCGTGAGTTAAATCCTGCATTTCTAATTCATCATAGTACAATTTGGCTAAATCGCCTACTGTCACTATTCCAATAAGTGTATTGTCAGCATCTACTACCGGGACTGACTTCACATCGTGTTTTTGCATGATATTGCCTAAATCACGAAGCGTATCATACGGCGCGATAGTAACTTCCCGTCCTGACATAACGTCCTTTACTTTCGGGTAAAGGTCAGTTATCAGCTTGGGTGCAGCTATTCCCAAATGTTCAAGCACAAATTTGGTCTCTGCGTTTATTTTACCAGCTCTAGCCGGGATAACATTTTCACCAAGAGCCTGCTTGAGATGTGCATACCCGATAGCCGAACATATTGAGTCAGTATCAGGATTCCGATGTCCAATAACATATACTGGTTTTGATTGATGATTCATAATAACCTCCGATGCTGTTGCGAAATATCTTTCTTCGTACCATCTGCACGACATTCTTCCCTATTATCCTATTTTTAACTATTGAACGCAATACATTACCTATTAATCAACTATTCTGCAAATTAGCAGAACACTTGTTTGCAAAACATATGTTCTTATTGTATAATCAAACTAATATAAATCATTACCAGGTGGTCTTTATGGAAACATTAGATAAACTTAAGCTATTGGGCGAAGGCGCCAAGTACGACGTGTGCGCCTCAACTGCATCTCGAACTAGCAAAGTGAAAAATGCTGCTATCGGCAAGACTATGCCAAGTGGAGTATGTCATTCATTTACTCCAGACGGCAGATGTATTTCACTGTTTAAAGTGCTTCTAACAAATTACTGCGAACGTGATTGTGCCTACTGTCCAAATCAAGCAGGACGCGATATTCCACGGGTAAGATTCGCACCCGATGAGCTGGCAACGTTGTTTATGGAATTTTATCGCCGCAACTACGTAGAAGGTCTATTTCTTAGTTCCGGTATGTGGCATTCATCACAAAATACCATGAGTGAAACGATTAAAGTAGCTGAAATATTACGAACTCGCTACAAATTCGACGGATATATACATCTCAAAGTTCTGCCCGGCGCATCAGATAGCGAAGTCCAGACTGCTGTAAAGCTTGCAAACCGTGTTTCACTTAATATGGAGGCTCCTTCGGCTTCACATCTCGCCAAACTTAGCAGCCGAAAGAACTTTGCTGATGAGCTGTTGGGCGGTATGGCAAAAATAAGCTCTCATCTTAGTCACCAAAGAGGGGTCAGCCATTCTACACAATATATTGTCGGCGCCGCTGGCGAGAGTGACCGTGATATAGTATCGTCCGCTAATACGCTTTATAAAAAATTCAGGCTAAAGCGGGCTTATTTCAGCGCCTTTCAACCTGTTGAAAACACCCCCCTTTCACATATTCCTGCAGCGCCTGTTCTGCGGGAAAATCGATTATACCAAACTGACTTTTTACTAAGGCTATACGGATTCAATATCAATGATCTTGTCTTTCAGTCTTCAGGCAACCTCGATTACGATCTTGATCCCAAACTCGCCTATGCCCTTTATAATCCTGATTTATTTCCGCTTGAAATAAACAAGGCCTCCTATAGCAATTTACTTAAGGTCCCGGGTATTGGTCCACGTTCAGCTGAAAGAATTGTCCGCGTACGCCGCCACCACGCCTTTAAAGATGCTGCAGAATTGAAAAATGCCGGCATAGTTTTAAAAAGAGCATTGTCCTTCATTACAGTAAATGGGAAATTTTTAGGAAACAAAGTTTTGCTTAATAAACCAAGCCGGCCTAGTTTCGAGCAACTAAGCTTATGGGGTGATAGCCGTGATTTTATGTTCGCCAACACCGTCTTCAATAATTAAAGCTTCTTTACTATCTCAAATATGCAATGACTTGCCAAGCTTACGCGGTGAGCAGGAAAAACTCGGTTTATTTATGCATACAACAGGGATTGAAGCAGATGCCCATAGCATAGCCGACCTAGTAAAAAGGCTTTACCAAGAATGCAGTCTTAATGCTAGTTGGTTGCTGGAACCTTCTGGAAAACCTTTATTTCATCATATTGCCGGCAATCTTCGCTATCAGTCACCAGACCAAACAGCCGTCATATTCGCCGCACTGGAGCAGGCAATCCGCTATGGACATGCTTATTGTTTATGCGGCATTGGCGATGTTAGCCGCATTTTTGTTGCCCGTACTCGTGCCGTATGGCATGAAGTTCATCGAATGGTCGGGTTTATCCGCTTTAATCCAGCAACTGACAATACATTAGTCACAACGCCGAGATTGTATCACAATACCGCAGACTTAATTTTACATAAAATTTCAGTCAAATATCCTAAAAACAGATTGGTCGTGCTTTTGGCAGATAAAGCATTAGTAATTGAGAACGGCAAGCTTACCAGTGTAGCCAGGCACGAATATGAGCAGTATGCTAATGATGATAGCTTTGAAAAAGCCTGGGACACCTACTACAACTCTCAATATATTGAGGCTCGCAAAAACATCCGCCTTGCCCAACGCGTAATTCCTCGAAAATATTGGGATTGGCTGACTGAAGGTAAAATACTGGAGCAGGAGTCCACAACAATGTTATAATAGACATAACTACTAACATTTGAGGTGGACAATGAAGCAAAATTTACCGCAAAGCTATTTCAGCCGGATAATGCGAGCCGTAATTGAATTTGATTTGATTAGTGACGGCGATAAAATACTTGTAGGATTATCTGGCGGAAAAGACAGTCTATTTTTAACCTACGCCTTAGCTGTGATGCGCCGGCATTTATCATTGAAATATGATCTCGCAGCAATCACGCTCGACCCGATGTTTACTGACGATTTTAACTCGGCCCCATTAGTTGAATTTTGCCAAGAACTTGAAGTTCCTTTTTATACCGAAAAAGTTGATATCGCAGGTATAATTGACAGCAATAATGGCAAAGATCCTTGCTTTTGCTGCTCTTTTTTCCGCCGTGGTGCTATCAACCGGTTTGCGGTTAAGAACAACTTTAATAAAATAGCATACGCCCATCATCACGATGACGCAGTAGAAACCTTTTTTATGGGCTTATTGCATTCTGGTCAGCTAAAAACATTCATGCCCAAGACTTATCTTGATCGCACTGACCTAACTATTATCAGACCTCTTATCTACTTCCGGGAATACGAGTTACTTGAATCTTACAAGCTGCACGGTCAACCTCCGCTGCCAAGCCCCTGCCCGCTTAACGGCAAAACAAAACGCCAGGAAGTCAAAGATCTGATCAGCCAACTAGGTAAGACTAATCCAGCTCTGTATGATCATCTGGCTTCTGGTATGCGGGCTGGCGCTGTAGGTGAACTATGGCCAGCCCCTTTGACTCGTGATCAAATGCTTGATAAACATACATCCTTTTGGAACCCGAAAAAGTAATGAACTCCGGCAATTGCCGGAGTTCATTACTTTTTATTATGTCGTTATCCGCTCACGTATTTTATGCCACAAATGCTTTTCAATAAAGCTGCCCTGGATATTGTCTTCCATCTCCTGATACATTGCAAAAGGCACTGTAAAAGACAGCAAATCTGCATCCACTATCGGCCTAACGGTTATATCGGTCAAACCAACAACTGCCCTAGGCTTGTCACTTTGCCCTTCATTATATGGTACCAGGCACGCATTCTGGCAGCCTGCTCCAAAGGGTATTATTACATTATCACTGGTATCGCGATTAAAGTTAGCTAAAACCACCAAAGCAGATAATTGGTCGGCATTGGCGTAGAATACGACAAGTTCAGGAACTTCTTTAGCGGGATCAATTTCTTCCAATGGTTTAAAAACCACATACTGAAAAGGAATATCGGTCATTGGCAATTGCTCTGCAAATTTTTGCGCAAGCTCCGGAGATTTTTTATAGCCTTCGCCAGGCATATATCCTTCCCCTCGACCAGTAGATAAGAAATAGTCTATCCCGCCGGGGAATTTAGGATAACTGTTGCCAAAACCCAGGCCAACCTCACCGCCAATACAACCTGCTGTCTTGCGGTCAAAAACAGTGACTTTCCCTTTAGCTGCCGCATTAAGCATTGCAATTACACAGCCGCGGCGCCCCTCCACGAACTGCATAGCATTAGATGGCCTTTGGTTTGTAAAGAGTACAGCTACCGGTTGATATCGCAGCCTTAGCTCCTGGAAAATACGACTTTCCATAACCACACCTCACAGTATTGATTTTTATCTAACCATCTCTGATACAAAGACCAGTTTAATACCCTTATTTTCAATCTCTGGTATCATCGATTGAACAGCCTCTGCAGTTGTCATACGGGCATGGCCAATAGCTATCACGCTCCCGTCGCGAAGCGCCATGTCACAGGCAGTACGGATTTGTCTTTTAACAGCTGTAACTTCATTTTCATTATCGAGGAAAATATCATTGGCTGCACTTCTGACTCCAATCTGCCCCGCCGCTTCCACGCCAACCGACTGGCTGTTTGTACGGCTATCAAGGAAAAATAAATTATTGGATTTAATTACTGAAAGCACTTGTCGCATCACCCGACGGTCGGCCGTGGCTCGCGAGCCTTGATGGTTATTTACACCAATAATCCCCGGGACAGACTGAATAGCTTTAGACGCCGTTTCTCGTATCTCGGCATCCGACATAGCAACACCTATCGTAATCGGCTCAGATTGCGAGGCTGCCGCCAATGGTTCGAGAGGCAGATGTAAAATAACCTGATGACCTGAGCTTATCCCCCGCGCTGCTGCCTCATTGCTGTGAGGCCTATACGGAATAACCGCGAACGTAATTGGCCTGTTTATTCCGGCAAACGCTGAAATTGGCTCATAACTATATCCAAAATCATCGATTACAAGTGCCATTGTTGCTTTTGCTGCACTGCCGGGTTTTGATTTTGAAGCATTAGCACCTTCATAATATAAGTATAGGCGGTCAGTGATAATCTTAATCTCATCACCGCCGAGATTGTCCCGCAAACCAATATCAAGCCGTTCTACCTGCAGACCTTGATAATTATCAGGCTGCGCTTCTACTATCTCACCGCCTGTTCCCGCGACGCCAGATGAAACAAGCTGTTTTATGTTCTCACCCGTAGTATTAGCCTGGACATTTATCATTATTTGACGCGTGTGCCAGCGGATAGTCCCTTCCACCTGCTGCCTCGGAATTTCTTTATTGAACTCCTTTATGTCCTGTACTTTTAGGCCTGATTTAGCTATAACACCGTCCACGGCGTTATGTATTTTCCTAGAAGAGGCGGTGAAATCCGCAATTGCTCCGGCACCCGTTTTTTCCAAATTATACCTAGCTCCCGGTTCTTGACTTCCTTGCGGAGGCTGATTACTTTTTTCGGGAATTTGAAAATAAAGAATTACTGTTATAAGTACCATTAGCGCAACTATCCAAGGTGCTCTATTATTGCGTTTTGCCATATACAATCTCCCTGAAGTATTAATTTGATAGTTGTTATTTCAACGCATCTCTCCAAATTCCTTCGAGTCCTTTAAGCAAAGCTCACTCCACTTAGAACCCGCTTACTCTAAAATTCAGCCCTTGGAGATATATAATTCTCTCACCGAGAATTTCTATTAACATAAATATGCGGAAGTAAGTTATTTAATCGCAATAAAAAACCTGGCCTGAGCCAGGTTTTTTATTGCAAGAATATTTACTTTTTACCGACAGCAGCACAGTAAACTGGAAATTGGTTCTCACCGTCAACTCCAAGAACATTACAAAGCATATCATCATCAAAAGCCGCTATTGCACAGGTCCCGCAGCCGATAGATTCACTGGTAAGATAGAGGTTCTGGCAAACATGTCCGGCATCTAGATGAAGATAACGGTAGCCTCTGTCGCTATACTTCCAGCACATTCTGCTTCGCACAGCCGTCCAGATGAAGGTTACCGCGCTTGCTTTGATAGATGGCTGTTTTAAACAAGCCTCAGCAATTTCATCAGATATTTTTGCGCTATTATCTATAGCTAGCAGCTTATGATCGATGGCTAAAAAGCGATATAAGCCAGGCTTTACGCCTTCAACATTGTTAATCAGAAGGTAGGTTTCAAAAGCATGACATGCCCCCGCCGATGGGACAGTTCTAAATGTTGCCTTATCTTGAATAATACCCTTTACCCCCTGGGTACACCACAGCAAATATGACAGTTCAGGCAATGTAACCGACTGACCGGTATAGCGGCGAACACTAGTCCTAAGTTCAACAAACTCCAGCAGGTTAATATTTATCTCAGGAAACGTTTCTGGTGATGGCAAATCTATAATTACACCATTTCGATCATATTCAAGCTCGATGGGAGGCTGAGGTTCCCCTTGCTTCTGCGGCGAGGGCTGAAGATTCTCATAACGGGTTTGCTGCATAAATTGGTGTCCGGAACTTTGCGTCATAATTACTTCCTTCTTCCTTGAAGTTCTGCCAGCAATTCGCTGGGAGTGATACTGTGATTAGCCAGTAATACTAGGCAGTGATACCAAAGGTCGGCCATCTCATAAAGGATTTCTTTTTTATCGTTATTTTTGGATGCAATAATAGTTTCAGCGGCCTCTTCGCCTACCTTTTTAAGAATCTTATCTTGACCCTTATTGAATAAATAGGTGGTATAAGAACCTTCTTGCGGATTCTTCTTTCGATCAGCTATTACATCATATAGTTCGTGAAGAATTGTTAAGGCTGATTGCTGATAAACCTTTTCAGCATCAAAAAGCTTTGCATCGACGCTAGTTGTTTCTCCAAGCTTTTTACTAAAGCAGGAGAAAGTCCCCTCATGACAAGCAGCTCCTGTTTGATCAACTCTAACAAGCAGCGAGTCTGCGTCACAATCATAATAAATGTCACGCACTGTTTGAACGTGGCCAGAGGTTTCGCCTTTTTGCCACAGACGAGAGCGGCTACGGCTGTAGAACCAGGTAGCCCCTGATTCAATAGTCTTTCTTAACGCTTCCTCATTCATGTAAGCCAGCATTAGTACAGTACCAGTCTTATCATCTTGAACTATTGCCGGCACAAGACCATTGGCATCAAATTTAATGTTATCTATATTCACAGTCTTACCTCCACCCCACGTGATCTCAGATATTCCTTGACTTGGCGCACTGTAAACTGTCCATAATGAAAGACAGATGCTGCAAGCACTGCGTCAGCCTTACCTGCTGTCAGCACCTCATAAAAGTGCTCCAGCTCTCCCGCCCCTCCTGATGCAATAACAGGAACATTCACAACTTCTGAAACCGCTCTTGTTAAAGCAATATCGTAGCCGTCCTTAGTTCCGTCTTTATCCATGCTGGTCAGCAAAATTTCGCCGGCGCCAAGGCTAGTTGCTCGTTTTACCCAATCAAGCACATCTATACCGGTAGGTGTCCTGCCGCCATTTATATAAACTTCCCATTTTCCCTCGCCTGTTTTCCTGGCATCTACAGCTAAAACAATGCACTGTCGGCCGTAACGCTTAGCACCTTCCGCAAGCAGCTCAGGATTTTTTATAGCAGCGGTATTGAAAGATACTTTGTCGGCTCCCGCCTTCAGCATTGTGCGGATATCATCCATTGATCTAATTCCGCCACCCACTGTAAAGGGAATAAATACCTGGGAAGCAGTATTCTGAACAACCTGCACCATGGTATTACGTTCCTCACAAGAGGCAGTGATATCTAAAAATACCAGCTCATCGGCCATTTCATTATCATATACTGCCGCTAGTTCTACCGGGTCACCGGCATCTCTCAGGCCAATAAAATTAGTGCCTTTTACAACCCGACCATCTTTAACATCTAAGCAGGGTATGATTCGTTTAGTATACATAACTCACTCTCCCTGAGCAGCCGCTACAGCATCTTTAAGAATTACACTTCCTGTATAAAGCGCTTTACCGACAATAACGCCTTCTACACCAGCCTTGCTCACAGCTTTTACAGCAAGGATATCATTCATACAGCTTACACCGCCCGAGGCAATAACTGGAATTCCTGCTGCCCGGGCCAAATCGGCAGTAGCAGCTATATTTACACCTGAAAGTGTACCATCACGTGATATATCAGTATAAATTATCCTGGCCACACCTGCTTCGGCCATCCTTTTAGCAAGTTCTTCGGCCTCAATACCGCCGCTCACACCCCAGCCGTCTACAGCCACCTGACCGTCCCGAGCATCTATTCCAACAACAATTTGTTCACCATAACGTTTGCAGGCTTCTTTAACAAGTTCTGGCTGCCGGACAGCTGTCGAACCAATAATAACCCTGTGTATCCCGGCCGCTAAAACAGTCTCTATGTTTTCCAGTGTTCTAATTCCGCCGCCCAATTGCACCGGGATTTTTACTGTATTAGCAATATTTTTGATGGCAGCAAGGTTAATAGACTTTCCTGCAAGCGCGCCGTCAAGATCCACTATATGCAGAAACTGAGCACCCTCCTTAGCCCAACGCACTGCCATGTCCAAGGGATTATCCGCAAAAACAGTTTCTTGGTCAAAGCGTCCTTCAGTCAACCGAACACACTTGCCGCCCCGAATATCAATAGCCGGAAAAATAATCATTACTTCATCTCCTTGAAATTGGCTAAAATCTTCATTCCTACACTGCTTGATTTTTCAGGGTGGAATTGCACCGCCTGCACATTACCTCGCCCTACAGCAGCAGTAACACTGCCGCCATAATCAGTAACAGCCGTAATAATTGAAGAGTCGTTTGGAACAGCATGATAACTGTGTACGAAATATACATATGAATCTTGTGACACGTTCGAAAAGAGCGGGGTTTGACTAGGGAAACTAAGGTTATTCCACCCCATATGCGGTACTTTTAAACCTGGAGCCTCAATTTTACGAACAGTACCGGGAAAAACACCTAAGCCTTTTACATCGGGGTCCTCTTCGCTGCCGTCAAACAATAGCTGCAGACCTAAACATATTCCTAAAAATGGTGTTCCCTTATTTATAACCTGATGTATTACATCAACCAATTTATAATTAACGAGATTTTTCATACAGTCGCCAAAAGCTCCGACACCGGGCAGAACAACCTTTTCAGCGGTAATTATCACCTTGGGGTCACTTGTTATTACCGCATCTGCGCCTAATTTGGCGAAGGCTTTTTCCACACTGTAGAGATTACCCATACCATAATCGATAATTGCAATCATACCTTACGCTCCTTTCTACAACATTCCTTTGGTGGACATAACCCCGATAATTCGTTCATCTTTACGGGTAGCCTCATCTAGAGCGCGGCCCAAAGCCTTAAATACAGCTTCGACGATATGATGGGCATTCTTGCCATGAATCAGTCTTACATGTAATGTTAAGCCGGCATTAAACGCGAAGGCTCGTAGAAACTCTTCCGTCATTTCGGTATCATAACTGCCAATCATCCCTGCTGAGATGCTGACGTCATACACTAAGTAAGGCCGGCCACTAATATCAAGCGACACCATAACAAGGGCTTCATCCATAGGAACATAAGCCGTTCCATAGCGCTTGATTCCCGTTTTATCTCCTAATGCCTTTGACAGCGCTTGACCTAGCACAATACCAGTATCCTCGACGGTATGATGGCAATCGACATAAAGATCACCATCAGCCTTTACTTGCAGGTCAAACAAACCATGCTTAGTCCACAAAGTCAGCATATGATCGAAAAAGCCAATACCTGTGGCAACTTGGGTTTTTCCGGTGCCGTCAATATTCAGTTCTAAACTTATATCAGTTTCTGCTGTCTGCCGTGCCAAGACTGCTGTCCGTACCATATAATCAACCTCTTTCCAGAAATTGTTTGACTGCCTTTATAAACGCATCGTTTTCTATCGGAGTTCCGATTGTCACGCGCAGGCAATCAGTAAGGCCGGGAGTCGAACTGAAATCCCGAATGCTTATTTGTTTTTCTGCAAGATGAGCGGCAACCTCTTTAGCCTTATCAACCTTAATCAATAAAAAATTAGCCTCTGAAGGATACACATAAACATCAGTCAGATTTTTCAGCGCTGTCGCCATACGACTTCTTTCAGCTACCGTCTGACTAATAACACCCTGAAATTCATCACGCATCTGATAAACAACTTCAGCAGTTGCAAGCGATAACGCGTTAACATGGTACGGCATCATTACCTTACCAACCGCCGCCGTTAGTTCAGCGCTTGCAAGCATATAGCCCACACGGGCAGAAGCTAGCCCGTAAGCCTTTGAAAACGTCCGTGTAACAATAAGATTTGGGTATTTATTCAGAAGATTAACAGCTGACTGGCCATAGAATTCGTAGTAGGCTTCATCAACTGCGACCGGACAAGTAGCTCTACTTACAATATACTCAATATCTTCAGCTGGCATTATCGTACCTGTAGGATTATTTGGGTTGCAAAGCATAATTAGACTAGTATTAGCTTCTTCTGCTGCCTGCAGAACTTTGTCCCTATTAACTGTATAATCCTGCTCTAGTTCAACAGGAATAGGTAACCCATCAGCCATTTTGACATAAATGCCATACATTGAAAAGGACGGAGTAGGATACACAATACTGTGCCCTGCCCCGCCTAGCGCATGGCATAAAGCAAGCAGTATCTCGCTTGAACCACTGCCGATTAAAATGTTATCGACACTTAAATTATAATCTGAAGCAATTTGCTCCCGTAAACTTAACATACTCATTTCGGGATAACGATTAAACGGCAAAAAGGACAGTCTGTTAATGACCCTTTCGTGAACAAGCGGCGGTAAATTTATAGGGTTTTCATTAGCATCAAGTTTGATATCCCAATCTTTATCTTCCACGGAGTAAGTCGGAAGCTGATCCAACCCCTGTCTATAATTCCACATATTAAAGTCCCCTCACTCTAATGGCATTGGCATGCGCTTGTAAGCCTTCAGCTTCTGCCAGCATTATCACATCTTTACTCGCAGCCGCAAGTCCCTGTTGTGTATAGGCTATAATACTAGTCTTTTTCATAAAAGTCTCTACATTAAGTACCGAATAAAACCGAGCTGTTCCGCCTGTCGGCAGGACATGATTAGGACCAGCATAATAATCACCAAGCGGCTCTGGGGAATAAGGCCCTAAGAACACTGCACCGGCATGGCGTATATAAGGCAGCATTGCCAAAGGATCTGCTGTTAGTATCTCGAGATGTTCAGGTGCAGATATATTGGCAAGCTCAATTGCTTCCATTATCGTTTCGGCTATGATAATCAACCCGTTTTTTTCAAGTGATGCCTCAGCAATCTCACGACGTGGAAGCTTTGCTAGCTGTTCGGCAACTTGTTCTGTTATCTTATCAGCAAGCTCAACACTATTTGTTATAACAATGCTGGATGCAAGGACATCATGCTCGGCCTGACTTAGCATGTCAGCTGCCACATAACTAGGATTAGCAGTCTCATCTGCTACAATCAATATCTCACTCGGCCCCGCTAGCATATCAATATCGCAGTGGCCATAGACGGCTTTTTTAGCTAAAGTAACAAATATATTTCCAGGCCCAGTAATTTTATCAACCTTCGGTATTGTTTCCGTACCAAATGCTAGCGCAGCAATTGCCTGAGAACCGCCAACTTTGAATATCTTGGTAACTCCGGCCTCGCGGGCCGCCGCGAGTACATACGGATTAACGCTGCCATCTTTGGCTGGCGGCACCACCATAACAATTTCCTTGACTCCGGCAACAGCAGCCGGTACGGCGTTCATAATGACAGAAGAAGGATAAGAAGCTGTTCCGCCCGGAACATAAATACCGACTCGATCTAAAGGTATACAGCTCTGGCCTAGCATCGAGCCATGCTCACGGTAAGTCAGCCAAGATTTAGGGACCTGTTCAGCATGGAAGCGCCGCACGTTTTCTACTGCTTTACGCATTGCCGCTAAAACATTTTGATCAACTTTCTCCATTGCCTCATCAAACTCTGCTTGGCTAACTTCCATTGTTTCAGAAGTTAACTTTGCACCATCAAACAAATCTGTGTAATATAAAACGGCTTCGTTACCCTTTTGACGGACATTGCCGACAATCTTGTCGACAACTTGTGCCGCTGTCATTTCACAGCCAAAAGTCTCTTTTATCCTTACTCTAGCACCTTCGCCTAGTACTACCTCATCAAAGGCTGTCTTGGTTAAAAGTCTGTTCATATCCTGTTTGGTTAATTTATTTGCAAATAGCGTTCTCATTTTTCATTCCCGCTTTCAAGTACAGCCTTTAGGTCTTCGACCATCTTATTAATACGGTCAAATTTCATTTTAAAACTTACTCTATTAGCAATAAAACGAGCGGTTGCCGGATGAATCTGCGCAATCTCGACTAGCTGGTTTTCCTTTAAAGTCTGACCTGTCTCAACAATATCAACAATTATCTCAGCTAATCCGACCATGGGCGCTAATTCTATTGATCCGTTTAATTTAATTATTTCCATCTGTATTCCCATGCTGTGAAAAAAACGTTCAGCAACATTCGGATATTTCGTTGCAACGCGCATATGAGCATAATCGCTTATTTTATCTTGTTTAAGGACTTGGGGCACCGCCACCATTAAACGGCAAAAACCAAATTTTAAATCTAAGAGTTCATAAACATCTCGGGCTTCTTCAAGCAAGACATCTTTACCAATTATACCGATGTCAGCTGCTCCATACTCTACATATGTTGGTAAATCGGCGGTTTTGGTTATAATAAACCGTATCTTCTCTTGTTCGTTGGTAATTACTAGCTTACGCGATTTTTCACTCAAGCCTTCGGCGGTATAACCTATATCAGCCAGCATTTTTGCTGAAGAAGCAAAGAGCTTGCCTTTTGGCAAAGCTATCGTAAGGTAATCCAAATCACTTGAAGTCATAGAAGCCTCACAATCCTTTAGTTATTTAAAGTGTTAATATATTAATATATTAACACCACCTAAAACAAACGTCAACCCGTAATGTAGGATTTTTTATGAATATGTAGAAGTATTTAGCAAAATACTAAATATGGAAAAGGGGGGCTTTTTGTGCCCGCGTTAAATATTGTCGTGTTAAATAAAATAGCAGAGAGACATATGACAGCTATAAGTACTGCAGCGCCTGATAGTTCGGTAATTGTTGCTGAATTAGGTGATGCCGCTAAATACATGGATAATTGTGACGTTCTCGTTGCCTGGGGATGGATGGACATCAGGACACTATTAAGCAATGCGCCAAAATTGCGCTGGATTCACGTACTCAGCGCCGGTGTTGAGAATATTTTATGCCCCCAGCTGGAATCAAGCAGTGTAATCATAACAAACTCCAAGGGTATTCATGGCATTCCTGTTTCAGAACATGTTTTAGCTATGATGCTTACATTTAGCCGCGGATTTAACTTTTTCATTCGCAACCAGCTTAACAGAGAGTGGAAAAGAGCGAATGTGGACGAAATACATAACAAAACTATCGGAATCGTCGGCTTAGGCAGCATTGGTCGCGAAATTGCAAAAAAAGCTAAGGGCCTTGGCATGAACGTTGTAGCTGTAAAGAAACAAATTACGACAGAACTATTTGTCGATAAACTATTCAGCCCTGAGCAATTAAATGACATGCTTGCTCTTTCAGACTTCGTCGTTTCTGCTCTTCCGCTTGTTGAAGAAACACGCGAATACTTCAAACTTGAGCAATTTTCGGCAATGAAGAAATCGGCTTATTTTATTAACATCGCCCGAGGTGGCGTTGTTCATGAAGCTGCCTTGGTTACAGCCCTGCAGCAAGGCTTAATTAAAGGTGCTGGTCTGGATGTGTTTGATCATGAGCCATTGCAAAATGACTCGCCTTTATGGGAAATGCCAAACGTTCTTATCACACCTCATATAGCCGCCTTATCACCTTATTATCTCGACAGAGCAATGAAGTTATTTGCTGACAATCTCGGACGTTTTGTTAAAGACGGTGAAATGTACAACTTAATTGATAAAAGCAAAGGATATTAGACGAAATCTCTTAATGCAAATCATCAGCCGCCTTTAGTATAACCAGCTCCGGGGGATCACTTTCCTCCGGAGCTTTATGATGCTTACTAACAATATCTATAATGACCGGACTTACACCAATCATCCTTAATAAATCAGCACTTAAATCCGGATGATTAAAATAGGTATAAAAGGCATGCCTCAAATTGGTAAGTCTGCTGCCTCTGCCTCGTCTTCCCCACTCTTTGGCCCAATGCGGAGCTAGCTTATGAGCTAACACCGTTATAATCTTATCAAGCGTACTTACATCACCCTTCACCTTGCCAACATCGTGCAGAAGCGCACATTTAGTAAGTACTGTTATATTGAGTTGTTTGCACTTAGCCATGTCAAGCGCAGTATAGGCCACATTAAGAGCATGGCGCTGATCCGGTAAGTTCATTTTCCAGAACAACTGCTGTTCCTGTTTACTCAAGTTCATTTCAACAAACTCTCTGTCCGCCGCCGTGACTGATGCAGTTAATGCCGAAAAAACCTGCCTTATGCGGTTTATCATTATCACTCACCCAGGTAAATGAGTTTTCCGTAGCCTTTGCCAAGCTGACTTGCAACAGCATCTTCTTTTGATTGGGCGGCTATCGAAAGTTCAACTGTTTTTCCGGACTTCCTTTGCAGCCTTGCCTGATCAACAGCTTTCGATAAGCTTCCTTCGCTCCAACCAATGTATATATCCTTGGGCTCCGGCGATAAAGCTATACCTTGACGATCTATTGCCAACAGTATTCTTTCAATGCCGAGAGCAAAACCTGTAGCTGGACAATCAACGCCAAACGAGCTCACCATTTTATCATACCGGCCGCCGCCGCAAAGCGGGAAACCAAGTCCGGGAGTATACCCTTCAAAGACCATTCCCGTATAATAGTCAAAATCTCGTATAATTCCCAAATCAAAATAGATATATTTTTCAACACCATAGCTTGCCAAAATGCTGTATATTTCGCTCAAATTGTCCAGCGCCTTACGACTGACATCAGTCGTAACCATATCATACGCCTGCTGGAGCATATCTTGACGCCCATGGAGCAGCGGAACTTGCTTTAATAGTCTTTGGCTCGCTGCGCTTAAACTGCTTCTTTCAAGCATTTCTCCCAAGCCAACTAAATCTCTGGTCACTAAAGCCTGCTTAACAGATTGACTCAATTCCGGCGACAACTCACACTCATCCATAATGCCGTTAATAAACGCTACCTGTCCTAAGCTGATCTGAAAACTGGTCAGCCCAGACTCGATCATTGATTCCACTGCCAAAGCGATTACCTCAGCATCTGCTGAAGGCTGCGAGGCTCCCAAAAGCTCTACACCGGCCTGATAAAATTCGCATTGTCGGCCGGCCTGTGCTTCTTCGTAACGAAATATGTTGGTAAGATAAAATATTTTAAGTGGCAATGTGCTTTCACGCAGGCGCGTAGCCGCAACCCGCGCAATAGGTGTTGTCATATCAGGCCTTAGGGCTAGAATGCGATTATTCTTATCAAAGAATTTGAACATGTTATTTTGAAGTTCAACACTATTTCCTACCGATAAGGTCTCTAAATATTCTATTGTTGGTGTAACTACTTCATCATATCCCCAACTGGCAAAAAGTTTGGCAATAGCTGCTTCAACATTTCTTTTACGGTTTGCTTCCCTAGGCAAAAAGTCTCTTGTTCCATACGGAATCTTTGGTACAAATACATTATTAGTCATACTATTAACACAGCCTTTCCAAAAAAAGCCTTTGCAATGGGCAACTAAGCTTGTGCATCTTCCCCATGCTCCAGGCGTTCTAAAATTATTTTGTATCCGTCTGCCCCATAATTTAAACAGCGCTTAACACGGCTAATAGTCGCTGTACTAGCACCAGTTCGAGCAACAATATCATCATATGTATGGCCATATTTAAGCATGCGCGAGACCTCAAGACGCTGAGCCATAGCTTTAATTTCACTAATTGTACAGATATCTTCAAAGAACTGGTAACATTCATCATCATCTCTTAGCAGCAAAACAGCTTTTACTAATTGGTCCGTCAGAGCATCCCTTAATTTAGGATTTACAGACATTTCAATTCTCTCCTTTTTACAAAGACACTAGGATTTCTGCCTAATAATTTCGGGCATTAAGTAATATTTTCCTGCTTTATTTCTTTTATTCTCTACTTTGTGAAAATATTTATTAAAAAATATTTCTTGACATCACTCAATATACAATGCTACTATGTATTACATCAACTTAATAATTACTTTTCATCAAGAGTTGGCTGAGGGACTGGCCCAATGACGCCGCGGCAACCATTGCTTATTGGAAGATAAGCGAAACGGTGCCAATTCCACAGGATATTTTTATCCTGGCAGATGAAGAACAGACTAGTAAAGAACTTGTCTCTTCATTTGTGAAGAGACTTTTTTTATTTCTATTTTATCCACCGAAAGGAGCGACATCAACTTGATTAAGCTTAGTAACATTGAAAAAATATATAAAGGATCGAATGGCCTCGTGCCTGCTCTTAATGGAGTTAGCCTTGAAATACGTCAAGGCGAAGTCTTCGGCATAATTGGTCAAAGCGGCGCTGGTAAAAGTACATTAATTCGGTGCATTAATATGCTGGAAAGACCAACTAAGGGCAGCGTACTTGTTGACAATCAGGACCTGACTACCCTATCGGAAAGCAAACTCCGCGCTGCAAGAAAAAAAATCGGTATGATATTTCAGCATTTCAACCTTCTCTCATCTCGCACTGTCTTTGATAATGTAGCCTTTCCACTTGAGCTGGCTGGCTGCAGCAAGGCCGAAATAGCCAAAGAGGTAAATCATCTTTTAGAACTAGTCGGTCTAGCTGATAAAAAAGATAATTACCCAGCTCAACTAAGCGGCGGCCAAAAGCAGCGTGTCGGCATAGCGCGCGCCCTGGCCAACCATCCCAAAGTGCTGCTATGTGATGAAGCAACCTCGGCACTTGATCCCCAGACTACAAAATCTATCCTTAAGCTGCTCAAGGATATAAATCAAAAACTTAAACTAACAATTGTGCTAATCACCCATGAGATGCACGTAATAAAAGAGATTTGCGATCGGGTGGCGGTAATTGAGAATGGCTTAATTATCGAACAAGGCAATGTAATCGAAATATTCACCAAACCACAAGCTGCTACCACCAGAGAGTTTATCAGCTCAATCATTAACCATGATCTCCCCGAGATTTTAGCTGAAACAAAGTTTTCTCCCACTCCTCTACCAGACAGCAATCTCGTGCTGCGCTTGTCTTTCTTTGGTCACTCAGCTGAAGAGCCGGTAATCTCTAGTATGATTCGACGGTTCAATGTTGATGCCAGCATCTTGTACGGCAACATCGACCACATCCAAAGTACGCCGTTTGGCACTTTAATTGTAGAATTATCAGGAACACAGACTAACATTCAGAACGCGCTAAATTATTTACAAACGCGCGAATTAGGAATTGAGGTGATTGGCTATGTCGCAAGAAATGCTCGTGCTGCTGGTTAATGCTTTTTGGGAGACCACCTATATGGTTGCTATTTCTACTATTATATCCATCGTTCTGGGCGTACCATTGGGAGTTATACTAGTTACTACCGATAAGGGTCATATTCTGGAAAATCTTTCGCTCAATCGTGTCCTTGGCTCTATAGTCAACGCAGCCCGTTCAACACCCTTTATCATTCTAATGGTTGCCATCATTCCAGTTACTCGATTAATTGTAGGCACATCAATAGGCACAGATGCCGCTATCGTCCCGCTAAGTATTGCGGCCATCCCCTTTGTTGGCCGCATCGTGGAAGCAGCCCTAAAGGAAGTTGATTTTGGCCTAGTAGAAGCAGCACAGGCAATGGGAGCGTCACCTCGTGAGATTATTACAAAGGTTCTTATTCCTGAAGCAATGCCCTCAATAGTCTTAGGTTTAACGCTGACAATTATAAGTCTCATCGGATACTCCGCAATGGCCGGAGCGATTGGCGGCGGTGGTCTCGGTGACCTTGCCATCAGATACGGCTACCAACGTTTTAGGGCAGACATTATGCTGGCAACTGTAGTAATTCTGATCGCCCAAGTACAAATTGTTCAATCCGGCGGCGATTACTTAGCTCGCCGTCTTAATAAAAGATAACATTCAAAAAGGAGCTGTACCAATATGACTGACGCACTCAAAGCCGGGGCCCTTAGCTTTGCCTCTGAAAAGGCCAGCCGTTTTACCGAATCAGTTATACGGGAAATGTCCCGAATCGCTGCCAAACACAATGCAGTAAATTTAGCTCAAGGCTTTCCGGACTTCCCTGCCCCACAGCAAATCAAAGACGCCGCTGTAGAAGCAGTATTAGCTGATCACAATCAGTATGCAATAACCTGGGGGTCAAAAGCCCTGCGCGATGCTATATCGTGGAAAATCAAAAATGATTATAACGTTGACTTCGATCCGGAGAAACAAATTACTGTCTGCTGCGGGGCTACCGAAGGTATGATAGCTACCTTGCTGGCTACCGTTAACCCTGGCGACGAAGTTATCATCTTCGAACCATTCTACGAAAACTATGGTCCTGATGTTATTCTGTGCGGCGCAGTTCCAAAATACGTTCAACTTAAGCCGCCAGAGTTCAGCTTTCAACCCGAAGAACTTGCCGCCGCTTTTTCTGATCGCACCAAAGCAATAATAATTAATACGCCTAATAACCCTACCGGCAAGGTTTTTACCCGCCAGGAACTTGATCTTATAGCAGACCTCTGCATAAAACATGACGCATTAGCAATTACCGATGAAATATATGAGCATATCTTATATGACGGAGCGCAGCACATCCCCCTCTGGACACTGCCCGGAATGGCCGACCGAACAATAGCAATTAATAGTATCTCCAAAACCTACAGTGTCACAGGCTGGCGTATTGGTTTTGTTACCGCTTCACCGGAAATCACTCAATCTGTTCGTAAAGTACATGATTTCTTAACAGTAGGTGCAGCAGCGCCACTCCAGACCGCTGCTGCAAAGGCACTGCGTTTTGGCTCTGATTACTATAAAGAGCTGTCAGGCTTTTACGGAGAGCGCCGTGATTACCTGATGCGCGAACTTACTTCAGTCGGTTTTAAATGTGTCCGTCCGGCAGGCGCTTACTATATAATGGCTGACATCACACCGTTTGGCTATAACAACGATATTGAATTTGCAAAATATCTAGCGGAAAAGATTGGTGTTGCCGTAGTTCCCGGTTCAAGCTTCTATCGCAAAGATAATTCCGCCGGCAATAAATTCATTCGTTTCTGCTTCTGCAAAGAAATGTCCACTTTGGAGGCTGCTGTAGAGCGGCTCCAAAAACTTCGCCAGTAAGGGATATTATCCCGAAATAATATATAAAAATCAGGAGGAATTTTCATGAAAAAGATTTTATTAGCTGTCATTGCAATATTATCCTTATCTCTGCTCTTTACCGGATGCGGTACCAAACAACCTGCACCTACAACAGGAAAAGCAACCCTAAAGATTGGTGCTACAGCTGTTCCCCACGCTGAAATTCTTAATTTCGTTAAGCCAATGCTTGAAAAAGAGGGCGTTGACCTTCAGATCGTTGAGATGAGCGACTATGTGCGTCCTAATCTGGCTGTAGCCGATAAAGAACTTGATGCCAACTTCTTTCAACACATCCCGTACTTAAATAAGTTCAGCACAGAGCGCAATCTGCAGTTAGCTAACGCGGCCGCTGTTCACATCGAGCCAATGGGTGTTTACTCTAAAAAGATTAAAAACCTCAATGAACTTCCTAACGGAGCTCAAATCGCTATTCCTAATGACCCTACAAATGGTGGTCGCGCCTTAGCCCTTTTAGCAAAAGCCGGGTTAATTCAGCTTAAAGAAGGCGTAAGTATTGGCG
>Ga0074195_1001272_pt1 | contig 36804 bp, 36 predicted proteins | sample EPASupsiteHSE623_FD_64525 | JGI IMG/M metagenome (GOLD analysis project Ga0074195, IMG submission 64525) | Bioremediated contaminated groundwater from EPA Superfund site, New Mexico - Sample HSE6-23 | ecosystem: Environmental > Aquatic > Deep subsurface > Groundwater > Contaminated ... | reverse complement strand
TTATAAAAATACAGAATTATTAAAATTATCTATGAGTGAAAGAGGTAAAATTATGCCTAGAAGACTTACTGGTAACTCTAAAAATTCACAAGAAATGGTAGAAAAAGCAATCAAAAGAGCTAGACATATGGCATTAGTTCCTTACATTGTTGATACTAAAAACATTACTGATTCTGCATATGCAAGATCATTTTACTAAGAATTATTTTTAGTACTCAAAAGGGAAGAAGTTTTACTTCTTCCCTTTTTTTATATTTAAAATTAAAAGATATATATGGAAAAGCGCTTAAAAGAAGCCCTAAAATTACGTTTTATGTATTATAATATTTATGAAAATAAAGAAGATAAGTGGCATGAAAAATATAAAGGTCATGATTTATATAGTGTTGTAGTGAAAAGTTTAGAATATGATTTTAAAGAGATCGCTTTGATGATGCCAAAATTGCTAGAACAGCATGAAAAAAACTTATAGTTTTTCCCAAACAGTTCCATTTACTGTATCCATTAATGAAATTCCAAGTTCAGATAATTCATCTCTAACAGCATCTGCTTTTGCAAAATCTTTTATTTTCTTAGCTTCATTTCTTTGAGTTATTAAATCTTCAATTTTAAATTTAGTTTGTTCATCAATCCCAAATTGAGAATATTCAAAATGTGTTTGAAATCCAATTCCTAGAATTTGACTAATAAATTCTAAACTCGCTAGTATGTTTTTTTTCCATACAGTTTGATTTGCATCTTTTTGTAATTCAAGAAGATTATAGCAGTCTGTGATGTATTGATCAATTACGGCAAAAGCTTTAGAAGTATTCAAATCATCATTTAAAGCTTCTAATATTTGATTCTTAAGTTGTTGATCAGGCTTTTTATCAGGTATGTAATTTGGTAAATAAGCTTTTCTTTTAAGTCTATATAATTTATCAAGTCTTTTTTTAGATGCTATTAAATCTTCTTCATTGAAATTAAAATTTGCTCGATAATGAGCAGACATTAAATAAAATCTAATAACTTCACCTGAATAAGATTTTAAAACATCTTTTAGAAAAAATGAGTTTCCTAAAGATTTACTCATTTTTTCTCCATCAATATTTACAAAACCATTATGCATCCAATATTTTGCAAGATTTTGTCCACTTGAACATCTTGTTTGTGCTGCTTCATTTTCATGATGAGGAAAAAGTAAATCTGCTCCACCTCCATGAATATCTATTTGAAATTCTGAATCTTTATAAGCTAAATGTTTTTCAATCATAGCACTACACTCAATATGCCAACCTGGACGTCCAAGTCCAAATGGAGCTTCAAAACTTACATCATTAGCTTTAGCAAACTTCCAAAGAGCAAAATCTGATGGATTTCTTTTTTCACTATTTGCTTCAACTCTTGCTTGTGAGTTTTCATCACTTGCTTTGTGAGATAATGTTCCATAAGAGTTGTCTTTTGAAGTATCAAAATATACGCTGTCACTTGTTTTATAAGCAATATCTTTTTCCATAAGATTTGAAATCATCTCTTTCATGCTTTCAAGATTTTCTGTAGCTTTTGGTTCGATTGTATTATCTAGGATATTTAAAGCTTTCATATCAGCTTTGTAGGCATTTATATAAGTAGTTGTAATTTCTTCAAGAGATTTATTAGATTCATACATTTTTTTGATAATTTTATCATCAATATCAGTGAAGTTTTTTGTCATGATAACTTCATAATCATTGGCTTTTAAAACCCTATGTAGTAAATCAAAGGCTATTGCACTTCTTGCATGTCCTAAGTGTGAATCATCATAAACAGTTGGCCCACAAACATAAATCTTAGCTACATTAGGAATAATAGAGTTAAACTCTATTTTTTCCTTTTTTACTGAGTCGTAAATATGTAGTTTCATTTTATTTAAATAGTGCTTCTAAAGATGCTGTATCTGTTATTTTATCTTCAGTAATAGTTTTCTCATTATTATTTGAAGAACTTACTGTTGATGCAATTTCAATTAATTCAATATCATATTTTGTAAGCATTGAAGCTAATCTGATATTTAAACCAGCTTTCCCAATAGCTTTTGATTTTTGATCACTAGGAATAGTAACAATAGCTTTTCCTTTTTCACCATAACTTGGATGTTTCTCTATTTTCACACTATTTACAAGTGCGGGTGATAGTGCTCTTGAGATAAACATTTCAGGAATTGTTGAAAATTCAACACAATCTATATTTTCACCATTTAGTTGTTTTGAAACAGAACCAATTCTAACACCTTTTACACCAACAACAGAACCAATTGGGTCTATTTGAGGATCAATTGAAGAAAGTGCAATTTTTGATCTTGTACCTGGAATTCTAGCACTTGCTTCAATATTTACTTTTTTATCTTTTAATTCAGGAACTTCAAGAACTAAAAGATTTTCTAAGAATTTTGGAGAAGTTCTTGAAATATCAATTAATAAACCATTTATTTTATCAATATTTACACCTTTAACGACAGCTTTTAGAACATCACCAACTTTAAAAGTTTCACCTTTTATTCTGCTTTTTCTCAGTAAAATACCTTTTACTTCACCGATTTCAATATACGTATTTTCTTGTCTATCAATTCTTGTAACAGTTCCAGCAACTGTTTTTCCTATTTTTTCTTTGTATTTGCTAACAATATTTTCTTCAATAAATCTTTGAAGCCTGTATTCAAAATTACTATGTAAAATTGTAGCTGCATTTCTTCCCATATTTTCGAATTCTAAATCGTAGTTCATAAAATCGCCAATTTCTAAATCTGGGTCAATTTCTTTTGCTTCTTCAAGAGTAATAAAATTTTCATAATTAATTGCTTCACCATATTTATTAACTGCATTTGCATTTAATCTTTCATCATCTTCTGATACAACTTCTATTTTTTGAAATAGTTCTAATTTTTTATTAGCTCTATCAATATTTGCATCAAAAGTTAATGTTTCATCCACCATTTTTTGGGCTGTTTTAATTAACGCCTCTTTTAGTGCATTTTCAACATCATCAATTTTGAGACCTTTTTCATATGCAATTGAATCTAAAATATCTATTATTTTATCCATTAATAACCTTTTATTTGTTGACATTGAAATGATTGTTTTGATTTCCAATGTAGTATAGTTTATTAGTATATCTAAAATACCCTTTTATAGAAATTAAAGTAATTTTGAGATAGAATATATGATTAATTAAAAAAGAAAAGGCTTAATAAATGGAATTATTATTTGCAAGAAATGAGTTAAATGAAAAACCAAAAAAAGTGCAATTAGATAAAATAAAAGAAGATTTAAAAAAAGATGGGCAAAAGATTTTCTATTTTGATAGAGATAATTCTCATAAAGATATGATGGCATTAGTTGATGCATTAGAGGCTGATGGTTATAATGTTTACTTCAGAGAAGTTAAATATGGTTTAGCTGATGATGAGTATATGTATGAGGTTCATTCACTTTAATATTTAGGTATTTAAGTAAAAAAATTATGAGTTCAAATAAAAAATTATTTATACAAACATTAGGTTGTCAGATGAATGACACTGACAGCCAACATATTGCTGCTGAGTTAGAAAAACACAAAGATTATATTCAAACAGACATAATGGAAGAAGCTGATTTAATTATAATCAATACTTGTTCTGTAAGAGAAAAACCTGTTTCGAAACTTTTTTCTGAAATTGGTCAATTTAACAAAAAGAAAAAAGTAGGTGCAAAAATTGGTGTTGCTGGTTGTACTGCATCACATCTAGGTGAAGATATTATAAAAAGAGCACCTTATGTAGATTTTGTTCTTGGTGCTAGAAACATCTCAAAAATAAAAGATATTGTTGATATAAAAGGTTCAGTAGAAATTTCTATTGATAATGATGAATCAACTTATGACTTTTCAACTGCAAAAACAAATCAATATAGAGCTAGTGTTAATATTTCTGTTGGTTGTGACAAAAAATGTACTTATTGTATTGTTCCAAGCACAAGAGGTGAAGAAATTTCGATTCCACCTGAAATGATTGTTGAACAGGTTCGAAAATCTGTTGAAATTGGTGCTGTTGAAGTTACATTATTAGGTCAAAATGTTAATTCTTATGGAAGAAATTTTTCAGATGGAAGAGGTAAATATTCATTTACAAATCTTTTACAAGATGTTTCAAAAATAGAAGGATTAGAGAGAATTAGATTTACATCTCCACATCCATTACATATGGATGATGAATTTATTGAAGAGTTTGCAAAAAATGACAAAATCTCAAAATGTATTCATATGCCTTTACAAAGTGGTTCAACTGAAATTTTAAGGGCTATGAAAAGAGGATATACGAAAGAGTGGTTTTTAAATAGAGCTACGAAACTTAGAACTCTTGTTCCAAATCTTAGAATTACAACTGATATTATTGTTGCATTTCCAGGTGAAACACAAGAAGATTTTGAAGATACTTTAGATGTTGTAAATCAAGTAAAATTTGATCAGATTTTCAACTTTAAATACTCTCCAAGACCAGGAACTGAAGCTTTAAATATGGCAGATATTGAGATTCCTGATGAAATTGGAAGTGCTAGGTTAATTGAATTAATAGAACTCCACAAAAGACATTTAGAAGAAACAATGCCTTCTTATGTTGGAAAAACTTTAAATGTTTTGGTTGAGTCATTAAAACCAAATGGTGAAGTTTGTGGTTTTACAGATAATTTTTTACAAGTATTTACAAAAGGAAGTGACGAACTTTTAGGTAAGTTTGTAAATGTAAAAATTACTGATGCTTCCCGAACATCTTTAAAAGGTGAAGTTGTTCTTTAATGAAAAATTATTTTAAATTTAATGTATTACCATATATATTATATTTATTAATAAAATTGATTTATTCTACAAATAAAAAAGTATTTCATCATCCAAAATTAAAAAATGATGAAGCTTTTATATTTGTAGCTTGGCATGGAGATTTAATTTCTTGTCCAAATAATTATTTTAAAAATAGACCAAATGGAACAGTAAAAACTATGATTAGCCAAAGTAAAGATGGCGAAATAATATCAAAAGTTTATTCTTTATTTGGAGTAGAATCAATTAGAGGTTCTTCTTCTAAAGGTGCAACTAAAGCATTAATTAGTACAATAAAAGAGATTAAATCAGGTAGTGATGTTGCATTAACTCCTGATGGGCCTAGGGGTCCAAGATTTAGTTTTGCTGGTGGTGTTATAACAATTGCTCAAAAAAGTGGTGCAAAGATTGTAGTTTTAAACTCTAAACCAAGTAAATATTGGCAGTTTAATTCTTGGGATAAATTTATATTACCAAAACCATTTGGAAAAGTTGATTTTTATATGTCAGAACCTTTTGACATTAACAATCTAGAGGTTGAAGAAGCAAGAGATTTTATTAAAAGTAAAATGATGCTAAATGCAATAATTTAAAAGAAGTTAGATAGGAAATATATGTTTACTAAAGAGTCTTTATATATTAATGCTGTTAAATATGATACACAATTAAAACTTGATTATAAGAAATTAAATAATGAGGCAATTATTGATACTGATAGTTCAGTTTTTTTAGTTGATAATGATTTATTACCTTTAGATATTGCTTTAAAACTGAATTCTTCACAATTAGAAATAGATAATACATATATTTCTACACTATTAATAAATGATACAACTAAACTTATTCCTAAAGCTTTATCTTCAAAATTGAAAGATTGTGAAATTGCAAAATTTAACAATGAATATGATATTGCGGTACTTAAAACAACACTTTTTGAAACAAAAAATTATTTTGTAAAAACAGGAATAGATTATATTTATTCAGCTTTTCATTTAATAAATCTTCATATAGATAAAAATGTTTCAAGAAGTGAAATCATTGTTCTTTTATTTAATAGTAAAGCTTTTATAGTTATATTAGATGCTGCTGGAATTATAGTTCATAATACAATTTTAGATTTAGCTTGTTTTGATTCAATTAAAAAAACACACTTTTATGACGATGATATTAATGGACAAAAACTTTTTGATGAAATTTATTACTTAGAGTTAAATGAGATTATTCATAATACTTTAAATAATTTTTATGAGAAAAAGAGTAATACCTTTGTTGAAAAAGTGACAATACTTTATGTATTAAAACAATTATCACAAGAACAAATTGCGCAGTTGAGTGAAGATTTATTATTAAAAGTAGATTATCATCCTATAAATATAGATGAAGAAGTTTTTGAATTATCAAAAGACAAACATTTAAAGAAAAGTTTTACTAAACCTAGAAAAAAGAAAAAGAAAAGAAATTATACAAATCTATATATATCATTATTTATTTTACTTGTTGCTGCTTTAGCTTATCAAGTTTATTTGAAAGTAGATTTTAAAGAACTTTATGAAGAGTATTTTAAAAATGAAGTTGTTATCGAAAAATCACAAGATGTAAAAAAAATTGAAAATGTTCTTGAATTGCCAAATCATTTAAATTTAAACGATAAAATAGAACAAAGAATTAGAGCAGTATTTGAAACAATTCCTGAAGATATAGTTATCAAAGAGTTGAAGATAGATAAAAATATTTTAGAATTAAAAGGTAACTTTTTAAGAGAAAATAGTTTTGCTAATTCATTAAAATCAAATTTGGATAAATTGTATAAAGATGTTGTTTATAGTAGTTCTTCACCTGATAAAAAAGTTAAAATAGATGGAGTTGTACTTGCTAAAGAAGATATTGATTTAAACAAAATTTATAAAACTTATGAAAAAGAGTATTTAATAGATGAATTTATGGCATTAGATAGGGTTACAGAACAGTTGAAAATTTTGATGCCAGTTGATTCTATAATTAAATTTAATACAACTACAAGTAGTAGCAGTATTACTAGATTTGTTTATTCTGTGAATATTTTAGTACAAGACCCAAGTGAATTTTTTGATATGATTGAAGTATTAAATAATGAATTGTATTCAATTCATATTGCTTATCCATTGAGTATGCTAAAAACTGAGGCTGGAATTGAAATAGAGTTTGTTTTAGTCTTTAATCAACAAAATGAGCAAAAAGAAGAAGTTAAAGAAGCAAAATAAAAACTTGGTTCTATTACCAAGTTTTTATTTCATTATAAATAGAATCTCTTTCAACTGGTGTGAAACCAGAATTCTTAATCAAATCCACAAACTCCATTTGAGCTATTCCATTTGCACTAGAAGCTCCTGCTGCACTTTGGATTGCTTCTTTTTCAATAGTTCCATCTACATCATTTGCTCCAAACTCTTGGGCAATTAATGCAAGTTTTACAGTAGAAGTTGCCCAATAAGCTTTTATATTTGGAATATTATCAAGTAAAATTCTAGCAATTGCATAAGTTTTTAAGATCTCTTGACCTGTTAGTGGCTCTTTTACTTTTAAGTAATTATTTTCAGTTTGATATACAAGTGGAATAAATGCATTAAACCCACCTGTGATGTCTTGTAAGTCTCTAAGTCTCAACATATGGTCAATTCTGTGATTTCTATCTTCAACATGTCCAAAAAGCATTGTAGCATTACTTTTTCTTCCTTTTTCATGCCAAAGTTTATGAATTCCTAACCATTGCTCAGACGTTACTTTTCCACCACAAATTCTTTTCCGAACCGTTTCATCAAAAATTTCAGCTCCACCACCTGGCATTGAATCAATTCCGTGTGAAATCATCATATTTATAATCTCTTCATATGAAAGGTTATATTCTGTACTTAAAAAATGAATTTCGGCAGCTGTCAAAGCTTTTACATGAATTGCTGGAAAATTTTCTTTTATCTTTTTGAAAACATCCATATACCATTGCAATCCTGTATGTGGATTATGAGCTGAAACAATATGAACTTCTTTTATATTATTTTTTGAAGAGTTTTTTACAATTTCAAGAATTTCTTCATGGCTCATTGTATATTGCTCTGGATTTTTCCTACTTGCACTATATGCACAAAATTGGCAAACATCTTTACAGATATTTGTTGGATTTATATGTCTATTTATATTAAAATAAGTTTTTTTACCATGTTTTTCTACTCTTATTTTATTGGCAAATGACGCTAGTGTAAACAGATCTAAATCATATAATTTAATAGCATCTTCGTAATTTAATCGTTCGTTATTTTCTAATTTTTCTATAATATTCATAATTTTCCTATTTGCAGTTTAGATCTTTTGTATATTGTGCATCTCTTTCTTGATGAATAAAACCAATGCAACTTTGTTTTAAATCGTTATCGTAAAAAATTACTTTATAAACACTACTTTGAAATCTTGTATCTTTATCTTCTACGTTTAATTTATTAATAACTTTTAACTGAGTTATATTTGTATGACCAACAGTAGCAAGAATTTCAGTTATTTTTTTTTCTTTTAAATCTTTTATTACATAAAATATAACAAAAGCTATAGCTATAATTACGCTAATTACAACAACAGTTTTTTTTGGAAGTCTTCTTACTTGATGAGTATTCATCTCAATTCTCCTTTAATGGTTCAAATGAACACTCTTCACCATCATAATATTCAATAGTTCCATCTTCAATTCTGTAATACCAACCATGTATTTGAAGTTCACCTGCTTTTACTTTTCTTTCAACTTCTGGGAAAGTTAAAAGATTTTCCATTTGGTGTACAATTGAGATTTTTTCTGTTGCTCTATATAATTTTTCTTTATCAGTTTTATCTTGAATAGCTAAAAGAGTGTATTCTTTTGCTCTTTTTCCTAATTCAAGCCATTTTTTTACATGAACTAAGTTTGGAGTATCATTTAAATCTTGATATAAACTTTTACAAGCTCCACAATGAGAATGCCCACAAACAATAATATGTTTTACTTCTAAAACAGAAACAGCATATTCAATTGCAGCTGAACTTCCATGATAATCATTATCTGCATGATAAGGTGGCACAAAATTACCAACATTTCTTAAAATAAACATATCTCCTGGTTTTGTATCAAGCATTAAATCAGGTGTTACTCTACTATCACTACATCCAATAAATAGAACTTCTGGTTTTTGACCTGTTTCTACAAGTTGCTTTAAATCATCTTCATATTTAGGAAAACTAGCTTCTCTAAATTTTTTATTACCTTTTATTAAGTCATTTATTAACATTTGAATCCTTTAATAAGTTACATATTTTTGTTAAATCATTTTCATTTATATCTATTTTTGCAATTAATCTAATAATTGCTTCTTTTACTGTTGGTTGTCTAATCGCACCAACTAAAAAACCGTTTTGTTTTAAATTTTCTTGAATAATTTTTACTTGTTTATTATCACCTATTAATATGGGAATAATTAAACTTTGGGACTTTAAACCCAAAATATTGTAAATAATAGTTAAATTCTTTTTTATTTTTTCTTTTAATAAATCTTTATTTTCTATAATAAAATCTAAAGATTCATTTGCAAGTGCCGTATCAAATAAAGATGGAGCAGTTGAGTAAATTATGGGTTTTGCTCTATTTGTTAAAAACTCAATGATTTGTTTTGAAGCCAAAATATAAGCTCCGTAAGAACCATATGCTTTTCCTAAAGTTCCCATTTTTACATGATATTTAGTTGGTTTTATTTTGTAATAATCAAAAATACCTAAAAGATTATCTCCAATAACTCCAAAACTATGGGCTTCATCAACTATTAAAATAGCTTTATATTTATCTGATATCTCAAATATTTCTAAAGGAGCTAAATCTCCACCCATAGAATAAACACCTTCAATGGCTATGATATTTCTTCCACTTCTTTTGTTTTTAGAAATTTTTTGTTCTAAATCTTTAAAATCATTATGTTTAAAAATAATTACTTGTTCAGGTTTTAAAAGTTTTGTAGCAAGAATTCCACTTGCATGGTACTCTTCATCTATAAATAGGGTATCATTTTTTCTTACAAGTGCTTCAATCATAGAAATATTTGCTAAAAATCCAGAACCTACAATGACACCTGCTTCAAAGCCATTTACTTCACATAATCTATCTTCAAATTTTTTATGAATTTTACTGTAGCCATTTACTAACATCGAAGCTTTGGGTGAGTGATAATTTTCTTTTAGAACAGTTTCATAAGTTTTTTGGAAAAGAGTTTTATTTGTAGAAAGACCTAAATAATCATTTGAGGCTAAATCAATTAAAGCATCATCAAAAACTTCTCTTGTTCTAAACCGATTTGATTTTTTAATAGATTCTAATTCTTTTGAGTACAAATATTTCTCCGTGAGTATTTGTGTATGATAACTAAAATCTGCTAATAAAAAATTAAATTTTAAAATTTGTACCAACTGCTAGATTATTGCTACTATGAGTTGTTATAATTCCTTTACTAATTTTATACAAGTCGATAAAAGTAAGAGGTGTTTCTGCGACCTTCACCTCTTACTTTTTTTTGTAATCAAGACAACAACTTCAAATTCACATTTCGTTACTAATAAGTCTAATAAAAAAAACAACCCAAAAATATAAGTAAGATTGCATATAATTGTTATTTTTTATAATATAATAACGAAAATCAAGGGATTCCTATTATAAATGATACTAAATGAAGAACTTTTTAAAACATTAAATATTTTGTATGTTGAAAATGATGAAAAAATAAAAGAGGTTTTTTCACATACTTTAAATAGACTATTTAATAAAGTTTTTCTTTGTTCTGATGGATTAGATGCATTAGAACAATTTACTCAATTAAACAATACTACTCAAAAAATAGATGTTATTCTTAGTGAATACACAATACCCTCTCTAAATGGCTTAGAGCTTTTATTTAAAATAAGAGATATTAGTAAAAATGTTCCATTTATCTTTATTACACAAGAAACAGATGTTGATTTATTATTAAATTCATTAAGATACGATGTAACTGATTATTTTTTTAAACCAATTAATGAAAACGAGATATTAAAAAAAATAGAAGAAGCGTGTATTGCAAGACAATATGAAGATGAAATTTTAAATTATCAAAATGAGATTGAAGAGTATTTTGAATTAATAAATAAAGTGGCAATTGTTTATACTTTTGATGTAAATAGAACAATAATTTATGTAAATAATTTTTTTAAAGAATTGATTAAATATGATGAAGAAGATGTATTAGGTCAAGATTATAGAAGTTTTTTTCATAATGAAATGCCAAGAGCAGTAATTGAAGAGCAAGGACAACTTCTTCAACTTGGAAATAAATGGCAAGGAAAAGTAAAATATTTAACAAGTATCGATTCAATATTTTATACAAATTGTACGATTATCCCTGTATTTGATAAAAATAAAGAAATTAGAAAATATGTAAGTGTAAATTTTCTTACAACAAAAGATGAAAATGATAAAAGAGAATTTAAAAAAAGAGTTCTTTTTGACATTCAAGAGACAAAGAGAATTTATGCCGTTGCCCAACGAAAGATTGATGAATTAACTGATATTTTAGCTTCATATAGTGATTATGAAGAATTAAAAGAAAATTTAGAAAAAGAACAAAAATTAAATCAAAACTATTTTATAAAAGTAGAAGAGTTGGAAAATAGAGTTAAAGTTGTAAAAGATAAATATCAACTTTTAACAGTTGGAATAAATAAGAAAATAAATCAAATTTCAGTTATGACATCTGAAATGAAAAGTGTTGAAGAGAGAACAAGTAAAAAAATTACTAATGTTGTTAAAGATATTAAATCAAAAGATTTATTAATTACAAAAATAAAAGAAGAAATAGATATTAAAGGTTCAAAAATAAGTGATTTAGAAGATGTCTTAGAACATAGAAAAACTCAAATAGAAAATAAAAAGGCTTGATTTTAGATGTTTAATAATAGTTTTTTAAAGAAATTAAATATTTTATTTATTGAAAGTAACAATGAAGATAGGGAACATTTTTCAAATATTTTATATAAATTTTTTAATAATGTAATTGTTTGTACAGATGGTAAAGATGGAATTGATAACTTTTTAGAAAAAAGAAAAGAGTATTTTATTGATATTATTATCTGTGATAAAACTCTTGATGATGTTACTGGAATTGAAATTCTAAAAAAAATAAGAGAAATAGATTCTGAAATTCCATTTATAATTACAAGTCCTACAATTGATATAGATGATTTATTAACTGCAATTAAATACAAAGCTACAGATTATTTACTAAAACCAGTTAATGGGAAAGATATGATATTTTGTATTGAAAGAGTTTGTCATAATAAATATCACGAAAGATTGAAGTTATTAATGCAACAAGATTTGGAAGAGTTAAGAGCTGTTGTAAATGAAGTTGCATTAGTTTCAAAAACAGATTTAGATGGAAATATCACTTTTATAAATGGCTATTTTAACGAAGTAACAGGTTATAGCCAAGATGAAATAATTGGGCAAACCCATTTAATATTAAAAGATGAAAATACAAGTGCTTTGATATATAAAGATTTGATAGATAAAGTAAAAACAGGGATAATTTGGGAAGGTAAATTAAAAAATATATCAAAAACAAAAGAAGAATTTTATATATATTTGACAGTACTTCCTATTCATAATAAAAGTAATTCGCTTATAACAGAATTTATATGGATAAGTTTTTTAACAACAGATTCAGAGCTTGAAGCAAAAGAATTTAAAAGCAGAGTTGTAAAAAATATGTATGAAAATAGAAGAAATAATAGTGATGCTCGTGAAAAAATAGATGAACTTATGCATAAAATTTCTGAATATAGTAGCATTAAAACTTTATTGATTGAAGAAAAACAAAGAACATCAAAATTTATCAATCAAATTAATTTTTATGAAAATGAATTGGAAATTATAGAAGAAAAAATAAAAGAAGTTAGTGAAAAAGCAAGTCAAAAAATAAAGCAAGTTGTAACAGCTGAAAAAGAAGTTAGAGAAAAAAAAGAAAAAGCTGTTTTTTTGTTAAATGATTTAACAATTGAATTAGACAAAAAAAATAAAGAAGTACAAGAATTAACAAAAGAACTTTCTACGCAGTTGAATTTTATTAAAAAACTAATGATTAGTATTGATGAAATTGAAGAAAAATTAACTAAAGATTTAGAAGAATAGGATTTTCATAAAGTTATGTTTTCTAAAAAATTAATCTCTTCATCATTTACAATAATTGCATCTATACAAAAAGCAACATCAAGTTTTTTTGTTTGCAGATAATAATCAACACTTCTTTTTATTTTAGAGAGTTTTGAAGCTGTAAGATTGTTTATAGCAGTTTCATAATCAGGTGCTGATTTTACTTCACAAAAGTGATAAATCTCATTTTTTTTAGCGATGATGTCTATTTCACCTAGTTTTTTTGCGTAGAAGTTTTGTTCAATTATTTGAAAGTTTAAATCTTGCAAAAAAGAGATTGCTCTTTTTTCTGCAAAATTCCCTTTTTCTCTACTCATAAAAAAATCATCCACCACCAACAAATTGAAGAAGTTCAATTTTGTCATCATTTTTTGGAATAAAACTACTCCATTCATCTTTTTTTACGATATTCATATTAACAGCTGCTGCCATTACTTTATTTTCTATTTGTAAATTTGTAATAATATCTTGAAGTGTTGAAGAATCATTAAACTCTTTTGTTTCACCATTTATTATAAGTGTCATTTTTATACCTTCTAATATTTTTTATAAAGTTTGATTATACAAATAGTTTACTTATTTTCTAACATTCAAAGTTTTGAATCTATCGCCCATCCCGGTTGGTTCAAGTAGAACTTTTACTTTTTGAGTCTCTTTTAAATAGGTTTTTTCCTCTACATTTGCTTTTAAAATTTCAAGTAAATCTAAAATACCAAACTCTACTAAAGATTTTAGTTGAGTATTAAATTTTATATCTAAAATACCGTTATTTAAAAAACAATCTTTTAAATAATTAAAATGAACATCATATGTAATATCAGAGTTTTTAAAGAGATTTTCTAAAGGTAAATTTTCTTCAAAAATAGGGTAAACAGAGTGCTTTTCATAAACTCTTGCTGAAAAATCATTTCTTGGAAATCTATCTCCGTAATCAAATGTTAAAAACTCAAAATGGGTTATATTTTTACAAAGAGTATCTACAAAATCTTTGTATGAAAGAGCAACTTCACCTTTTGTAATAGAGTATTTTTTACAATGATTTATGATATTTTCATCTCTACAATCTATAAACTCTATTTTATGATTTGACACAAAGGCTTGTTGTAAAATCCCATCTTTATTTGTATAAACTAAATCACAAGAAAAAGCATCAAATATCTCATTTGCTATTACATAAGCATTTTCTAGTTTTACAACACTGATATCATCATAATGTTTTAATTTTATAAGTTCTCCAAAAGATTCATTTATATATTTTTTTTGTTGCTCTTGAAGATTTGAAAATCGCTCAACTATTGCAAAATTAAGAGTTTGTAAAAGCTCTGGTTTTAAAGTATAAATAAACTGAATAATATCAGCTAATAAATATCCATGGTGTGCGCCAATTTCTAAAATAGTTGTATTAGATGGTAAAAAACCATCTTCAATTGAAGCTATAATTTTTTTAGCAATTGAGCCGCCAAAAAAAGATGAAGTGGAAACTGAAGTGAAAAAATCCCCATCTTTTCCTATTTGTTTGTAATTTGAGTAATAGCCATCTTGACCATAAAGCCAATCATTAAAGTAGTCATTAAATTTTATCATATGAGATTGTATCAAAAGTGTTGTAAATAAAAAGATTTCTCTTTTTATCTACATACATCAATTACAGATTGTTGATTTGGATATAAATAAACTTCAACTCTTCTATTTAATCCCATATTTGCATCACTTGTATTTGGTGCAATTGGTTTATTAAACGAACAACCTTTTGAGAAGATTTGATTTTGAACACCTGTATTATTTATAATATTTCCAACATTTGTAGCTCTTTTTTCAGATAAAGTTAAATTGTAAGCATACGAACCTCTGCTATCTGTATGACCTGCTACTTGAACCAAAGTATTTGGATATTTTTGTAAAACAGTTGTGATTTTTGCTATTTTAGTTCCAGCAGCATAAGTTGGATTTTCTGAATTTGTTTCAAACATCATATCATCTCTGAACATGATTTTTACATAATTATCAGTGTTTGAAACAATTAAATCTTGATTTGGATCAAGTGCTGCTGTTGGGCTATTATTTACATTTGTATTCAAACTTTGTGCAACTTCTTTTGCTTGATTATCCATACTGTAACCAACAGCTCCACCAATTGCAGCACCAGCAGCAGCCCCAATAACTTTGTTTCTGCCTTTATTTCCACCACCAATATTATTTCCAAGAATAATACCAGTTAATGCTCCAATTGTTGTACCAATTATTGCATTTTGATTGTTATCATAAGTTTCATTTCCTGTTTTTTGAGCACAACCACTAATTAATGAAGCAATTGCTAAAGAAGAGATAATAGTTTTAAAATTAATAAATTTCATATTAGACCTTTTAATATTTTATTTTTAGATATTAGATTTTAACATCTTTATTGTGAAATAATTGTTAGGTAGGAAAGTTACTTGACTTGTAATAATTGTATGTTATAATTAATATTACTCAAAAAGGAGAAACTATGGAAAAAAGAACAAAAATATTAGCAACTTTAGGCCCAGCAAGCCATAGCGTTGAGATGATTGAAGGACTTATAAAAGTCGGTGCAAATATGTTTAGATTAAACTTTTCACACGGAAGTCATGAATATCATTTAGAGACATTAAATAATATTAGAACAGCAATGAAAAACTTAAATAAAACGGTTGGAATTTTACAAGATATCTCAGGACCAAAAGTGAGAATTGGTGATTTAAAAGAACCTTTTGAACTTTATAGAGATGACGTAATAACATTTTTAAAAGATGAAATGGTTGGATATAAAAGAGCAGATAAAGATTATGTAGTATCAATTAATTATCCAGATATTTTAGACAAAGTAAAAATTGATGAATATATTTATTTATATGATGGAACTATTAGAGCAAAAGTTATTGCAATTGGAAATGAAGTAAAAGCAAAAATAGAAAACCACGGAATTCTTTCTTCAAAAAAAGGTGTTAATTTCCCAAATACTGTAATCGATATTGAAGTAATTACAAAAAAAGATGAAATAGATATTGCTTGGGGAGTTGAAAACGAGGTTGATTATTTTGCTATTTCATTTGTACAAAATGCAAAAGATATGAGAAAAGCTAGAAATCTTCTAAACGGATATAAAGGTAAATTAATTGCAAAAATTGAGAAATTTGATGCAGTTGAAAATATTGATGAAATTATAGAAGCTAGTGATGGAATTATGGTTGCAAGGGGAGATTTAGGAATTGAAGTTCCTTATTATGATGTTCCTACTATTCAAAAAATGCTTATTAAAAAAGCAAATTTAAAAGGAATTCCAGTAATCACAGCAACTCAAATGCTTTTATCAATGACTCAAAATGAAAGAGCTACAAGAGCAGAAATTTCAGACGTTGCAAATGCAGTTTTAGATGGAACTGATGTTGTAATGCTTTCTGAAGAGAGTGCTGTTGGGGAAGATCCAATAAATGTAGTTGATACAATGCATAATATTATTGCAAAAACTGAAGGTATTTATAACTATGATAAACAGTATAAATTCCCATATTTAGATGAATTTGATGTTATTCAAGCAACTGTAACAAAACTAGCTGATGATTTAAAAGCAAATGGTATTTTAGCACTTACAAGTTCTGGAAAATCAGCTTTAAAAATGTCAAGATATAGACCAAAAACACCTATTTATACATTTACACATAAGAAAAAAGTTTTAAATTCACTAACTGCTGTTTGGGGAGTTGAACCAATAGGAATTATTAAAGAAGCACAAGCATCTAAAATGTTCCAAAAAATGCTTAAATCTTTAGATGAAATGGGATTATTAAATAGAAATGGTTTATACGTAGCAACTGTTGGTTATCCAGTTGGAATGCCAGGAAGTACAAATACAATCAAGATTTTAACTCCATCTGAAATAGAGTATTATTTAAATTTTAAAGATAAAAAGAGTAAATAAAAATTAAGAGGGAATAAAAATATTTCCTCTTATTTAAATAAAATACCCCATTATAAACTAATCAAAATATCATGATTTAAAGGTTTTTGATAAACTTTTGAAGCTTTGTTTTTTAGACTTTCATTAATATAATCTTCATAAAAAAGAATCAAATTATTTGTCGATAATTTTTCTATATTTTGTTTATCTTCGTTTTTTAATTTTGAAATATCAATAATGATTTTTGAATTTTTAACATCTTTTTCAAGTAAAAAGAGTTGTTCAATTTTTGATAACTGTTTTACCTGATATCTTTTATTTAGTTCTATTATTAGATTAAAAAAAGATATGGGATCATTATTTAAAATATAAATCTCTTCCTTTTCAACAGCTATAGGTTTTATTTCAAATTGCGAAATATTTTCTATACTTTTTTCATCATTTTCTAAAGGGCTATCTTGTATCACTTGAGAATTTGAATTTATTACTAAATCACTATTTTTAGGAATAGTTACTTCAAAAGTTGAACCTTTATTTACTTCACTTATTACTTTTATATCTGCATTTAAAAGAGCTATTATCTCTTTACAAATTGTAAGTCCAAGTCCAGTTCCGCCATATTTTCTAGTCGTACTTCCATCAAGTTGTTTGAATCTGTCAAAAATATATTCTTGTTTATCTTGTGGAATTCCAATTCCTTCATCTTTTATTAATATCTTTATATTGTTTTTATCATCTTTTATTAAAAATTCAATTTTTCCCTCAGCTGTGAATTTCAAAGCATTACTTAAAAGATTTTTTATTATCTGTTTTATTTTTTCTTGGTCACTATAAATAAAATCTAAACTTTCATCTATTTCAAAAATTAGTTTTAAATTTTTTGCTTTTGTTTGAGCATAAAACATCTCATAAATTGAAGTCATAAACTCTTTTAGATTGATTTTTGTATTATGAACATGATTTTGTTTTGCATCAAGTTTTGATAAATCAAGTACATCATTTATTAAATATAATAAATCTTTTCCGCATTTATGGACAATTTCAAGATTTTTGAGTTGTTTTTCATCAAGATTTCCTGATCTATTTTTAATCATTAAATCACTAAGTATATTTATAGAATTTAGTGGAGTTTTTAATTCATGGCTCATATTTGCTAAAAAATCATCTTTTGATTTATTGGCTTCTTCTGCAAAAATTTTGGCTGCATATAATCTTTTTGTTCGTTCATTTAGTTCATTTATCATTGAAACAAAATTAGAACTTAGTTGATATATCTCTAGAATATTTGTATCAAGAATCTCTATATTTGTGTTTTTAGCTGATATTTGTGAAGTTTGATTTGATAAATCAATAATAGGTTTTGTAATAGAATCTGAAAAAACATTTATTCTTTTTAATAAAAAGTAGAAAAATATCACATAAAATAGTAATAAAAAAACGATTGCTGCGTATCCAATTTTATTTGATAAGTCTTTTAGATATTCAATAGATGAAAAAATATTTTCTTTATCAATTAAAATCATCAATTTCCAGTGGGTTTCATTAACATTTTGTTGTAGAGTTAAATACTCTTTATTATCAATTTTTAAAGTTGAATAAGCTGTTTTGTTTTCAATTAAATTCTTGAAATGTGAAGCAAATGGACTTTGATTTGTAAGAATATTAAACTCTTCAGGTTTTGATATGGTTTTTAAAATTGAGTCCGTATAAAGATGTTCTTTTAACTCTTTTAAACCAAGTAAAGACTCTATTTTTTCAGGCATAGCTATAATCATTCCCTCTTTATCAACCATAAATAAATTTGCATCGTAGGGTAATTTTCTATTTAAAATATTTTTTACAAAACTATCTATCGTAATATCAAGTCCTGTAACTCCCTCTAAAAAATCTTTATTATAAATAGGAACAACACAAGATAACATCCAACCATTTCCAGCAGGATCCAAATAAGAACTTGTCCAAACAGGTTTTTTTTCAGGATTATGTTTTAAATCTGCTAAATAATAGAAGTTATAATCTTCCATTTGAATATGTGAACCATATTGTTCATAAACATTATCAATAAAAGGATAAAGTCTATTCATATTATCCCAACTGTTAAAGTAAGCTGCTTTTATATTTGGATTTACATCAACTACACTTTTTAAAGACATATCCATAGCTTCTGTGAAAATAGCTTTATTTTTTTCAACTTCAGTAATTTTTGTTTCAGATGAATAATAAAGGCTAGAACCAATTTGATTTATTTTATAAAACACTCCATTTTCTGCCATTTCAAACAAAGGTTCACCATTTGGTAATGCAAAGTTTTTTGGATTTGTCATAATATTTTGATGGACATATTGTAAGATTGAAGCCATTCTTGAAACTTCAGCTAATTTGTCACTAATAATAGTCGCTTCATTTTCAAGTATTGCTTGAGAGTGAGATTGGGCTTCTTTTAATAAAAGTTGAATGTTTTTTGATGAAATATATGAATTTATTGAGAAATATAAAATGATTAAGGCAACTTCAACCACAAGTATCGGAATAAGTGAGAATTTAACAAAATGGTTTGAAAGTATTTTTCCAAGGTTCTTTTTTATATCAAGTTGATGCATATTTTTTCCATAAATAAATTATTTTATTTATTATATAGTATTTTTGTATATTTAGGACTCTATTTTTACACTTGGTTGATTCTTTCTGAAAAGTTGTATTTATTATTAAAATAAGTATGTAAAATTTCTATTGAAGTTTTACATACATTTCAAGAAGTTCAAGTTGTTTATCTATCTCATATATTTTCAAATCAAAAGATTTTATTTTTTGTGAATTTTGTAAAGTATCCAAGTCACTTTGAGTTTTTATTTGAGCTATTTTTTCTTCATTTATTGTTTTTAAAATCGAGTCATAAACTTCTAAATCATCTTTTGTGATTTGTAATCTTTCATCTAACATAGCAATTTTTTGAAGTTTAGATTTAAAAAAAGTCTTTTCATCATCAACGCTGTTTTCTAAGTTTAATTTAGATTTTAAATATTCTATTCTTTTACTTTGTACATCATTAAAAGTTCTTGAATCAAAAGGAACTGTAACGCTAACTCCAAAAGTTTGCTCATTCTCTTTGGTTAATTTTATATTATCATCAATGTCATGGTATTTTGAGTAGTTATAATAAGCATTTACACTTGGAAGATATTTTGCCATTGTCATATATGAATAATTGCCTTTTTTATCCACATCTGCTTCTATTTTTTTTAGGTTTATATTATTTTCTAAGAACTCTTTTTCATTGAATATTATAAAAGTTGGTAATTCAAACTTTGTATAATCACTTGATGAGATATTATTAAAATTATTGATTAACTCTTCTTTTTGATATTTTAAATCTACTAAATTATGTTTTGTAGTATTTAAAGTCAAAAGAGAATCATCCAAATAAGAAGCATCTAAAAAACCATTTAGAACTTGCTCTTTTTTTCTATTTACATCTATTTTTGCATTTGCAAGTGTATATTGTGCTTTTTGTATATTTAAATTTGTTTTTTCAATTTTAAAAAGAAGATTTAATGCTTCTTTTATTGACTCTTTTTTTTGTTGAGCTAAATCTAAGTCTGCATATTTATAGCTATTGTCAGCATATTTTATAGCTTGATAAATTCCACCACTTTGGAAAATAGGTTGATTAATAGAAATCATTGACCTTTGAGTTTTGTAATCTTCACCTAAATTATTTGTGTATTGATAGGTAATTGGATTTATCCAATCTTTTTTTAGTTTTGAACTATCTTCTTGGATTTGTTCTTTTGTTAAATCAAAATTTTTTAATCTTTTTTCTGAAAGTATTCTTTCATCAAAAGCTTCAGTTTGGGCATATAAATTTGAGAAGATTAAACTACATAAAAGTAGTTTAACCTTGTTTGATTTTATCAAGAGCATTTTCTAATCTTTTAAATCCTTCATTCATCTCTTCTTTTGAAATAGTAAGAGCGGGAAGAAGTCTTAGGGTATTTTTACCAGCTTTTAAAACTAAAACACCCTCTTCAAAGGCAGTTTTAATTACAAGTGCTAAAGTATCAGCATCTTTTACTCTTAATCCTCTCATTAGTCCAAGACCAACATTATGAGTAAAGATTTCTCTATTTTTTTCATAAACATCTGTTAACATTTTATTAAAATAGATAATAGTTTCATCTAAAGCTCCACTATCTTTTATCTCTTCTAAAATATCTAAAACTTCTAACGCAGCAGTTGTTACAAGGTAATTCCCACCAAAAGTAGAACCATGATCACCTGGACTAAAAATATCTTTTAATTTAGTTAAAACAGCACCAATTGGAACTCCACCACCTAAACCTTTTGCAAGAGTTACAATATCAGGTTCGATTTCATAAAGATTTGCAGCTAAAAATTCTCCAGTTCTAAATACACCTGTTTGAACTTCATCTACAATTAATAAAATATCTTTTTCTTTTAAGAATTTTGCTAAATCTTGAATCTCTTTTTTATCAAAAGGTTGAACACCACCTTCCCCTTGAACAAGTTCAATCATAACTGCAACTGTTTCATCATCAATAGAATCATAAACATCAGCAATTGAAGTTTTGTAAGAGAATCCATCAGGATATGGAGCAAAGTTTGGAGTATGCATAGACTCTTGACCAGTTGCTTTTACTGTTGTTATTGTTCTTCCATGAAAAGAGTGTTCAAGTGTGATAACTTTATATTTTTTATTTTCAAACTTTGTTTCACCATATTTTCTAGCTATTTTAATAGCTCCCTCATTTGCTTCAGCACCACTATTTGAAAAGAATATTCTTATATCCAGTCCTGAAAGTTCATAGATTTTTTTTGCTAATTTTGCTTGTGGCTCAATACCGTATAAATTTGAAATATGAGTTATATTTAAAATTTGTTCATAGATTTTATCAGCAACTCTTTTATTTCCATGTCCAACACTACAAACTGCAATTCCTGAAGTAAAATCTATATAATCTTTATTTTTATCATCAAAAAGTGTAGCATTTATACCTTTTTTGAAATTAACATAATTTCTAGCATATGTATGAAGCACATACTCTTTATCTAATTGTTCTATTTGTTCATTCATTTATTTTCCTAAAAAAATTTAGATGTAATTTTAAGTGCAGATTATATCTAAAATATTTAAACCATTTATTAATTATTGCTCTATGGCTTTGCTTATATATCTATTTAAATCAAATAGTCCATACTCTAAAGAGTCTTGTTTTTTAAACTCTTTATCAAACCAATCAAAGATTTCCCAAAAATTTGGATTTGCACGATTTACAACATAATTTAAAAGTTTTTTATTATCTATTTCAGTATCTTCATAATTTTGAAGAAGATTAAAAAAATCACCTAAATCATTCTGTTTTACAATAACAAAAGCATTTGGATAAGAGCCAACAAAACCTTTTATAATATTTATTCTATCTTTTGATGAATCCAATTTTGACTCTTCATCAAAAAGTAAAGCTACATTTTTATGCCATCTATTTATAACAAAACTATAAATAAGATTTTCACCTGAATTTAATTCAACTTTTATAAAAGCTAAGTTTGAACCTGTGTCATTGAAATTTTGTATTAACTTTGAACTATTAGGTAAAGTCAAAGTTTTAAAACTCTCTTCAATCTCTTCTTTTGTATTATAAGTGGTTTTATTTGGAGCTTTTTCATAGCCATCTTCTATGAAATTTATTGGGTCTTTTTTCATATTTGTATGTTCAAAAAGTTTTTCTACAAACTCTTTTTTATAATCTTTTGTTTGATAAGCAATATCAACTTTATTATTTGATGGAGTATAAACGCTTAAATATTGTGCCAACCAACCTTCATACCAAGAGTCAAAATAATCAACCCTTGAATCTTTTGGTAAAAATTCTAGAAAATTACTCTCCGCTTCAATTCTTAATCTATCCATATGCGTACGTACAAGTAATTGATGAGCAGAATTTCCAAATATATCAAATCCAGCAACTAATGAATAATAAATTCGCTCAAGTAAAGGATAATCTATAACCCATAAAGTTTTTGGAATATCTCCTAAAGCTCCTTTATGAACCGAAGCTGAATCAAAATGTCTATAAATTGTTAAAATAGAATCATTTTCTTGATTTTGATTTCCTTTCCAAATTGCATCCATAGATAGGCCATTTGGATAATATTGTTTATATATTAAAGCTTTATTTGTTTCATATTTTTTAGCTAATTCATAGTTATCTAAAGCTTTAAAAGTTTTATATAAACTAGGGTCTTCTCCATACTCATTTGGAATTGAAAGATTTGAAAGATTATCATGTAAAAAATATTTATCTTGAATTGATAAATCATATTTTGGATCTAAGAACATCACCCAAAAATGATCTTGAATTACATTTAGAGCAATTTGACCTTTACAAACTGGACCTCTAATAAAAGTTGTAATAATATAATTAACATCATCAAGCAAAAATTGGTATCTGCTACTTAGTGGAATTTGTTCAAATATTTTCATTGCATTTGCACAAATATTTGTGTCATAAATAGCTAAATATAGTTTTTGTTCCCAAATAGGTTTTATAAATAAATCATAATATCTAGTTAGTTTTTCATTATTTAACTTATAAACCATATGAGTTTTATGAACTATTGTAGATTCTATTTTTTGGAATCTATAATAAAAATTTCCATTTATCCCCTCATACGGAAATCTTGTTGGAATAACTTGTGGTGTTTGTCCAGATGGAGTTTTTGAGCGAATTAATTCATAGAAATTTCCACTATTATCATCAAAAGAGATATGGGCTAAAAAAAGATGTTCATAAATGTATCTTGCACTTACTTTGTATTTTATATTTTGATTGTTAAAAAAATCTTCAAATTTTTTGATTTGTTCTAATTCAAGCTTTGTACCAACATCTTTTTTTGTGTCATTAATAGCTCCTTGTTTAAGCCAAGTCATCAAAAGGTTATACTCTTGTTTTTTTAGAGCAGGAAATCCATAAGGCATTCCCTTATGTGGGTTTTCATCAAAAAAAATAGTAAGTTCTTCTTTGTCTTTAACACAAGTTAATTTGTCACTTTCTGGTGAATAAGTTCCTATATTTAAAGGATTTTTGTTTTTTTGAAAAAGATATTGCATCATTATAGATTCATTTGATTCTTCCATCGAATCAAGAACAGAAAAAAACCCTTTTTTTCTCCACTGTTTTTCATTTGTTGCATCAATAAAAAGTCTAGTTGGATCATCAGCTTTTATTCTATTCTCATAAATATTTTTTTTGGTAGCTCCCCTTTGAATTCCTTCAAAAGAGGATAATTTTAATTGGCAAGGTGAGTTATAACAAGAGTGACAAGAGACACATCTTTTATCTAAAAGAGGTTTTATTTCATTTTCAAAAGAGATTTCTTTTTTTAATTCATCAAATTCTACCGGATCTAATGGTTTTGTGGAACATGCTGTAAATAAAATGATAAATAAAGTAAGTATAAAAATCTGCAATTTCATTAAAATAATCCCGTAAAAATAAAGTTTTGCATTATACAAAAAGTTTTATTTTTTAAACAGCTTTTTGCTAGAATCAAAAATTAAAAAAATAAAGGAATGAAATGCAGCACTTGATTAGAACTTCTGATTTTTCAAAAGAAGAGATATTAAACATATTTGATGATGCTAGAGAGTTTTTAAAATCTGACTCAAATGAAATTTTAAAAGGTAAACTTATTGTTACTTTGTTTTTTGAAAATTCTACAAGAACTAGAAGTTCTTTTGAAATTGCAGCTAAGAGATTAGGGGCTGAAGTTGTATCTTTAGATGTTGGAACATCATCAACTTCAAAAGGTGAAACTATCTTTGATACAGTTGCAAATATCAACGCAATGAGACCTGATGCTATTATTATTAGACACTCTGAGTGTGGTTTACCTGAAAGTTTAGCTGGATATGTAGACTGTCCAATTATCAATGCGGGAGATGGAAAACACGCACATCCAACACAAGCTTTATTAGATTTATTTACAATTTATGAGCATTTTAATGGTCAAACTGAAGGTAAAAAAATTGCAATTGTGGGAGATGTTAGAACTTCAAGAGTTGCTGGTTCAAATAGAAGATTACTTCCAACATTTGGAATAGATGTAAGTTTTATTGCACCTGAGTGTTTTAAATATGAAGGAAGTGATTTTAAACAATATGAGAAAATTTCTGAAGTTATTGATGAACTTGATATTATTATGAGTTTAAGAACTCAATTAGAAAGACATTCAGAAATATATTTTGAGTCTTTAAACGAATATGCAAAAGATTATTGTATTACAACTGAAGTACTGGGAAATAGAGATATTATTCTTTTACATCCAGGACCTGTTAATAGAAATGTTGATATTAGTGATGAAATGTTAAAAGACCCAAGAAGTAAAGTTTTAACACAAGTTACGAATGGTGTTGCAATAAGAGCTGCCGTTTTAAAAAAATTAATTCTAAAATAAAATTTGAGCAAAGAGTTAATAAAAGAAAAATTAAATAAATTTGGTTCTTCTAAAGAGCCATTTTTATTTGTCTTGTCTTACGATTTAAGTAAGTTTTATATCCAAAAACTATCACTTCTTCCAAGTTCTATAAAATTTGAACTAAATTCAAAAGAGAATGCAAATAATCCTATAAAATCAAATCAAACTAAAATAGAAAAATTTCCAATGCTTTTTTGTGAATATAAAAAAAGATTTGATTTGTTGCAAGAAGAGATAAAAAATGGAAATACTTACCTTTGTAATTTAACTGCAAAATCAAAAATAAAAACTTCCATAACACTTGATGAAATATATGAAAAAGTTGAGGCAAAATTTAAACTTAGATTTAAAAACCAAGAAGATAATTTTGTTTGTTTCTCACCTGAAAGATTTGTGGAAATTAAAGATAATAAGATTTTTACTTATCCAATGAAAGGAACAATTGATGCTTCAATTCCAAATGCTCAAGCTATTATTTTAAATGATAAAAAAGAATTAGCAGAACATACAATGGTAGTTGATTTATTGAGAAATGATTTGGGAATTATTGCTTCTAATGTCAAAGTAAATAACTTTAGATATGTTGAAGAGATAAATGCAGGGGATAAAAAACTTCTTCAAGTTAGCTCAACAATTAGTGCAGATTTGCAAAATAATTGGAATGAAAAACTAGGCGATATTTTAACTTCATTATTACCCGCTGGTTCAATTACAGGAACACCAAAGAAAAAAACAGTTGAAATTTTAGAAAAACTTGAAGATTATAATAGAGATTTTTATACTGGAATTTTTGGTGTTTTTGATGGTGAAAAGTTAGATTCATCGGTTATGATAAGATTTATTGAAGAGGATAAAACTGGAGATAAATTTTACAAAAGTGGTGGTGGAATTACTTGTGATTCTAATATTTTAAATGAATATCAAGAGTTAATTGATAAGATTTATTTACCATTTTAAAAGGCTTTATATGCAAGAAAATATCTATTTTGAAACAATAAAATGTGAAGATTTTGAAATCTTTAATTTAGATTTTCATAATAAAAGAGTAGCAAATACAATAGGTTTAAATATCAATTTGCAAGAATATATCTATCCATTAAGTGAAGAATTCTTGCGATGTAAAGTTACTTATAACGATTTTGAAATTCTAAATGTTGAATATTTTCCATATAAAAAAAGAGAGATAAGTAGTTTTAAACTGATATTTGATGATGAGATAAATTACTCTAAAAAGTATCTAAATAGAGAAAAATTAGATAATTTATTTTCAAAAAAAGAGAATTGTGATGAAATAATTATTATTAAAAATAAAATTGTAACTGATACAAGTATTGCAAACATTGCAATTTTTTATGAAAATATGTGGATAACTTCGAAAAATTGTTTATTAAAAGGAACAACGAGAAATAGGCTTTTAGAAGAGAAGTTTTTAATAGAGAAGGATATTAGTGTTGAAATGCTTAGAAAAGGTTCTACAATTGCATTAATGAATGCTATGATAGATTTTGATATTAAAGAGAATTATTCATTTAAGTTATAAACTCTATTTAACAGCTTTTCCCATTTATTCTCTTTCCCCCAATTTATTTTTACTTTTTCAGTGAATTTTTCAGGAGTAAATTTATAAGAATCGATTTCATTAAAGGCAAATTTTGGAATAAGATTTGGTCTTTTTGTAAATGGAATTACCTTAGAACTTAGATTGTCTAAAACTAAAGGAGAAGAGTTTTTATTTTCTACATACAATAAAACCATATGTGCATCTTTTTGCCCTTTAACATTTACAATGGCAAAATAAAGGTTCTCTTTTTTTATACCTAGCTCTAAAAATGTAAAATATTTTGCAATTACATAATCTTCACAATCACCATGACCTTTAAGAAAAAACTCTTTTGGCGTTGCCCAATAATCTATAGATGAAGCTGTTGAAATGTCATAGGCAGGAAGTATTCTATTTATAAAACTATTTATAAAAGATAGTTTTCGTATTAAATCATAATCTTTTACTTGATTTTTTAGTGTTTGATATTTTTCTAATCTATTTAATATAAATGATTTTTTATCAGAATTATTTATATAGTTAATGTCTTTTTGATTTAATTTAAATTCATAGGCAAAAAGTGGCATTGATATAATTAGAATAAGGAAAATTAGTTGTTTCATAAGTTATAATACCATCAAATTTTTAAAATAGGAATAAATTATGATTCGAGATATTATTGAAAATGATGATTATAAAAATTTAGTAGAGAAACAAATACAAGAGAATATTTTATTTTTATTAGGGAAAAATCAAGAATTCTCAATTACTGCAAGTATTGAACCAATTTGTTTTACTCCTGAACTACCAAAAGTTATAAAAGATCAAATGCATAAATTTTCTCTATTTGTTTTAAGTAATTATACTTATACGACAGTTCAAATAGATGATAATTATCTTAGTTTTGAAGCTGGATTTGGAAATGAAAATTTTGGAAGTGTTGTAAAAATACCTTTACATGCAGTTTTTCAAATAATCGTAGATGAATCAATTTTATATATAAATTCAGTTGCAACAGTTGAAAAATTTAATAAAGATTTGAAAAAGAATTCATTTAATGTATTTAAAAATAATCCTAATAATAAACAATTTAAATAATAAATAAGAGTTTTGTAAAGTATTTTTGAATATTTAAAAGGGATAATTTTAGTTGTAGGAAATTTAAATCATAATAATATTTGGGAATCTCCCAAATATTATTACTTTTTAGGTGAGAATTTAAATAGAGCAGAACCCCAAGTTAATCCGCCACCAAAAGCATCAAAAAGCACAGTATCACCAGCTTTTATTCTACCTTCTTCATATGCATCATTCATAGCCATAGGAATTGATGCCGCAGATGTATTACCATATTTGTGTACAGTAACAACAGTTTGCTCATCAGTAAATCCTAACGCTTCACCTACAGCTTTTATGATTCTAAGGTTTGCTTGATGAGGAATAAAGTGAGTTATATCCTCATTTGAAAGATTATGTTTTTGCATCATTACTTGAACATCAGATGTTAATGTTTTAACAGCAAGTTTGAAAGTTTCATTTCCTTTCATTTTTATACAAGCCATTTTATTTTCTAAAACTTCAGCAGAACAAGGATGTTTACTTCCTCCACCAGCAGTTTTAATCAAATCTTCATAATTACCATCACTTGAACAGTTTACATCAATAATTGCTTCATCTTTGTTTGTTGTAGCTGAAATAATTGCAGCTCCAGCTCCATCTCCAAAAATAAAACAAGTACCTCTATCTGTATAATCAAGAATAGAAGAATAAGTTTCTGCTCCAATAATTAGTACATTTTTTTTCATTCCTGATTCTATAAATGCCTTTGCAATTGAAACAGCATATACAAAACCAGTACATGCAGCACTTATATCAAATGCCATAACGTTTGGTAATCCAACTTTTGCTGAAATTAAACAAGCTGTTGATGGCATACATAAATAATCTGGAGTTACTGTTGCACAAATTATTAAATCAATCTCTTCTTTAGAAATCCCTGCTCTTGAAATTGCAACTTGGGCCGCACGTGCACCCAAATCAGATGAAGCTTCATCAACTTCAGAAATTCTTCTTTCTTTAATACCAGTTCTTTTTGTAATCCATTCATCACTTGTATCAATGATTTTTTCAAAATCTGCATTCGTCATAATCTTTGGAGGAATATAAGCTCCAATAGATCTAAAAGCTGCATATGTCATTTACATATCCTTAAATTGAATATAGTAGTAATTAGTTTTCTTGATTACTACTAAATTTTGCTAATCTTTGTTCAATTATACTGTCTAAATTTGAACTCGCTGCATTTATTGCTTGGAATATAGCATTTTGTATTGCTTTTGGATTTGATTTTCCATGGGCTATAATAACAGGTGCTTTTACTCCAAGTAAAGGTGCCCCTCCATATTCTGCATAATCAACTCTTACTTTTAAATTTTTGAAAACTTTTCTCATAAGAACTGCACCAGCAATTGAAATTAGTGATCTTTTTAAATTTTTCTTAATAATTTTACCGATTGTATCTGCAACACCTTCGGCTGTTTTAAGTAAAATATTACCAACAAATCCATCACAAACAACAACATCAACTGTCCCTTTGAAGATATCACTACCTTCAACATTTCCAGCAAAATTAGGAATTTTAGACATTAATTTGTAAGCTTCTTTTGTAACTTCATTTCCTTTACTATCCTCTTCACCATTACTTAATAATCCAACAATTGGTTCATCAAGTAAAAGAACATACTGAGCATAAACTTGTCCCATAACTGCAAATTCAAATAAGTTTTTTGGATCGCTATCTACATTTGCTCCAACGTCTAATACTAAAGTATTTTGATTCTCACTTGTAGGCATTAATGTTGCAATTGCAGGTCTATTTACGCCTTTTATTCGGCCAATTCTTAATGTAGCTAATGACATAGAAGCACCTGAATGTCCTGCTGAAACTACAGCATCAGCATTTCCATCTCGTACAAGTTCAATAGCTTTATAAATAGTAGATTCTTTTCTTTTAAGTGCATCGGTAGCAGAATCACTCATACTAATTACATCATCTGTATCTAATATTTCAATTCTTGATAAAAAAATTTGTGGAATAAGTGGTAAAAGTTCATTTTTCTTACCAACTGCTATAGCAGTAAAGTTGTTATTTTTTTTAAGTGCGGCAATTAAGCCTTCCATTATAGGCTCAGGACCGAAGTCCCCACCCATAGCGTCTATTGCAATTCTTAGCATTAGTTTTTATATTCACCAGTAGTTGGATTAACCATATGAGGCATTTTCCAAGTTCCATCACTATCTTTAACAGGTTTTTTTAATGTTATTTTGTAGTGAGTTCTTCTTTTTGCTGATCTAGTATGAGATACTCTTCTCTTAGGTACTGCCATTTTAATTCTCCTTAAAATTCTTTTTCAAAATTATCACCAAGTTGTGAACAATTGTCACACATGTGATAGTCACTTTTGATACTGTTTAATTCACTTTCAATGATTTCATCAAAATCAATTAAACTGTTTTCAACTTCTATTACTAAATATTCACTTTCATCATTTTTATAAATGCCATCACTTAATAATAAATGAAGCTCTTCATCAACTTCAATTTTTTCAGTTATTCCACATCTACAACAATCAATTTCAGTACTGCCTTTTAGTACTGCGTCAATCTTTACTAATGATTGCGATATTTTACAAAAAGTACCTTCAATTTTAACTGAATCGGAAATAAACTCCAATTCTTTGCTTGTTTGCGGAACTTTTTTAAATTCAATTTTCATTATAAATTGTATTAATTAATAGTTAATTAACAAATTTCTTTTTGTGCAAAAAAGAAATTAATCTCATTTGCTGCATTTTCTAATGAATCAGAACCATGAACTGCATTTGCATCAATTGATTCAGCAAAATCTGCTCTAATTGTTCCAGCTTCTGCTTCTTTAGGATTAGTTGCACCCATTAATTCTCTGTTTACTGCCATTGCATTAACACCTTCTAAAACTGTTACTACAACTGGTCCTGAAATCATGAATTCAACTAAATCTTTGAAGAAAGGTCTAGCTGCATGAACTGCATAAAAAGCTTCAGCTTCAGCTTGGCTTAATTGCATTTTTCTAGTTGCTGCAATTCTTAATCCAGCTGTTTCAAATCTGTCTAAGATTTTTCCAACTACATTTTTTGCTACAGCGTCTGGTTTAATGATTGATAATGTTTGTTCCATTACTTGTATTCCTCGATTTTTTTAAAGTCGCGGATTATACCTAAAAATAAAAAAAAAGGCAAGTAGTAAAAAACTACTCACCTTTTTTTAGTTTAAATAATGGTTAAAATTAATCTTCAACTACAGGAGTTCCAGCAGTTCCTCTGTCTTCTTTTTCAACAGAACTAGAACCAGCTTCATCCCATACAATACAACCTTCAGTTGGACATGCATCAGCACATGCTGGAGCATCATTATGACCTACACACTCAACACATTTATCAGCGTATACATAATATGTGTCTGCTCCAGTTGGATTCTCATCATTATCAACGATTGCTTCTACTGGACACTCATCTAAACAAGCATCACAACTAATACAAATATCAGTAATTTTTACTGCCATAGTATATCTCCTAATTAAAATTTAGAAAACTTTATCACAGTAAATATAAAATTATCTTTAAAATCTCAGATTTAGCAACTTTTCATTTTTTTTATCAAGTAACAATGTAGCAATTTAAATTGAGGATAAATATTATCATAAAATAAAGTTTTTCATAAATTTGATAATTTAAGGAAAATCACAGTTTATTTTCAAAAAAATTGTTATATAATTTCTCAACGAAAATTTATTATTTAAAAGGATTTAAAATATGTTAGTAACTAAAAAAGCTCCAGATTTTACAGCAAAAGCTGTACTTGCAGACGGTCAAATTGTAGAAAATTTTAACTTATATGAAAACATTGGTGAAAAAGGTGCAGTATTATTCTTTTACCCATTAGACTTTACATTTGTTTGTCCATCTGAAATTATTGCTTTCTCAAAAAGAATTGAAGAATTTTCTTCAAGAGGAGTATCTGTAATTGGTTGTTCTGTTGATTCACAATTTTCTCACTTTGCATGGAGAGAAACACCAGTTGAGCAAGGTGGAATTGGAAGAGTTAAATTTCCATTAGTAGCTGACCTTTCAAAATCAATCTCTAGAGATTATGATGTATTATTTGGTGAATCAGTTGCATTAAGAGGTTCTTTCTTAATTGATGCTGATGGAACTGTTAGACATGCTGTAATTAATGACTTACCACTTGGAAGAAATATTGATGAAATGATTAGAATGGTAGATACAATGTTATTTACAAATGAGCATGGTGAAGTTTGTCCTGCTGGTTGGACAAAAGGTGACGAAGGTATGAAAGCTAACACTGCTGGTGTTGCTGAATATTTAGCAAAAAATGAAGGTAAATTATAATATTTAACTATATTATTTAACGAAAAGGTATCAAATTTTATTTTGATACCTTTTTTTATGTAAAGCTGTTTTATTGACAATTTTTCAAATTAACACTACAATGATGATAATACTTTAATAAAAACTACAAAAAAACTACAAAAACTACATAAACTTATGTAAAATCAAAGGTAAAAAATACTCATGGAAGAGTCTAAAGAAGAAACAAAAACAAAAACCCCAACTTCGAAAAAAGCAAGAACGCATATTCCTGTTGAAGGTTATAAGATTGAGCAACTAAGAGAATTCCCCCTAGAAGAACTTATCAATATCGCAAATGAACTTGAAGTTGAAAATCCTCAAGAGTTAAAACGACAAGATTTAATGTTTACAATTTTAAGATCACAAATTGATGCTGGTGGATTTATTTTATTTACTGGTATTTTAGAGATTAAAGAGGGTGGTTTTGGATTTTTAAGAGCAATTGATGGGAATTTTTCTGATACATCTAATGATTCTTATGTAAGTGCTACACAAATTAGAAAATTTGCGCTTAGAACTGGAGATATTGTTTCTGGACAAGTTAGACCTCCAAACAAAGAGAGTGAAAAATATAATGCTTTATTAAAAATAGAAGCAATAAATTATCTTCCAGTAAAAGAGTCTAAAAACAGACCTTTATTTGATAACTTAACTCCACTTTACTCTACAAAAAGATTTAATTTTGAATATGAATCAACAAGAATGACAGGAAGAATGCTTGACTTATTTGCTCCAATGGGTAAAGGTCAAAGGGGTCTTATTGTTGCACCACCTAAAACTGGTAAAACTGAACTTTTAAAAGAGTTAGCTCACGCAATTGCAAGAAATCATCCTGAAGTAACATTAATGGTTTTATTAATTGATGAAAGACCTGAAGAAGTTACTGATATGCAAAGAAGTGTAAGAGGTGAAGTTTATTCTTCTACTTTTGATTTACCTGCACATAATCATGTAAGAGTTGCAGAAATTGTTATTGAAAAAGCAAAAAGACTTGTAGAGATGAAAAAAGATGTAGTTATCTTATTGGATTCAATCACAAGATTGGCAAGAGCATATAATACTGTAACACCTAGTTCTGGAAAAGTACTTTCAGGTGGGGTTGATGCAAATGCTTTACATAAACCAAAAAGATTTTTTGGAGCTGCTAGAAATATTGAAGAGGGTGGAAGTTTAACAATTATTTCAACTGCACTTATTGAAACTGGTTCAAAAATGGATGAAGTAATTTTTGAAGAGTTCAAAGGTACTGGAAATAGTGAAGTTGTACTTTCAAGAAATGCCGCAAACAAAAGAGTTTACCCAGCTCTTGATATTACAAAATCTGGAACTAGAAAAGAAGAGTTACTTCTTACTCCTGATGTTCTACAAAAAACTTGGATTTTAAGAAATGCAATTTCACAAATGGATGAAGTTGAAGCACTTAAATTCTTATACTCAAAAATGCAAAAAACTAAAAACAACGAAGATTTTTTTAACTCAATGAATGAATAGCCCAAGAGTTCTTTCTCTTGTGCTAGATTAACTAAACTATCTAATACAATTTTTCTCCTAATAAATATATATATAAACTTATGTTAAAATAATTCCTTATTCCAATTAAAGGTACAAATTGAAAGTAGGTGTGTTTGACTCAGGACTTGGTGGATTAACTGTTGTTAGTTCAATTCAAAAAGTCTTTAAAGGTGCAGAACTTTTTTATATTGCTGATACAGCTTATGCTCCTTATGGAGAAAAAACCTCTGAAGAGATTTTAAATAGATGTGATAATATCACTAGATATCTTTTAGAAAAACATGGAATTGAAGCTTTAATTGTTGCTTGTAATACAGCAACAAGTGCTGCAATAAGACATTTAAGAGAAAAATTTCCTTTTTTAATAGTAATCGGAACTGAACCTGGAATTAAACCTGCTATTTTAAATACAAAAACTTCACATGTTGGAGTTTTAGCAACACCTGCTACATTAAAAGGTGATAAATATCAACTTTTAGTAAATGAGTTATCAAATATAAAAAAAGTAACCCTTTATGAACAAGCTTGTGTTGGTTTAGTTGAACAAATAGAAAAAGGTGAAATAGACTCATCTAAAACTTTTGATATGTTAGAAAAGTGGTTAGAACCTATGAAAGAAAATGGTGTTGATACAATTGTTTTAGGTTGTACCCATTATCCTTTAGTAGATGTTGTTATAAAAAAAGTTATGGGAAATGATATAACTTTGATAGAAACTGGAAATGCAATCGCTAATAGATTAAAACTTTTAAGTGAAGAAATAGGGCATATAAACGAAGGAAATCTTGAAATAAATGTTTGTTTTACTGGTGAAATAAATAAACAAATGGTTGAAAAGATTTTAGAAAATAAAAATATAGAAGTTAGGAAGTGTACAATATGAGTCAAGAAGTTTTAGAAAAAAGAGTTTTGGCATTAAAATATAGACCTCATAGATTTGAAGATTTAGTTGGACAAAGTACAGTTTCTCAAACTCTTTCATTGGCTTTGGATTCTGATAGATTATCACATGCTTATTTATTTTCAGGTCTTAGAGGAAGTGGAAAAACTTCAACTGCTAGGATTATGGCAAAAGCTCTTTTATGCTCAGAAGGACCAACATCTAAACCTTGTGAAGTTTGTCCAAATTGCATAAGTGCAAACTCAAATAGACATCTTGATATTATTGAAATGGATGCAGCATCAAACCGTGGAATTGATGATATTAAAGATTTGATTGAACATACAAAATATAAACCAAGTTCTGCTCGATTTAAAGTATTTATAATCGATGAAGTTCATATGCTTACAACTCAGGCTTTTAATGCTTTATTAAAAACTTTAGAAGAACCTCCTGGATTTGTGAAATTTATATTGGCTACAACTGACCCATTAAAATTACCAGCAACGATTTTAAGTAGAACTCAACATTTTAGATTTAATAAAATTGCAACTTCTGATGTTGTTCACCACTTATCTCATATTTTAAATGAAGAAAACATAGCTTATGAAAAAGATGCTTTAGAGATGCTCTCTCGAACTGGACAAGGAAGTTTAAGAGATACTTTAACATTACTTGACCAAGCAATTATTTTTTCAAAAGGAAGAGTAAATACAACAAGTGTTGTTGATATGTTGGGTTTAATTGATCCAAAACTAATGGATAATATCTTTTCAATCATTTTAAATAAAGGTGACATAAATCAAATAATCAAAGATTTAGAAGTTTACGAAGTTTCTCAAATCTGTGATGAAATGGCTATTTATTTAAAAGATAAAATGTTAAGTAAAGATACAAAATTTGATTTACTTTTATTTGATAGATTTTTTAGAATTTTAAGTGATGCAAAACATCTATTGGCAATAAACAGCGATGGTGGTTTTGTTCTAATTTTAACTTTTATGAAAATGATAGAAGCTACAAATTTAAAAACTATTGATGATATTATAAATCAAGTTGAAAGAATTGAAGTTAGAAAAGAAAGTGTAGTTTCTAAGCCAGTTGAAAAAATAGTTGAAAAAGTTGTTGAAGCTCCAATTGAAAAAATTGAAAGAGTTATTGAAAAAGCAGAAGATATAAAACCAGTTTTTGTTGAACCTGAAACAAAAATAGAAGAAGTAACTCCTTTTGATGAGGTATTAGTTCAAAGTGATAATATTATGGATTTAGGCATGATTGATGCTATTGAAGTTGTTGATTATTCAACTCCTTTTGATGAGTTACCAATGACACCTCCTCCTTCTGTTGCAAAAGAAATTGAGATTGAAAAACCAAAAGAAGAGATTGCAATTGAGCCAATTATTGAGCATCAAGTTCAAGCAAATATCTTTGAAGAGATAGAAATAGTTCCCCTTGAAGAAGCATTTGAAGAGGAAGATGATATTCAAAATGAGTTATATGAAAAATTAACTGCAAAAGTTTATGATAGAGACCCTGATTTAGGTGAATGTTTTGAAAAGAATTTTATATTTAATGGTTTTGAAAACAAAAAGTTATATATAACTTCTTATGCTCAAGATGAAGATAGAAAGTTTTTATATAAACATTTTGGGATAATAAAAACTTTTGCTCAAGATATTTTTGGAAATGATGTTGAGCTAGATTTTAAAAAGGAAGAACCCTCCGTACTAGAGAATAAAAAAGTAGCAGAAAAAGAAGAAATAAATTCTGTTTCTCAAAATGATGTTTCTTCTAATGAAGTTATTGAAGATTCAAATGATACAGGTTCGATGCTTGAAGAGATTGAAATGGGTTCAGGTTGTGTGGCTGATATGCATAAAGGTGCAGTTACTCAACCATCACAACAAGAGTTGCAGTTAAATGATATATTAAATTCAAAAATGCTTGATAAAGCAA
>Ga0074195_1001271_pt1 | contig 36850 bp, 38 predicted proteins | sample EPASupsiteHSE623_FD_64525 | JGI IMG/M metagenome (GOLD analysis project Ga0074195, IMG submission 64525) | Bioremediated contaminated groundwater from EPA Superfund site, New Mexico - Sample HSE6-23 | ecosystem: Environmental > Aquatic > Deep subsurface > Groundwater > Contaminated ... | reverse complement strand
TTGACTGTGGAGCCGAGCACCACCGGCATCCGGGTGATCACGCCGGTCACTTTGGCGGCGATGGCCGCGCGCTCCGCCGCTTGCACGGTACCGGCCACCTCGATCAGCACCGGGGCATCCTGCACGCTCACCGTGGCCACCGAGACCGTGACCGGCTGGTCGATCGGTTTGCCGCCGGCATCGGCCCACACCGGGACAAGGGAGCATGCCACCAGGGGCAAGGAGAGGAGGCATGCGGTCAATCTGGTGGTAATGCTCGACATGATCATTGTTCCTCGAATTGGGGAAGGCCGACAGCGCGACGCAGATCGGCGATGGCGATTTTACGCGAGGCGGTTGCCAGGGAATGGCTCAACCGGGCGTCGGTCAGTCTGTTCTCGGTGTCGATGAGTTCCGAGGCCAGCACTACCCCTTCCTTGAAACGCAGGCGGGCCAGACGGGCACTTTCGGCGGCCGATTCCACCATCTTGCCGGTGACCTTGAGCCGCTCCTCTTCCTGGTGGAGGGCGAGCGCAGCCTGTTCCATTTCAAGGTTGTAGGCCAGTTCCATTTTTCGCTGCCGCTCCCTGGCTTCCCGCAACTGGGCCTCGGCGCGCTGTGCGGAGGCAGTGGTCCGATGACCGTCGAAAAGGGTGTAGTTGAGCCGGACCCCCGCGGTCCATGAGTTGCCGGAGCCTTCATCGAGTTCCATGCCCTTGTCGACCTGATAGCTGCCAAAGGCATCGGCCGTGGGGTAAGAGCCGGACTGGGCCTGGCGGACAAGGGCCTCCGATGCCTTGACCACGGCCGCCATTCCTGTGAGTTCCGGGCGGTTGCGAACGTCACGTTCGACCGGGATGTCTTGGTCGGGTCCGGGTTGGGGATCGAGTTGACTGGAGGCTCCTGTTCGGCCCAGGAGATGGAGCAACCCGCGTTGCGCCAGTTGCTCTCCATGTTGCGCTTGGATCAGTTGCTCCTGAGCCCGCGACCGCTGCACTTCCAGGTTCAGCAGGTCTTCCTTCAGGAGGCTGCCCTCCTCATAACGGGCACGGGCGACAGCAAGCGACGCCTCGACCGCGTCCAAGGCGGATTGCCGCGCCCGCACGGTTTCCGCCGCCTGTACGATGGTGCAATAGGCCCGTACTACTTCGAAGGCGAGCCGCAAACGGAGAGCTTTACGTTCGTGTTCGGCGGCCTTGCCGCGCTCGTTGGCGGCAGCGAGGGCAGCCTGATCGTGGCCGCCATTGTAGAGGCGGTACTGGACGGTGGCCTTGGTTTGGAGGGTGTCGGTGGTGCCGGGATCGTTGAAATCGATCGAGTTGGTGAACATGCCTTGGTTGAGAATGTTGCCGAACGAGTACATTGGGTTGTTGGTGCGGTTGTATTCGGCGTTTATCCCCAATTGGGGATAGAAGGCCGCCTTGGCCGCCTTGATGTCGGCATCGGCCGCTCCGATGCGTTCGGCTGCGGCTCTGGCGTCCGGGTTGTGTTCCATGGCGTAACGGACCGCCTCGCGCACGCTCCAGCGGGTCGGCGCGGTGGTTTGGCCGGCGAACGAGAACGGCAGCGACGGGCAGAGAAGGAGCAGCAACAGGGTACAGGGAAGGAACAGGTGTCTCATGATACAGACCATTTTATGGTGTGAATCGGATTGATCGTTGGGTATCTTGAAACAGAATGCAGGATAATTGCAACTGTGGCATCATGGTGTGGCGACGCACCGTTTTCTGCAATTCTCCGCTGATGACAATAGTCGCAATCTTGAAATTTGCAATAGCAATGCCTATCAATTACACAATGAAGAGTGCCGTGGAAGGATCTATCAAGGAGGTTTCAATGAAAATGATGCAAAAGATAAACAGGATGATAGCGTGCGGCTTCATGGTTACAGTCGTTGCGTTCCCGCACTCTGCTCCCGCAGAGGAACAGGCTGCTCCCGCAGAGGAACAGGCTGCGCCCAAGGAAGAACAAGTTGGCCAACGGCAGGAAACCGGCAAGTGGCAGGCAGCCGGGCAGGAGGTCAAGGAAGCGGCGGGATCGGTGGCGGAGGCGACCACAGAGACGGCTGGAACCGCCTGGGATACCTTGAAAAGCGAATCCGTCGAAGCATGGGAAAAGACGAGAAGCGGATCCCGTGAACTCTTTGAGACCGTTGGCGAGAAGTCGAAAGAGGCTTGGCAGATCACCCAGGAAGAGTCGAAAAGTTTTTGGGAGAAGGGCAAAGCCAAAATTCATGAGATCACCGCGCCCAGTCCGCCTGTCCCCCCCCATACCCCTTCGCCGCCGGCTGCACAAGCACCCTCTGTCCCGGCGGATTCGACGCCGCCCGAAGGCCAACGGTAGTTTCCCCGGGCCCAAGGGAAGCCGTGGCTACAGCGCGAACGATTGGTGCAGGGCCGGTGTTTCCACCTGGGTGTCGGTGAGGCGGCCGGCCAGGATCTCCATGGCCTGTACCTCGCCGTGGACGAGAAAGGTGCGCTCGGGTCGCCCGGTTTGCGCATGCCACTTGAGCAGTTCCTGCTGATCGGCGTGGGCGGAAAAACCGCCGATGGTGTAGATTTCCGCGTTGACCTCGACCTCCTCCTGCATCACCTTGACGATTTCCGCGCCCTCGATGATTTGACGGGCCAGCGTCCCTCCCGCCGCATAGCCGACAAACACCACGGATGCCTCGCGACGCCAGAGATTGTGGCGGAGATGATGCCGGATGCGCCCACCGGTGCACATTCCTGACCCGGCAATGATCACCGCGCCCCGGACATGCTTGAGGGCCATGGATTCGGCGGTGTCGCGGATGATTTCCAATCCGGGAAGCTCGAAAGGATCGCGGCCCGCGGAAATAACCGCCCAGGTCTCCTCGTCGAAGCATTCGCGGTGCCTGCGGAAGATCTGGGTGGCGGAAACGGCCATGGGCGAGTCGAGGTAGACCTGGAGAGAACGCGGCAGCCGCTCCTGTTCGATCCCCTCCCGCAGGTAATAGAGGAGTTCCTGGGTTCGTTCCAGAGCAAAACTGGGGATCAGGACGTTGCCGCCTCGGGCGATGGTGGTGTTGATCGCCTGGTAGAGTTCCTTGATGGAGGGCTCCAACCGTTTGTGTAGCCGGTCGCCGTAGGTGGACTCCATGATCACCGTGTCGGCATGGGGCGGCGTGGCTGGGTCCGGAAGAATGGCCCGACCGTCGCAGCCGAGGTCGCCGGAAAACAGCACGCGCCGCCTGTTGCCGTCTTCCTCCATCTCCAGGAGGATGCAGGCGGAGCCGAGGATGTGGCCGGCGTCGTAGAAGGTGGTGCGGATGCCCGGACAGAGATCGTGGGGCTGGCCGAACGAGGCGATATCGAGAAAGGCGTCCAGGCTGTTGAGGGCATCCATGGTGTCGTACAGCGGTTCGGCCCGCTCTTCCCGGTTTTTCCGCCTATTTGCCTTGTAGTTGCGGTAGCGGGCCTCCTCCTCCTGGATCCGGGCCGAGTCGAGCATCACCAGTCGGGCTAGTTCGCGGGTGGCCGCGGTGGTCAGGACCGTGCCTTTGAAACCAAGCCGGCTCAACAGCGGGATGCGGCCGCAGTGGTCGAGATGGCCGTGGGTAAGGAGCAGATAATCGATGGAGGCCGGATCGAAACCGAAGTCGTTGCGGTTTTCCTCGTCCATCTCGCGATTTCCCTGATAGAGACCGCAATCGATCAGAATCCGTTTGTCCCTGCATTCGATCAGATGGCAGGAGCCGGTTACGTTGCGGGCCGCTCCGTGGAAGGTGATGCGCATGGACGCCTCCTGTTAATGGGTGGATGGGTGTGCCCTCACCCTCTCTGTTTGGTCGGAACTTCGGCGGGCAGGGGGATGATGGTTTCGGTGAGTCCGGCAAACTCCCCGTCATGGTACCAGGGGGTTTGATGGACCAGTTTGCGCACGCCGTTTTTCTCGGTGAAGTAGGTGTTAGCTGCGTGGTCCCGCAGAAGCCGGCGGATGATGATGTTGGCGGGTTCCGGGTGGCAGTCGAACAAACTGGCGCCGATGAGGTTTTCCCCGCCGTACTTGCCAAACAGGTTCATGGCGAGTCTGTTGATGGCAATGATTGTCCCTTGGGTGTCGCATACGCTGACGGCTGCCGGATAATGTTCAATCCAATCAAAGGTGGTTGTGGGCATGGAGGGTCCAAAAAGTAAAGGGGGAAAGGACGCGAGACGGGTGTCAGAATCGGCCTAATTCCGTGGGGCCAAAGGGCAGCCAGCGAAAAAGATATCGTTCCAACCCAAGGCATTTGTTGAAATTTTCCCGAATTAGCGCTTGCCGGTCCGAGTTGCCTTTTCCGTAATGGTCTAGGATGTATTCCAGGCGCTCGTCAAGATTGACCACCACGTTATGCCGCACCCGCTTGTCGGCGTAATAGACGATCTCCTCGGGGGTAAAGTGGCCGAAGCGATAGCGCTCGGGGGCATACTCCCGCAGGAGGACATGCTGTCCGACAATGGCGGCAATCTCGGGAAATCCATGCCGGAGGCAGATCTCGGCCCCGGCCTTGGCGTGGTCGCAGTTACTGCCCAGACACGGGGTTTTGGCGATGTCATGCAGCAGGGCTCCGCCGACCACCAGCCGTCGGTCGGCTTGGGGTTGTTCCGGGGTAAAGGTGCACAGGCCGTCCAGGAGCTGGTCGGCCAGGCGGGCAACCACCAGCGAATGGTGGCGGATGTTGGGCAGCATCGCGTACTGTTCCATCATCCCGATGCACTCGGTGAGCGAGGGGATAGCTATGCCGGCGCTGTTCATGGCGGTGCGGGAAAGAGGGCGTTATGGTTTGCCGCTGAAGCGATGCACCGCATCGACCGCGATGCGGACCTGTTCCGGCGGAGTCTCCGGCAGGATGCCATGCCCCAGATTGAAGATATACCCTCGGGCCTCGCGTGCCTCGACCAGCATGCCCCGGATGCGCTCCTCCAGCCGTTCTTTAGGCAGGAAGAGGGCCAGAGGGTCGATGTTGCCCTGCACTGCGTGCTGCCCGGCCCGTGCCACGGCTTCCCCGATCGGCAACCGCCAGTCGAAACCGAGCACGTCGGCGCCCGCAGTGGTGGTGAGCTTGGTCAACGTCGCGCCATTGTTGGCAAAATAAATGATCGGAATGTCGGTCATGGCCCGCAGATCGCTGATGATCGAACGGACATAGGGCAGGGCAAACTCTGCGTAATCGCAGGGCGCAAGGATGCCTGCCCAGGAATCGAACAGTTGCAGGGCCTGGGCGCCGGCGCGCGCTTGCGCCTGGAGATAGGTGCTGGTGCAGGCAGTAATCTTCGCGAGTAGGTTGTGATAGAGTTTGGGGTCCTGGAACATCATTTTTTTGGTGTGCAGGAACACCTTGGAGCTGCCGCCCTCGATCAGATAGGTGGCTAGGGTGAAGGGCGCGCCGGCAAATCCGATGAGTGGCACCTGCAGGCTCGCGCGCAGCAGGCGGATCGTCTCTAGAACGAAGAGGAGACTCTCTTCCGGTATGGGGACCACCAGGTCGTCGACAGCCTTTTGGCTGCGCACCGGGTGTGCAAAGATCGGGCCCTTGCCTTCGTGAAATTCAAGGTCGAGACGCATCGCCTCCATCGGGATAAGGATGTCGGAGAAAAGGATGGCGGCGTCGAAACCGAAGAGATCGATGGGTTGGTGGGTGACCTCGGCAGCGAGAGCCGGTGTCTTGCAGAGTTCCAGAAAGCTGACCTTGCCGCGAATCTTCTGGTATTCGGGTAGGTATCTGCCGGCTTGCCGCATGAACCAGACCGGGGTGTAGGCCGTGCGTTCGCCTCGGCAGGCTTGAAGAAAGGTATCGTTCATCGCTGGTGTGTGTTTATGGTTGCCGACACAGGGCCGGGTGGTTTGCCCTTGGGCGAATACATGGTCACCGTCGGGGCCGATAGGTGCAGAACGGCTCGCCCGCCAGATAGTCGCCGGTCATGGCATAGGCCCTGGCCCGGCATCCGCCGCAGACGTGGACATATTCGCAGCGGCCGCAATTGTCCTTGTAGCCGGCAAAGTTGCGCATATCATGGAAAAGGGGCGAGTTTTCCCAGATATCCTTGAAGGACTGCGTTCGCAGGTTGCCGGCCGCCATGGGGAAATAGCTGCACGGCAGGACATTGCCGTCGACATCGATCAGGCAGATCAGTTGCCCGGCGAGGCAGCCCTTGGAGCCGCCGGTGGAAAATTTGAGGCTGCGCCGTTTGAAATGCTCCCCTTCGTCTTTGGATCGCTGGAGCACAATGCGATAGTACTGCGGGGCGCAGGTGGGGCGGACCAACAGGTCGCTCTCCTCCTTTTCCATTTCGTAATGCCAGTTGAGCATATCCTCGTACTCTTCGGCGGGTATAAGCTCGGCCATGATGTCTTCGCCGCGTCCCGTCGGCACGATCATGAAGAGGTACCAGGCTTTAGCGCCCAATGATTTCACCAGTCGGTAAATCTTCGGCGCTTCCTCTTTATTGCGTTTGGTGAAGGAAGAGTTGATGAGAAAATCGATCTTATGCGCGTTGAACAGGTCGATGGCATGCATCACGCCAGCGAAGGCGCCGGGTTGGTTGCGGAAATCGTCGTGAATGGCGGCGGTGGAACCATCCAGGCTCAGAGAGACCATTTTGATGCCCGACTCTTTGATGGCGCGGCAGACATCCTCTGTCACTAGAGACCCGTTGGTGGCCAGGCACATGCGTAATCCCAAACCGGTGCCGTATGCCGCGATCTCGAACACGTCGGGTCGCAGCAGCGGTTCGCCACCGGAAAGCACCATCACTGGATTGGCATAGGCGCGGATCTCATCGAGTACCCGTTTGGCCTCGGCAAGGGAAAAGTCCGGGTGGCCTTCGACCTCGAGTTGAGAAGAGGATCGGCAGTGCACGCAACCGAGGTTGCAGCGGCGGGTGATTTCCCAGGCGATCCATTTGGGGGCACATTCCATCATGATTGTCGATGTTGATTGGCCGAAAAGGAGGCGGTTGAGGGTCGTTGTGCCCATGGGGGCAAGGGGGCATCACCCTGTCCTGTCCCTGCGAGCGACGAAAGATGCAACCGAATAAGCGCGCTCGAGTATATTCTCGATACAGTGCACGGTCAACAGCTTTGTCGGCGGCACGCGTGTGCTTGCCTCGGACAACTATAAATGATGAAAATTTTGTGAAACGATTTATGGTATGAACATACCACAGTGAATGTCTATCTTCTTTTCCGTAAGGAGGTCGTGTATGCAGGCCATCAAACATATCCTCACCCCCATCGATTTTTCCGACAATGCCGGCAAGATTGTTAAGGCCGCCGCCTATGTGGCCGGAACATTCAAGGCAGAGTTGCATCTGGTGTTTGTGGTGCAAACTTTTGAGGATTACAGCGGTTTTTTCGTTCCGCCCATCAACCTGCCGAATCTGGAAGAAGAGCTTTTCGCAGCGGCTCAGCAGCAGATGGAGACCTATGTCGAAGAGAATAAGGCGATGTTTGCCGAGGCCGGGGTGGTCCACGTGAGCGGGAAGGTGCTGTCCGGAGATGTGGGCGAGGAAATCTTGCAGTATGCGGTCAAGAAGAAGGTGCAGTTGATTATCATGGGGACCCATGGCTACAAGGGGCTGGAGCGGATCATGTTTGGCAGTGTCGCCGACAAGGTGGTGAAAAACGCCTGCTGTCCGGTCATGACGATCAATCCCTATCGCGAGGAATGCGAAAGCAGGCAGGGGTAAGGCGGCCTGTTGAAGGGTACCTGCGGGGAATCGCCGCCGGAACGGAGCGCCAGCCCGAGGGGTGTTTGCCGGCAGGTGCCTTGCCGGTCTCGAACCGGTCAGGGTGGGAGGTGTGTTCATGGAAAAGCGCAAATACACACGCATGGTCGTTCATGACATGCAAATCGATATCTCCGATGGCATCGGCTGTTGTTCGGGCACGGTGCGCGATATTTCCCGGCTTGGGCTGTGCCTGGCTGATCTGGCGAAACGTTTCGGTAAAAATATCGATGCCTATGTTGCGGTTGCCTCCAGCGATGATCTGCATTTCAAGTTCAAGGTCCGGCCCAAATGGGAGCAGGCCGGGCGATCAAGCAAGCGGGTGGGGGTCGAGATCCACGAGCCCCCGCCGGGCTGGACCGAATATGTCATCTCCCTTGAGTCGAAAAAACGAAAGAGGTAAAACTGGATTCAATCCGTTTCAAGCAGGCCCACGACACATCCGAGAGCCGTTTCTTCCTCTAGGGTTTGGAAGAAGCGGCCGCCATCAAAACTCGCTGCACACAATCGCTCGGTGGTTACCCCCGGAAAAAAGAAAAGATCGAGTCGGCAGCGTTCCCGACCGGGAAAGCACTCCGAAAGCCGTTGCAACCACTGGGCCTGCCCCTCGTGCAACAGCGGCAACGCTTCGTCCTCCAATCGCTCGTTGGAGATATCGGCGGCAAGCATTGCCAAGCCCGTACGCAATGAGGGACAATGCAGTTCGGGACCCTCGCCGAAAAGCATATCGTCCGCCGGAGGCACCTGGGGGCAAGGCAACTCCAAATCGACGATCCTTCGGGCGCTCTGCCGGCAGCGTTTCTCGAAAACCTCCTGTAACAGATCCATCGCTGCCCGGTGACGGGTAACCAAGATGCCCGATGGCCGGTGGCCGGTGTGCATGCAGAGCCGGCTCCAGGCCCTAAGTCGGTGATGCAACATCCCGTTCGTTTCCTGAACGGTTTTCTGGGATGTGACCGGAAGGACAAAAGGGGTGCTCTCCTCCTCGCAGAGTTCGGCAAGCAAGGTGTTCTGCCGGTCGGCGATCTCACGTAGGGCCGCGCTGAGTTCCGCCTGTTCGCTATCGAAAATTTCCCCCAGTTTTAAGATAAGTCGCGACTGCCAGAGCAGCAGCTCCGTCTCTTCCTGCTCCTTGATATTGCTGCGTTGCAACAGGTTGGAGACGATCGAGGCGTTCGATTCCGGGATGTCGCGGCGGTTGAGAGCGGCCAAGGTGAGCATGCTGAGCTGGCTGGTGTAATCGGCGCCGCGCCGCCGCATATCCGACACCAAGGCCAGAAATCGTTCCCGCTGTTCCCCCAGCGGTGCAGGCGCATGGAGTTGCAATCGGCCCAGGTGAAGGCAGCGCGCGATCAAAGCGGCGTCGGGGCCTTGTTCCACGGGTTCGTTTTCGACAGCTTGCATGTAGACAACCTGGTCGAAAACCTGTACAAGGGGAAAAAGGAGACGCTCGCCGGGAAGGGTTTCCGGAAACGCGCAGGCTATACTTTTATTCATGATATGAGTACGTTGCGGGAAAAAATTACATTTGTGTTGACGGCCTTGGCCTATGTGCTCTTTCACTTGCGCCTGGGCGCCGACCTGGGCGCCGTTGTGACGGGAACAACCTATCAAGTGTTGTTGACCGCACCTTATGCCATTGGTTTCACATATATTGTCGCGGTCGTTTTTCGTCGGCTTTCGGGTAAGGGCTGGCTGCCCTGGGACCGGCTGTTGCGGGTTTTCTTCACTGTCGGCATTCTCTTTGCGTTTTTTTTCGCCCTCTACGAGTATGCCGGTCAGGGACTGCCTTTGGCGGATCGGGAGCTGCGGGACAACTCTAGCGCAGCACGGTTTTTCGAGGATGTAATCCGGAAGGTGCGGTAGTGTTCGGCAGGATTAGGCTGTCCGGCCCCAGGATTGTTCCTGGGCTGGTGACGGCGTTGCAACCGGTCTGCGAGCCGTCGCCGATGATGGCGCCCAGCTTGCGCAATCCGGTATCGAGTGTGCCGCTCCCTGTCCTGATGGGAACGTTTCCGGGTAAAAAACGCAGATTGGCGCACTTGGTTCCTGCGCCGAGGTTGACGTTGTTACCGAGAATCGAATCCCCCAGGTAGGCAAAATGGCCGGCCTTAGCGTCGTTGAGGAAAATCGAATGCTTGACCTCGGTGGTGTGGCCAACCACGCAGCGTTTACCGATCAGACAGTTGCCGCGCAGATACGCGCCCTGGCGGATCTCCGAATGATCGCCGATGATGACGGGCGATTTGATCATCGCGCCGGACTCGATCAGCACACCCTTGCCGATCTTGATGTTTTTACCCACCATCACCGCTCCAGCCATGAGCACCGAGGCTCCTTCGAGAAACTGGCCGTTTTCCCAGACCGAGAGGCCGCCCTTGGTGGTGTCGCCGTAGGTGATGATGCATTCCCGGGCGTTGCGTAGTTTGCCGTTGAAATAAAGATAGGGGCTGTCCAACGGTACGCCGTCGGTGATGCAGACGTGTTGAAAGGTGGGGGCGGTTTGGCTGGCGATATAGGCCCGCAACTTCTTCAGTGGCCCCCAAATATAGGCGCAATCGATAAAGAGTTCCCGGTCGGGAAAATCGGTAAGATCGAAAAACGATCCGATGGTCAGCATAGTCGGCTCCAGGCAAGCAGGGAAAGGATGACGGCACGATAGCCTTTCTATATTGAGCCCCCGGCAATTATTCAAGGGAAATATTCCCCGTTGTCGAGGGTCGGGCAGCGCCTTGACTTCACAGGGGTGTGTGTTTACTTTCGTGGGACAATTCGGCGCGAACGGTTGCCGTACGCGATTTTAAGGAGGAAACGTGGAATTTGACGATTCATTATCGACCAGCATGGGCGATTTCGGGGAGCAGACACAGGATCTGGAGATTCCCGATTCGTTACCCATGATGGCCGTCCGGGATGTTGTTGTGTTCAACTATATGATCATCCCGTTGTTTGTCGGCCGCCCTGGTTCGATCGAGGCCGTGAACGAAGGGTTGAACGGCAACAAGCTGTTGATGTTGGTGACCCAGAAAGATCCGACCAAGGATGATCCCGACGAGAAGGATCTCTACGAGGTGGGCATGGTCTCGATGATCATGCGGACCCTTAAATTGCCCGACGGCCGCCTGAAGGTGCTGGTGCAAGCACTCTCCAAGGCCAAGATTCGGTCCTTCTTACAGAAAAAGCCGTTTTATCGGGTGGCGATCGACTTGGTCGAGGAACCGGAATCTCCGGAAATCACCGTCGAGACCGAGGCGTTGATGCGCACCGTGCGCGAGCAGACGGAGAAAATCATGTCGCTGCGCGGACTGCTTTCCTCGGATTTGATGATGATCATCAACAATATCGAGGAGCCGGGACGCCTTGCCGATTTGGTCGGGTCGAACCTGCGCCTGAAGATTTCGGAATCGCAGAAAATTCTCGAAACCATCGCCCCCACCGACCGGCTGCGACTGGTGGCGGATCTGCTCCGCAAGGAACTGGAAGTGTCCACGGTTCAAGCCAAGATCCAATCGGACGCCAAGGAGGAGATGTCGCGCAGCCAGCGGGAATATTTCCTTCGCGAGCAGATTCAGGCTCTGAAGCGCGAACTGGGCGACGAGGACGGTTACTCGCAGGAGATCGAGGAACTCCGCAAGCAGTTGCGCAAGAAGAAGATGCCCAAGTACGCCAAGAAGGAGGCGCGCAAGCAACTGCGGCGACTGGAGATGATGCATCCCGACGCCTCCGAGGCCACCATCGTCCGCACTTACCTCGACTGGTTTCTCGATCTGCCCTGGCGGCAGTCGTCCAACGATGTTCTTGATCTGAAGGTGGCTGCCGAGGTTTTGGACGAAGATCATTACGGGTTGGACCGGATCAAGGAGCGCATCCTCGAATATCTAGCGGTACGCAAACTCAATGCCGACACCAAGGGACCGATCATCTGTTTCGTCGGCCCTCCGGGCGTGGGCAAAACGTCGCTTGGCCAGGCCATAGCCAAGGCCATGGGCCGTAAATTTTACCGGCTCTCGCTGGGCGGCATGCGCGACGAGGCCGAGATCCGCGGGCATCGCCGCACCTATATCGGTGCCCTACCGGGCCGGATTCTCCAGGGCTTGAAGAATGTGGGCACCAACAATCCAGTGTTCATGATGGACGAGATCGACAAGATCGGCGACGATTACCGTGGCGATCCCTCTTCGGCTCTGCTGGAGGTCCTCGATCCGGAGCAGAACAACACCTTTTCCGATCATTACATGAACCTGCCCTTCGATCTTTCCAAGGTCATGTTCATTACCACCGCCAATCGCAGCGATACCATTCCCGGACCGCTCTTGGACCGCATGGAGGTGATCCAACTCTCCGGGTACACCCTGGAAGAGAAGATGGTGATCGCCAACAAGTATCTGCTGCCCCGGCAAATCAAGGAAAACGGTATCAAAACCACCCAGATCAAGATCGACGACCCCACTCTGGAAATTGTTATCAGCAAATATACCCACGAGGCCGGGGTGCGCAATCTTGAGCGCGCACTGGGCAAAATCTGCCGGAAAATCGCCCGCAAGGTGGCCGAGGGGGGCAAGGGGCCGTATGTGATTTCCGACAAAACCGTGGAAAAATATCTGGGCCCCCCCAAGTTTCTGCCGGAAACCGAGCTGGACACCAGCAGTCAGCCTGGCCTTGTGATTGGACTGGCCTGGACCGAGGTCGGCGGTGAGTTGCTGCATATCGAAACCTCGGTGTTGCCGGGCAAGGGCAAACTCCTGCTCACCGGTCAGTTGGGCGAGGTGATGAAGGAATCCGCCCAGGCAGCCCTCAGCTATTGCCGGAGCCGCAACAAAATGTTGGGAGTGGAGCCCGAGTATTTCGATTCGGTCGACATTCATATTCATGTGCCGGCCGGAGCCATCCCCAAGGACGGTCCATCGGCCGGCATCACCATGACCACGGCCCTGTTTTCGGCCATCAGCGGTAAGGCGGTCAAACGTGGCGTGGCCATGACCGGGGAGGTGACCTTGCGTGGTCGGGTTCTGCCCATCGGCGGCTTAAAGGACAAGGCACTGGCGGCGTTGCGCGCGGGCATTACCAAGGTCATTATTCCAGAGGAAAACAAGAAAGATCTTGTCGAAATTCCGGAAGAGTTGCGCAAGAAGATCACCTTTTTCCCGGTCAAGCACATGGATGAGGTGATCGATCTGACCCTTGGAAAAATCCCGATGCGCAAGGATCGACGGAACCAGGCCGCCAAAGAAGAAAAATAGATGCTTCGGACCGGGTGAGGGACAGCGACAGCGCCTATCGCCCGGCACGAAGCTTCCTGTTTGAACCAAGGCCTTGCTTTTTTCCGTGCCCCTGTTGCCTGTGACCATGCGTCGCCTTCTTCTCTGCCTGTTGCCATTCCTGCTCCTCATGGGCATCGCGGGACTCTGGTATCGCTCGTATCTCACCGCTGCCTCTCCAGGCAGTGGCGAGGTCATTGTCACCATTCCCAAGGGCGTGGGAGTTCGTGGCGTCGGCGCCCTGTTGGCGGCAAACGGTCTTTTGCAAGATGACATCCGCTACCTCTGTCTCGTCTATTTTTCCGGCTTAAAAACCAAGCTCAAGGCCGGGGAATACAGTCTCCCCCATGGATTGACGCCACCGGAGATCCTGCAACTCTTGGCAAAGGGCAGTACCCTGCGTCATCATGTCACCATTCCCGAGGGCATGACCGCCGAGCAGATCGCCACCCTCTTCGAGAAAGACGGATGGATCGGACGTGAGCGTTTTCTTGCCCTTGTGCAGGATGTCGATTTCATCAAAGGGTTGGGGATCGATTCCGTCAGTCTGGAAGGGTATCTGTTTCCCGAGACATACACCTTAGTGCGTAACGAAACCGACGAGGCCTCGGTCATCGCCATGATGGTGAACCGCTTCAAGCAAATCTGGGAAGAACTCAATGTCCATGAGGCGCACGGCTTAAATCGCCACCAGCTCCTCACCTTAGCCTCGGTTGTGGAAAAAGAAACCGGGATGGCCGCGGAGCGACCGCTCATCGCGCGGGTGTTCTATAACCGGCTGGCCAGGAAGATGCGCCTGCAATCCGACCCAACCGTTATTTACGGGATCCCCCATTTTAATGGCAATCTGACCAAGGCCGACCTGCGACGGGAGACTCCCTACAACACCTATGTCATTCCCGCCTTACCTCCTGGGCCCATTTGCAGTCCCGGAAAAGCGGCCCTGGAGGCCGTTCTCCATCCGTCGGATTCCGATGCGTTATATTTTGTCGCAAAGAACGACGGGACTCATATTTTTTCCACCAATTTAGCGGATCATAACCGCGCCGTTCAAACCTATCAGCGCCAACCCTGAGTGGGGTCGCAACAGACAAGGCATTTTCGAGCTATGTATGAGTAAGAAAAAACGTCGGAAGAGCTTGTGCAACTTGTCCCCGCACGTGGAAAAAAAACCTTCAATTGCTCGATGGCATCAATTTTCTTGTTTTTCATAAAATTAGTGTTATGTTCGCCCTCCAGGAGTAGAACACGCGGTATTTTCAATGGTTAGGTTTTAATTCTTTTTCCTGAATTTTAATCGGACCGAAAATCTGTGTGGACGGAACATTCAGCCCAAGACAAGGAGAAAAAGGGAACAATGTTGAAAGGAACAGTGAAGTGGTTTAACGAGTCGAAAGGTTTCGGTTTTATTGAGCAGGAAGCAGGCAAGGATGTTTTTGTCCACTACTCTGCGATCACAGGATCGGGTTTCAAAACACTCAATGAAGGGGATAAAGTTCAGTTTGAAATCGTTGATGGGCCCAAAGGGCCGGCTGCCGCCAACGTCCAAAAACAATAATTACAACTAGCTTTTCAAGCCCGGCGGGATGACCTCTGCCGGGTTTTTTTTGCGATCAGCACAGGATTTTTCCTCTCTTTTCTCTTTTGGGGTTGTGTTCAATCACGTTCGGGCGGCACTGCGGAGCCCGGAGGCACCTTCGACGGCAGTCTGTCGATCAAGTTTTTCCTTCAGGTTGAACGTACTTTGAAAATCGCTCTTGTTCAGACAAATCCGATAATCGGCGCCTTTGAGCACAATCTTCGCAAAATTTTCGACTGGATCGGCAAGGCGAAGCAGGCCGGATGTGCGCTTGTCGTTTTTCCCGAGCTGACGCTCTGTGGATATCCGCCACAGGATCTGCTGGAACGGGCTGCTTTTATCGAAGCGCATGACCGGGCCTTAAAGGATCTTATTCATAAGCTGGATGGCATTACCTGCATTGTTGGGGTGTTGGAGCAACGGCAAGGACCGGGGAAACCGCTGTACAATTCTGCATTCGTCGTCGAGCGGAACACAATCGCCTTTCGAGCGCGCAAGCAGTTGCTGCCGACCTATGACGTTTTCGACGAGACCCGATATTTTGAACCGGGGGCGACGTCCACCGTTTTTTTCTTTCAGGGCGTGCATTTTGGCTTGACCATCTGTGAAGACATCTGGTGGAAGAGCGAGACGTATCGTCTGAATCCACTCAAGGATTTGGCGGAGGGGCCGGTTGTTCCCGACTGCCTGATCAATATTTCGGCATCGCCTTACTATCACGGTAAACTGAAGGAACGCCAACGGGTCTTTGGTCAACTATGCAGGGTGAACAATCTCCCGTTGCTGTACGTCAACCAGGTCGGCGGCCAAGATGGACTTATCTTTGACGGCCATTCGATGGTCATGACCCCATCCGGCGCCCTCCATGCCACCGGTGCCGGGTTTGCCGAGGACATGCTGATCGTCGACAGCGAGGATTGGTGCGTGGCCGGGCAAACGATCCTTGAGGATAGCGTCGGCGATGTCGAGAAGGCGTTGATTTTGGGGGTGCGCGATTATTTGCACAAAACCGGATTTCGCAAGGCCGTGCTCGGCCTGTCCGGCGGTATCGACTCGGCAGTTACCGCCGTGATTGCATGCCGCGCCCTGGGGCCGGAAAACGTCCTCTGCGTGGCCATGCCCTCTCCGTACACTTCGCAACAATCCGTCGACGACGCCCGCAAGTTGGCGGCGAATCTGGGCTGCGGTTTCGAACTGATCGGTATTTCCGCTACTATGGAAGCATATCGGACAAGCTTGGCCCCGCTCTTTGCGGGTCTTGCGGAGGACACCACGGAGCAGAACATCCAGGCCCGGATCCGGGGCAATCTGCTCATGGCGCTGTCCAACAAATGCAATCGCTTGCTACTGTCCACCGGCAACAAGTCGGAGATGGCCGTGGGTTACTGCACCCTGTATGGGGACATGAGCGGTGGTTTGGCGGTGATCGCCGATGTGCCCAAGGGCATGGTCTATGCCTTGGCGCGGTTATTCAATCGGGATGAGGAAATTATCCCGGAAAGGATCATTACCCGGCCACCGACCGCCGAGCTGAAACCGGATCAGTGCGATCAGGACGACCTGCCGCCCTATGATCTCCTTGATGCTGTGTTGCAAGCCTATCTGGAAGAGCATAAGAGCATCGAGGAGATTGTCGCCACGGGGGTCGAGGAGAAGGTGGTGCGGGACATCGTCCGGCGCATCAAGCTGAACGAATACAAGCGAAAGCAGGCACCTCTCGGAATCAAGGTGACCAGCAAGGCCTTTGGGCCGGGGCGTCGCTATCCGGTGGTCCAGGGATTCGCCGAGTGATTCCTCCTCCCGGCCGATGCATTGCGTTCGTGGTAAAAGTTCCTTTGACCTCGTTGTTTTTTTCCGGTATCCTGGCCTGACTTCGCTGGTTGTCACGTCAATTTGAGATGTTCAGCACCCAACATGGTTCGGCCGTCCCGTAGTCTCCTTTCCTTTTTTGTCTTTGTTCCGGTCAGCCTAGCGCTGATCGGCTATCTCGTTTACCGCGAACATACCATTAAACGACCCGAGCAGTTGGCCGTTACCACTGCGGGCATGGTTGAGATGTGCTTGAGTTGCCATACCAAGGAGAAGCTGGATGGTGCCCACGACACCTTGGTGGTCGGTTGCTCCCCTTGTCATCTGGGCGACGCCCTCGCCATCGACAAAGACAAGGCACACGCAGGCATGGTCCTGAATCCGGGCGATCTGCGCTGGGCCGCCAAAACCTGCGGCGTCGAGGGGTGTCATCCGGCCGATATCCACAAGGTGAAAAATTCCCTGATGGCCACCAATCGCGGTATTCTGGCGACCCTGCTCTACTATTGGGGTGAGCGCGACCACCAGAACGCGGATATAAGCGTCGAGCAGTTGCTGGCCAGCGGTGAAACCTCACTCGCCCTCGATTACTTCCGCAAACTCTGTGCGACCTGTCACCTGTGGAAACAGAAAGGCGACCTGCCCGGTGCCCCCGCCTTTTTTAACGAGAAAGGCGGGGGCTGTTCGGCGTGCCATTATATCCTGCCCCCCGGCGTACCCCGCAATACGGTGACCTCGGAGATTCCCGAATCCGACCAGGCCGAGGCAAAGAAGAACCGGCCCCACCCTCTGGTGGTCAAACAGGTGCCGGAAGAAAACTGCATTCGCTGCCATAATCGTTCGGGTCGTATTGGTTTGTCCTACATCGGGGTGTTCGAGGCCGAGGGATATGGCACGCCCTATGAAAAAGGGCAGCATGCGTCGCAGCGGTTGGCCGGTGACCGCTTCTATCTCAAAATTGCCGAGGATATTCATCATGTCAAGGGCATGGCCTGCATCGACTGCCATACCCGCGATGAAATCATGGGCGACGGCACCAGCTATGCCCATTACGAGGAGCAAGTCGAGATCACCTGCCGGAGCTGTCATGATGCCAAGCCGGGGACGACCCGTAAGGGAAAGCCGTTGTATAATGTCGAGGTAAAAGAGGACCAGGCTGTGCTTATCGGCAAGATCGACGGCAAGCGGCATCCCTTGCGGCCACCCGCCCCGCAGGCCTGTCTTGCCCCTGTCCACAAGCGCCTTTCCTGCGCATCCTGTCATTCCACCTGGGTGCCGCAGTGTTACGGCTGTCATGTCAAGCGAGACAAACGCGAGAGTCACCTCGACAAGCTTTCGCTGAAGGAGACGCAGGGCTGGTGGGAAGAGGGGCGGTCCTACATCCGCTATGAAAAGCCGATGCTGGCGGTTTGGGGCGAGGAGGTCGTGGTGGTGACGCCCGGTTGCCAGGATTTGGTGACGTTGATCGATGAAAAGGGCGCATCCGAAGGTGGATTCAACCGTTTCACCATGGCCGCTATCAATCCCCACACCATCCAGGCCAAGGGGCGTTCCTGCAAAGACTGCCACGCCTCGCCGAAAACCGTGGGGCTTGGCGAAGGCACGGTGGCGAAGAAAGAAGGGCAATGGCAGTTTTTTCCGGTGGATCGCGGAGTCGCAAGCGCACAGGGGCTGACACCGGGTTTCGACACCTTCGTAACCATCGACGGCACGCCGTTGCAACATGGATCGCGCTCGAATCTTCGGCCATTTAATGGCGAGGAGTTGCAGCGCATCTTGCGTGTCGGCCTGTGTCTCGACTGTCACACAGCAGCCGACGATCCGGCGTATCGCCAGTATGACCGCCAGCGTCCCTGTCCGGTGTTCCGGGAGCCATGAAAAGGGGCCGATGCGTTGAAAAATGTTCGGCTTCGGTTTGGTTTGCTCTTGTCAATTGTTTACAAAAGCGTTACAGCGCACTGTTTTGATCAACCGGGAACGCTAGAAGGAAGGAGTACAACGATGTTTTCTGAAAAGTTTGCACTTGCGGATCGGGTTCTGCAGGTGGCGCCCTCGCCGACTTTGGCGGTTAACGCCAAGGCAAAGGCGCTCCGTGCCTCCGGCGCGGATATATTGAATTTCAGTGTGGGCGAACCTGATCTGCCCACCCCCGCCCATGTCTGCGAAGCTGGGAAAAAGGCCATCGACGACGGCCACACCCGCTATACGCCGGCCTCGGGCATCCTGGAGTTGCGGCAAGCGGTTTGCGCCAAGCTGAAAAAAGATCAGGGATGGGATTATGTCCCGGACGATGTCCAAATCAGTTGTGGTGGTAAGCACGGACTTTACAATATTTTCCAAGCTATTTTGAATCCCGGAGACGAGGTCCTTGTCCTTGCACCCTATTGGGTTTCTTACCCACCCATGATCCAACTTGCAGGCGGCACCCCGGTAATTGTGCCGCTCAACGAAGACAATAGGTTCGATATCGATCCGGCCGTCCTGGCGCAATACGTCACCGGCAAAACCAAGGCGATCGTGCTCAACAGCCCGTCGAATCCAACGGGAGCGGTCTTCTCGGCGACTGCGCTGGCCGAGGTGGCCAAGATGGCCCATGAGGGCGGTTGGCTGGTGATCACCGACGATATGTATGAGGATCTCTTCTACGGCGAGGGAAAGGTTCCGCACATCCTGCATGCCGATCCTCGCTTGCGGGAGCAGACCGTGCTCTCCAACGGCGTGTCCAAGTCTTTTGCGATGACGGGCTGGCGGATTGGCTATTCCGTCGGGCCACGCGAGGTGATCAGGGCGATGAATAAGATCCAGAGCCAGTCGACCTCCAATCCGGCCGCTCCTTCACAATATGCGGCGCTCGCCGCGCTCACCGGTCCGCAGGATTTTCCCGGGCAGTTGCGCGAGGCATTCCTGCCGCGGCGGGCCTTTTTTGTCGAAGCCCTGGAGTCCATAGCCGGGGTGCGCTGTGTGGCTCCAATGGGCGCCTTTTATGTGTTTCCCAATTTTTCGGCCTTCTTTGGCAAATCGTTCAACGGTAAAGTGATTGACGGCTCCGTGGCCCTTGCGGACTACTTTCTCAGCGAGGCTCTGGTGGCCTCGGTCCCAGGTGCCGCCTTTGGCGCCGACGCATTTATCCGCTTCTCTTTTGCGACCTCCATCGACACCATCGAGAAAGGCATGGAACGGATTAAGCAAGCCTTAGCAGCCCTTCGCTAATACTCGGCACAAAAAAAACCGGGTAGAGAGCACTCTCTACTCGGTTTTTTCGTCGTTTCGTTAGCCGCTGTCGACGTTTGCGGGTTGTGCTAATGCCGTTCCTTGGAAAGCGTGCCGTTGTCGGTGCTGAGTTTGCTTTTGACGAGCAGAGATTGCAGTTTCCAGGGTGAGGACAAACACTCCCGGCCCAGATGGTTTTCGGCCACTACCTCGCAGAATCTCAGGAATTCGGCCATGAGCCGGGTGATGATTTTGTCCTTGTGTTGAATGATCCACAGTTGCCGGCTCATGTCCAACCCCTCGATGGGGAGGATCTTCAACCATCCCTCCTCGGCTTCCCGGCAGACGGTCAGCATGGAGAGGCAGGCCGCGCCAACCCCCGATTCCACCGCTTTTTTAATTGCCTCGGTATGCCCGGTTTTGGTCACCACTTTGAGCAGGGAGGCATAGCGGCCCAGTTTTTTGGTAAAGATTTCGGCGGTTCCCGACCCTTCCTCGCGCATCACCCAACTGGTTTCTTTGAGGTCGTCGGGGATGTGAAAGGTGTCGCGCTCGGCCAATTTGTGGGAGGCGCTGACAATGATCCCCAGTTCATCCTCGAACCAGGAGGTGGCGACCAGCGAATCGACGTTGATATCGCCCTCGACGAACCCCAGATCCGCCTGTCCCGTGGCCACAAGTTTTTCTGCGGTCATGGTGTTGACCACCAGCATGTTGATATGCGCCTCGGGATGCAGTTGCATGAACGCACCGATCAGGTACGGAAGCACATAGTTGCCGATGGTTGAGCTGGCAACGATTTCGAGGACGCCCGCCACCGCTCCCTGCTGTTCGGTGAGGATGGTTTCGATGTTGGCAACTTGATGGAGAATGTTTTTGGATAAGGGAAGAAGATAGCGCCCCCTGTCGTTGAGGAGGAGACTGCGGCCATGACGGTCGAAAAGCGGCCCACCCAACTGGTTTTCCAATTCGCCCAAGGCCATGCTCACCGCGGATTGGGTGAGCAGGAGTTTCTTGCTGGCCCGGGTCACCTGCTGCGTTTCGGCGACGGCTATGAATATTTCAAGTTGTCTGAAGGTAATGGCCATGGGAGTCCTTCTGTTATCAGCGCGACTGAATATAACTATGATCATAATTGAAAAATTAGCGATAAACTAACACTTCCGAAAAATAGGTCAACGACTTTTCATCGGCAACCGGCACTATTTCAGGGGATTCGAAAGGAATAGGATGGCTTGCGCGAACTCTTTTTCCACCTTTCGAGTCTGGAATTATGCTTGACATCGAAAGCGCTTTTCAGTAGCTTGATAATTTGTGCTGATTAAACGCATCAGTCGGATTGATGCCACTTGGTGGCCGTTGGCAAGGAGACGAGCATGGATCAAGTTGTTCTCACGAACATCATTTACATCACCCTTTTTCTGATTGGCGCCCTGTTGTTCGGGTTCGGGCCGATCATCATCGTCAAGCTGCTCAGCCCTTCCTCCCATACTCGACAGACCGCCGGCCGGACCGGCCAGTTGATCGAATGCGGCATGGAGCCCATCGGCAGCGCCTGGATCCGCTTCGGTATCATCTACTATCTCTATGCCCTGATTTTTCTTGCCTTCGATGTCGACGTCCTCTTCCTCTTCCCGGTCGCCGTTGCCTACAACAGTCCGGAGCTGGGCATGCGGGATTTCTTCGAGATTTTGCTGTTCGTCGCCATTTTATCATTAGCTATCGTCTATGCCTGGCGTAAAGGAGTGTTCACGTGGGAGAAGAAAACGTACCTGCATCAATAGTGCAGTTCGCCCAGCTCGATAAACTGCTCAACCTCGGCCGGGCCAACTCGCTCTGGCCGATGACCTTCGGGCTGGCCTGCTGCGCCATCGAGATGATGTGCACCGGCGGTTCCCGCTACGATATCTCCCGTTTCGGCGCCGAGGTCTTCCGCCCCTCGCCTCGCCAGTCCGATGTGATGATCGTGGCCGGGACCATCAACAAGAAGCTGGAATTAGCGGTCAAGACCCTCTACGATCAGATGCCCGAGCCCAAATGGGTAATCGCCATGGGCAACTGCGCCATCAGTGGTGGACCCTTCAAGGTCAAGGGAAATTATAACGTGGTCGAAGGTGCGGACAAACTTTTCCCGGTGGATGTCTACATTCCCGGTTGTCCGCCTCGGCCGGAAGCATTGCTTGAGGGAATCATGACCTTAGAGGAAAAGATCACCGGCAAGCGACGGTGGCCGCGGGTCCATCCGGGCTGAGACAGGGAGCATACGCAATGGGTTTGTTGGAAAGAACGCAAGCGGCTCTGGCCGAGTTGTTCCCCGAAGCCGCATCGGCTCCCGGTGCGGCAGGAGAGGGTGGGGCAGAAGCTCCTCCCAGGGAAATAGGGATACTGGTAACCGATCCGGGCAAGCATGGCAGTCATCTCGACGTCCTTTGCCATCCCGCTCAGGTGGTGGCGGTGGCGCAGATCCTGGACCGTGAGGGGTATTTTCTCGAAGCCATCTCCGGGGTGGACTGGCTGGACAAACAGCAATTCGAGGTCGTCTACGATTACAACCGATTGGGAGGCGAGCACTGTCGGGTGATGGTCCGCACTGCGCTGGACCGCACCCATCCGGTTGTGCCGACCATCTCCGGTGTCTTCCCGGCCGCCGACTGGCACGAACGCGAGACCTTCGATTTCTACGGTATCCACTTCCAGGATCATCCCAATCTGATCCGCATCCTCCTTCCGGAAGATGCCGACTTCCATCCCCTCCGCAAGGACTATATGCCATGACCGTTCCCGTTCATCTGCGGCATGATGAGACCTTTGTCCTCAACCTGGGGCCGCAGCATCCCGCCACCCACGGCGTGCTCCGGGTCAAGCTCACCATGGACGGCGAGTATGTCGTCAAGGCCGAGCCGGTGCTGGGCTATATCCATCGCATGCACGAAAAACTGGCCGAAGGCGGCACCTTTGCCCAGTTCATGCCCAACACTGCCCGCATGGATTACCTGCACGCGCTCGCCTTCAACCACGGCTGGGCCCTGGTGGTGGAGAAGGCGGCCGGCATCGAAGTGCCGGAGCGGGCCGAATATATCCGGGTGATCACCGTCGAACTCAACCGCATCGCCAGTCATCTATTGTGGTGGGCGGCCTTTCTCCTCGACCTTGGCGGTTTTACCCCCTTGCTCTATGCCTTTGACGACCGCGAGAAGATCATCGATCTTTTGGAGCGAATCACCGGTTCGCGGCTCACCTACTGCTACATGCGCTTCAGTGGCGTGTACAACGACATTGACGACGAGTTCGTTGCCGGCACCCGCGATTTCATCAAGCGGCTTCGCGGCCGGATGCCCCGCCTGTATCACGACCTGGTCACCCACAATATCATCCTGATCAAGCGGATCAAGGACATCGGCTTCGTCAGCGCCGAACAGTGCCGCCGCTACGGGGCCACCGGCCCGGTGGCAAGAGGCTCGGGCATCGACTACGACATCCGCAAGAACGAGCCCTATTCGGTCTATCCGGAGTTCGATTTCGATATCCCGGTGTTTCCCGAGGGGGATTCCATGGCCCGCTACATGGTGCGCATGCACGAGATGGAACAGTCGATGCGAATCATCGAGCAGGCCCTGGACAAGCTCCCCGGCGGTCCGGTGATGGGCAAGGCGCCCAAGGTGCTCAAACCCGAGGCCGGCTACTACTACTCGGCAGTGGAGACCGCTCGCGGTTCGCTTGGTCATCGCTTGGTGTGCAATGGCGACAAGAATCCCTACAAGCTCAAGCTGCGTTCGCCGACCTTCTCCAACCTGAGCCTGTTCGGCGAGGTGGCCGAAGGCATGTTGTTGGCGGATGCCCTGGCCTTCATGGGCAGCCTGGATCTGGTCATCCCTGAAATCGACCGCTGATCGCGAGAGGAACGTATGGAAACAAGTCTATGGCGGGCGCTACTGTATCTGGTTGGGATCATGGCCTTTGCCGGTGTCAACGCCGCTTGGCTCGGCTGGTGCGAGCGCAAGGGCGCGGCCCGCATTCAACGACGTATCGGGCCCTGCGAGGCCGGATTCGCCGGTCTCCTGCAACCCTTGGCCGACGGCCTCAAGTTGCTGAGCAAGCAATTGCTGGTGCCGCAGGGGGTAGACGGCATCATTTTCCGGGTGGCCCCGGTGCTGGCGATGATCCCGGCCATCACCTCGATGGCGGTGATCCCCTTTTCCGAGAATATCGGCGCCCGGGCTATGGAGCTGTCGGTACTGCTCCTTTTTGCCCTGGCCTCGATCGGCATGATCGCCATTTTGCTGGGCGGCTGGGCCTCGGGCAACAAGTATGCCATCATCTCCGCTGCCCGCGCGGTGTCGCAGAACCTGGCCTATGAGATCCCGATGCTGATCACGGTGATCACCGTGGTGATGATCTCCGGGTCGATGAATCTGCGGGATATCGCCCTCGATCAGCAGGGCGGTTTCTGGCACTGGAACATCTTCCGTCTGGAAAACGGCCATTTCCTGACCATGTGGATCTCGTTCATCATCTTCTTCATCTGTTCGGTGGCCGAAACCAACCGGGCACCGTTTGACATGGCCGAGGCCGAGAGCGAGTTGGTGGCCGGGTTCATGACCGAGTACGGTTCCATGGGCTTCGGTCTGTTCATGATGGGCGAATATCTCAATATCGTGGTGGGCGCCTGTCTCACCGCCACCCTCTTTCTCGGCGGCTGGGATTGCCCTTTCGGCTTGACGCCGGGCGTGTGGTGGTTCCTGCTCAAGATCTACATCCTTATCTTCACCTTTATCTGGATTCGCTGGACCTATCCCCGCACCCAGATTTACCGACTCCTCAACCTCTCCTGGAAAATACTGATTCCGTTCTCCCTGGCCAATCTCCTGGTAACGGCAGCCCTGATCAAGGTGTTTTGACAATGAGCGGCTATTGGAGCGATATCGTCACCGGCGGCAAGAGCCTGGTGACCGGCCTGGCGATCACCGCCCGCGAATTTTTCCGGCCGGTGGTCACCGAACAGTACCCTTGGGAAGTGCCGACCATGACCCCGCTGTTCCGGGGGCATATCGAGTTGATCGGCAACGAGGAGACCGGCGAGCCCAACTGCGTGGTTTGCGGCATGTGCCAGCGGGCCTGTCCGTCGAACTGCATCAGTCTGGATGGTAAGAAGAACGAGAGCGGCAAGGGCAAGGTGCTCACCCGCTATATCCTCGACTTCACCAAGTGCAGCCTTTGCGGTTCCTGTGTGGAAAGTTGCAACTTCAACGCCCTGCGCTTTTCCAAGGAATATAATCTGGCGAGTTTCGACAAGAACGACTTTATCATGGATCTGATGAAAAGGCTGGAGGAGCAGAACCAATGCAAGCGCTAGTCTGTCAGCCGAACGCCTCCCCCGTCCTATTGTCCGCCGAGGGCGTGGTCGGGGTGGTCTTCCTGCTCACCGTGGCCCTGGTGGTGACCGGCGCGGTGATCGCGGTCAGCGCCCGGCGTCTGGTCCGGGCCGTGTCCGGCCTGGCCATCTGTTTCACTGGCCTCGCCGGGGTCTATTATTTCCTGCTCAGCCCGTTCCTCGCCATGATGCAGATGCTCATCTACGTCGGTGCGGTCTCGATCCTGATAGCCTTCGGCATCATGATGGCAACGCCCGAAGAGCAGCAAACTGCGGGTATGCAACATCGCGCCGCCCTAGCCGGACCGCTCGCCTTCAGCGTTGCCGCCCTGATCTTCGCCGCCCTGACCGTGCTCGGCCTGAAAACCGAGTGGCAGGTCTTTCCCCGGCAGGGCAGCTTTGACATCAAGGCGGTTGGGCTGTCGCTTTTGACCACCCATGGCTTTGTCTTCGAACTTATTTCCATCGTCCTGCTCCTGGCCATCATCGGCGCCTTGGTGCTTGCGCAGAGAGGGAGAAACTAACCAATGCAGGTCCTCAATCTCTATAACTGTCTGCCGACCTATCTGGTGCTCGGCGCCCTGCTGTTCGCCTTCGGGGTCTACGGCATGGTGGTCCGCCGCACGGTGATCGGCATGCTGATCTCGTCCGAGTTCATCCTGGCTGCGGCCTCGACCAACTTCATGGCGTTCAACCGTTTCCTGTCGCCCGACCCGGCGGTCGGCCAGGTCTTCACCCTGTTCATCATGGCCATTGCCGCCGCCGAAGCGGCCATCGCGGTGAGCATCATGATCGCGGTGTATCGCAACTACAAATCCATCGAGACCGACGATCTGGTCGATCTGCAAGGATAACGGAGGAAATGACCATGGACGCCATAACCTCCGCCACCACTATCGTCGAGAACGGCAACCTGTTGCTAGCGGTGATCATTCCGCTGTTCGGCAGCCTGGTGGTCATGACCCTGAAGAACAACCCGAATCTGCGCGAGATGGTATCGTCCTGCGCTTCGGTGCTGCTGTTTGTGATGGTGCTCTCCTTCATCCCGGCGCTGAAGTCGGGGAAGACGCTGGTTTATCCGATCTTTCAGCTCCTGCCGGGACTGTCAATTACCCTGCGCGCCGACGGCTTTTCCATGATCTTCGCCATGGTCGCCTCCTCGTTGTGGGTGATCGCCGTGTTCTACTCCATGGGCTATATGCGGGCCCATCACGAACCCTGCCAGACGCGGTTCAACGCCTGTTTCGCCCTGGCTATTTTCGGTGCCATCGGCGTTGCCTTCTCGGACAACCTCGTCACCCTCTATCTCTTCTACGAGATCGTTTCGGTCTGCACCTATCCCCTAGTGGCCCACCATCAGGACGAGGAATCCTACGAGGGGGCGCGCAAGTACATTATCTACCTGACCACCACCGCCAAGTTTTTTCTCCTGCCGGCCCTGATTTTGATCTATGTGCTCGCCGGCACCCTGGATTTTCCGCATAATATCAACAGCGGCATCATCCCCACCTCGGCCACCGGCTGGGTGGTGACCATGCTCTATGTCTTCTGCATCTTCGGCTTTGCCAAGAATGGCGTGATGCCGTTCCATCACTGGCTCCCTGGCGCCATGGTCGCGCCGACCCCGGTCTCTGCGCTCTTGCATGCGGTGGCGGTGGTCAAGGTTGGCGTCTTCTGCACCACCCGGACCATGCTCTACGTTTTCGGCGTCGATACCATGGATCGGCTCAACCTGGGCATCCCCACCGCCTATTTTGTCGGCTTCACCATCATCGTCGCCTCGATGATCGCCCTGTCCAAGGACAATCTCAAGGCCCGGCTGGCCTATTCCACGGTCAGCCAGCTCTCCTACATTATCCTCGGTGTGGCGCTCTTGACTCCGCACGCCATCGAGGGCGGCCTGATCCACATCGTCAATCACGCCTTCTCCAAGATCACCCTGTTCTTCTGTGCCGGCGCCATCTACATCGCGGCCCACAAAAAGTACATCTCGGAGATGAGCGGCCTGGGGCGGACCATGCCCTTCACCTTCGGCGCCTTTGCCGTGGCCTCGCTCTCCATGATCGGCGCCCCGCCGGTGGCCGGCTTCGTCTCCAAATGGTATCTACTGGTCGGCTCGATGGAGGCTCATCAGGTGGGCATCCTGCTCATCCTCATCGCCTCGACCGTGCTCAACGTCGGCTATTTCGCGCCGGTGACCTACAAGGCCTTTTTCGGCAAGCGGCCGGCCGGCCAGGCCGAGACCGGAATCAAGGAGGCGCCGCTCAGCATGCTCATCCCCTTGCTGATCGCGGTCACCGTTTCGGTGATCATCGGCATCTACCCCAACTTCATGATGCAATTCGTTTGGATGGTGACAGGATGACCACTCTCATCGCATATCTCCAGGCCCGGCTCAAAACCGTGGTCACGATCTGCTGCGTGCTCTTGGCCGTGATCGCGGGGGCCTCGCTGACCATCGACACCCATCACGCCCATACCTGGGTCGAGCAGCATGTGCCCTTTTTCTGGTCGCTGTTCGGTTTCGCCGCCGCTGCTATCATCATCGGTGCAGCCCGTTGGTTTGGCCGCTCCGGCATCCAGGCTCCGGCCGATGTCTATGACCGTACCCTTTCCCTCTGCGAGGAAGACGAATGACCGCCGGTTTTTTCCATCCCTCCCTGCTGCTCATTGCAGGCGCGCTGCTGCTGCCCTTTGTCCGGGGACCGCTGCGCAAGCCGTATCTCTTTCTGGTACCGCTCTTGGCCCTGTGCGCCGTGGTGGTCAACGCCACCCTCAGCGGCACCTTCGGCGTGATGAACTTCCTCGACTGGCAACTGGTCTTTGGCCGGGTCGACAAGCTCTCCACCGTCTTCGCCCTGATCATGGGGTTGATGGCGGTGATCGGCACGCTCTACGGCCTACACGTCGACCGGGCCGGCGAGCACATGGCCGCCTGGTTCTATGCCGCCGGTTCGCTGGGCGTTATTTACAGCGGCGATTATGTCAGCCTCTTTCTCTTCTGGGAGATGATGGCCTTTGCCTCGGTCTTTCTCGTCTGGTTTCGGCGAGGGCCGAATTCGCTCACGGTCGGCTACCGCTACCTCTTGATCCACACCATCGGCGGCATCATTCTCCTGGCCGGCATCCTGCTCCGCTATCAGGCGGTGGGTAACATTACCTTTGATCTGATGGATGTCGCCCACCCCGCGCTCTACACCTGGCTGATCATGATCGGTTTCGGCCTCAACGCCGCCATGGTGCCGCTCCACTCCTGGCTGCCCGAGGCCTATAGCGAGGCCTCGTTCAACGGCGCGGTCTTCCTCTGCGCCTTCACCACCAAGACAGCGGTCTACACCCTGGCCCGTGCCTGCGCCGGTATGGATGTCCTGATTGTCCTCGGGGTGATCATGGCCCTCTACGGCGTCATTTACGCGGTGATGGAGAACGACATCCGCAAACTGCTGGCCTGGTCGATCGTCTCCCAGGTGGGCTACATGGTGGCCGGTATCGGCATCGGCACCGACATGGCCATCAACGGCGCCGTGGCCCATGCCGTGGTCCACATCCTCTACAAGAGCCTGCTGTTTATGGGCACCGGCTCGGTGCTCTACATGACCGGCAAGACCAAGTTCACCGAATTGGGCGGCCTCCATGCCAAGATGCCGGCCACCTTCTTCTTCACCCTTATCGGCTGTCTGTCGATCTCCGCCGCCCCGTTTTTTGCCGCCTATGCCAGTAAGTCGATGATCATCACCGCCGGTTTTGAGCAGCATCTCAACTGGGCCGCCTGGCTCCTCATGTTTGGCGCCACCGGTACGTTCATGTATAACGGGCTGAAGTTGCCCTATTTTCTCTTCTTTGGCGAAAATAGATGCAGCAAAACCACTTGGGACCAGGCAGGCGATCCCTCCTGGAACATGCTCATTGCCATGACCCTGAGTGCCACCCTGTGCATCCTGGTGGGTACCGCCCCCGGTTTTCTCTATGCGCTGCTGCCGCATGCGGTGGCCTATACGCCGCATACCATCTACCATTTGATGGAGACCTTGCAACTCCTAGGATTCGCAGCCCTGGCCTTCTTCCTCCTCAAACGGTACGTGGAGCCGGTGGACCGCATCTGTCTGGATATCGACTGGCTCTACCGCCAGGCCGGTTGCGGTTTTCTTTGGTTGATCAAACATCCGTTGCAATGGTTCGACACCGCCTGGGGCGAGGCCTACCGGGTGGTCGGGCTCGGTTCCCTGATGACGGTCAGCCGTTTCTGGAGTTGGTTCGACTGGCATGGCATCGACGGTGTGGTCGATGGTGTGGCCCGTGGTGTCCGGTCGCTGGGCGACAAGGTCCGCACCCTGCAGAGCGGACAGATCCAGGTCGTCTTGTTCTACACCTCCTCGCTTGCGGCCGTCCTGCTGGTCACCTTCATCGTCTCTCAGTTGCTCTAAGGGGAAAAGGAATGGATCTGCTACTTATCAAAGAGGGTTTTCCCCTCCTCAGTTTTCTTATCTTCCTGCCTCTTGCCGGGGCCCTGGTGCTGCTGTTTTTTCACGGAGAGTCCTTCGCCCGGCTGTGGACCCTGTCGGTCACCGCGCTGACCGCCGTCTGCTCCATCCCCCTGCTCATGGGCTTCGATCCGGCCAGCGCCAAGTACCAGTTTGCCGAAGCCTATGCCTGGATTCCCCGGCTACACATCAACTATATCGTCGGCATGGACGGCATCTCCATCCTCCTGGTGCTGCTCACCACCCTGATCATGCCGTTCTGCGTGCTCGCCTCCTGGAAATACATTCAAAAGCGGATCACACCCTTTATGTTTTGCCTGTTGGTGATGGAGACGTCGATGATCGGCGTCTTCGTTGCCCTGGACTTTGTCCTCTTTTACATCTTCTGGGAGTTCATGCTCATCCCCATGTATCTCCTGATTGCCATCTGGGGCGGGCCGCGCAAGGTGTATGCCTCAATCAAATTCTTTCTCTATACCCTGGCCGGCTCGGTGCTGCTCTTGGTGGCCATCATCGCCCTGTATCTCAAATCCGGGAGCTTCTTCATCCCGGAGATGATGTGGCAGCCCTATTCGCTAACCTTCCAGACATTGGTTTTCCTCGCCTTTTTCCTGGCCTTTGCCATCAAGGTGCCGATGTTTCCCTTTCATACCTGGTTGCCGGCCGCCCATGTCGAGGCGCCGACCGCCGGTTCGGTCATTCTGGCCTCGGTATTGTTGAAGATGGGCACCTACGGCATGCTCCGTTTCTGTCTGCCGATCACCCCGGACGCCACCATGCTCCTGGCCACCCCGATCCTCTGGCTGTCCATTGCCGGCATCATCTATGGTGGCTTCACCGCGTTGGCCCAGCAGGACATGAAGAAACTGATCGCCTACTCGTCGGTGGGGCACATGGGTTTTGTCACCCTGGGTATCTTTGTCCTCAACACCCGTGGCATTGAAGGCGCGATACTCCAGATGATCAACCATGGCGTCACCACCGGCGCCCTCTTCCTCTGCGTGGGCATGATCTACGAGCGCACCCACAGCCGGGAACTGGCCCTGGCCACCGGCGTGGGCAAATACATGCCTTGGTTCGTGACTTTTTTGGCTTTTTTTTCCCTGTCGTCGTTCGGTTTTCCTGGCACCAACTCATTCATCGGCGAATTTCTCGTGCTGGCTGGCACCTTCGAGCACAATACCTTCCTGGCCCTGGCCGCCATCCCCGGCGCGGTGCTGGCGGCGGCGTATATGCTTAGGATGCTGCAAAAGGTTGTTTGGGGTGGGACGAACAACCCCGATCAATCCTCCTTGACCGATCTTGACGTGCGCGAGATTGCCGTGCTTGCGCCCTTTCTGCTCTTTGTCTTCTGGATCGGCCTGGGGCCGCAGCCGTTTCTCGACCTGATGCATACTTCGGTCAGCCAACTCTTGGAGCAGTTGCACCACTGGCAGCAGCACCAACAGGTGGCAACGGTTTTCTGGCGTTAAACAATGCAGGATACCCCGTACTTTTTCGGCAACTTCCTGATCGCCTATTGCGATCGGTGTTGCGACAACATGTAGAAAGAAAGGCAATATTTATGGTACTTCTTCCCGAATTGGTGCTGTCCGCCGGCGCGCTGGCGCTTTTCCTGGTCAGTCTGGCCAAGGCACCCTCCGTGCAGACGGTGAAATCGGTGGCCATTGTCTTTGGGCTTGCCACCTTTGCCTCGACCTTGCTTGCCTTCCAGTCGCAAGGGAGCCTCTTCTATGGTGCCTATGCCGTCGACCAGTACTCGCAGCTGTTCAAGGTCATGATCGGCTTCTCCCTGGCCGTACTTCTGGTCCTCGGCCAGAATCTCAAGGGGATCAGTCCGGAAGTCCGGCCGGAATATTACCTTTTTCTTCTACTCAGCGTCCTTGGGCTGATGATGCTGGTCAGCTCGGTGGAATTGATCACCATCTTCATCTCTCTGGAACTCTCCTCCTTTGCCTTGTATCTGTTGGTGCCCCTGCGCGACGATCGAACCGGCATCCGTGTGCAGATGGAAGCGGGCATGAAGTACATCCTCTTCGGGGTCATGGCCACCGGCTTCATGCTCTACGGCATGAGCCTGCTCTTCGGTCTGACTGGAACCACCTATGTGCAGGGGATACTCACTGCTCTTGCCAAGGGAAACCTGCAACCTGCGGTGCTGGTGGCAGTGCTTCTGGTGCTGGCCGGTTTTTTCTATAAACTGGCGGTCTTCCCCTTGCATTTCTGGGTGCCCGATGTCTATCAAGGCGCTTCCAACGAAACCACAGCTTTCATCGCCACCCTGCCCAAGTTCGGGGCCGTAGCCCTGTTGATCCGCTTTCTCGGTATGCCGACCGGACAGAGCAGTGTTGTGATCGAACTGCTGGCGGTGCTGGCGCTTTGCTCCATGTTTTATGGCAATCTCAGCGCCTTGGTGCAAAAGGATATCAAACGAATGCTCGGCTTTTCGGGCATCGCCCACGCCGGTTTTATCCTGCTGGGCTTGCTTTCCCTCAACCGGGAAGGATATGGGGCGGCCATTTACTACATTGCCGGCTACGTGTTGATGAATCTCGCCTGCTTCCTGGTGATCAGCAATGTCTCCAAAGAGGGTGAAAATCTGCGGATCGACGATTTGAACGGCTTGTACAAGCGGCAGCCGGTGCTGGCCTTCGTTCTTGCGGTGGGGCTTTTTGGCTTGGCCGGAATTCCGCCTTTTGTCGGCTTCATGGGCAAGTTCATGATCCTGACCGAAGCCCTGCGCGCCGATCATCTGCTGGTGGTCTGTCTGGCTGCCATCAACACCGCCATCGCGATCTACTACTATCTTTCGGTGGTCAAGGCGGCCTACACCGCTGATCCCGGCGACAGTTCGGAGGTGAGTATCCACCCGATGATCCAGTTGACCGGTGTGGTGCTGGTGCTGGCTATCACGCTCTTGGGGGCGTTGCCGGCGAGATTCGTCGATTTCGCCAGTTCGGTGGTCCAGAATTTGCCATAAAGAGAAGATGAGACCGACAAAAAAGGGGACGCTTTTCAGCGTCCCCTTTTTTGTCGGGTTGGTTGGAAAGATCTCAGACTAAATGCTCCAGCCCCGGTGCGGGGAAACCGGCGCAGAGTTGTTGGACCGCGGCGGCAATTTCGGCCTGAAGACCTGTGTTGGCCGGATCGGCAACCACAGCGTCGATCCATTTGCCGATTTGGACCATTTGCTCTTCCTTGAAACCGCGTGAGGTGACGGCGGCGGAGCCCAAGCGGATGCCGCTCGGGTCAAAGGGTTTGCGAGTGTCGTAGGGCACGGCGTTGTAGTTGAGGACGATGCCGGCCGCATCCAGGGCCTTGGCCGTGATCTTGCCGGTCACACCCTTGTTGGTTAGGTCGATCAGCATCAGGTGGTTGTCGGTTCCTCCGGTCACCAGGTTGAAACCCCGGTCAAGCAGCGTTGCCGCCAAGGCTTGGGCGTTCTTGACGATCTGGGCCGCATACTGTTTGAAGGCATCGGTGGAGGCCTCCTTCAGCGCCACAGCGATGGCGGCGGTGGTGTTGTTGTGCGGTCCGCCCTGCAAACCCGGAAACACAGCCTTGTCGATGGCGGCGGCATGCTCCTGCTTGCAGAGGATCATGGCGCCGCGCGGTCCACGTAGGGATTTGTGGGTGGTGGTGGTGACCACGTCGGCATAGGGGATGGGCGACGGATGGGCGCCACCAGCCACAAGACCGGCGAAATGGGCCATGTCGACCAGGAGCAGGGCGCCGCAAGCATCGGCAATCTCCCGAAATCGTGGGAAATCGAGCACCCGTGAGTAAGCGGAATGGCCCGCGATCAGGATCTTGGGGCGGCAGGCCAGGGCCTTCTCGCGGATGGTCTCATAGTTGAGCCGGCCGGTTTCCTGGTCGAGCGAATACGATTCGGCATTGAAATACTTGCCGGATATTGAAACTTTGGCGCCGTGGGTGAGATGGCCGCCGTGGGGCAGGGCCATACCGAGGATGGTGTCGCCGGGATTGAGAAAGGCGAGATAGACCGCCAGGTTGGCCGGCGAACCGGAGTAGGGCTGAACGTTGACATGCTCGGCGCCGAACAGCTCCTTTGCCCGCTGGATGGCCAGGCTTTCGACCTGGTCGATGTACTGCTGGCCTTCGTAGTACCGCTTGCCGGGATAGCCTTCCGAATATTTGTTGGTCAACACCGAGCCGGTGGCTTCCATGACCGCGCCGGAAACGTAGTTTTCCGAGGCAATCAGGCGGATCTTGTTTTTCTGGCGCAGTTCTTCCTGCTTGATTAGGGTGAACAATTCGGGGTCACATTGGTGTAAGCTGCTCATCTTGACTCCTTGGATGGCTGAATAGGTCGGCTGGGCGCTGTACCCGTGCACTTCGCCGGAGAGGAACAAAGCGGTGTTCGCGCGGTCTTGCCGTGGCCGAAAAACACGAGGCATATGGCAAGCCGGTGTTGCAAAGATAAGCATCATAACCAACCTGTCTGCTGTTGCACAACAGAAAATAGCAGAATTGAAGGCTCTCCGTTTTCTGTCGATGACTCGACATTTGAAGTGATCAGACTTTGCTCCGTTGGCATGTCGCACAAGCAAGATGACCATCCTGCATTGATTTCTGCTCCAGAGGTTTTATCTTCATCACACGTTCTTTTTTTTGAGAAACAGTCTTGCCTGTGAGTATTTCTCGAACAACCGGGCAGGTTGAAACCCTATGGAAGAGAAACGTTGATCAAGTGACATTGCTCACAACAACGGAGGAAAGCCATGCGAACTCTAGTATTGATCTTTTGTTCCTTGTTTTTTGTCGGAAACGGATTTGCCGCCAGTGGCCCGCTCGCCTATCAAGTGCAGGGCGAACGATTCGAGGGGTATTTCCTTGCCCCGACCGCCAACGCACCTTTGGTGTTCTTGATTCATGACTGGGACGGGCTGACCGGTTACGAGATAAAGCGGGCGGAAATGCTTGCCGGCTTGGGTTATGCGGTTTTTGCCGTCGATCTCTTTGGCGCCGGTATCAGGCCATCCACCGTCGAAGAAAAAAAGCAGCGCACAACGGCATTGTACAATGACCGGCCTCGCATGCGGGCGCTTTTGCAAGGAGGCTTGCAGGCGGCGAAGGAACAGGGTGGCAACATCGCCAATAGCGTAGCTGTTGGCTATTGTTTTGGCGGGGCGGCGGTGTTGGAATTGGCCCGTGCCGGTGCCGATCTCAAGGGATTTGTTGCTTTTCATGGCGGCCTCGAGATACCGGCCGGGCAGGATTACAAGGCGATCAAGGGAAAGGTAATGATTTTCCACGGGACCGCCGACAGCTCGGTCACCATGGATCAATTCGCTGCCCTGGCCGCAACTTTAGAGGCGGAGGGGGTACCCCATGAGATGATCACTTACGGTGGCGCTCCCCATGCCTTCACGGTTTTTGGAAGCGATCGATATCGTGAAAATGCGGATACGCAATCGTGGAAACGGTTTACCGAATTTCTTGCGCAGACCTTGCATTGACTGCGGCAGGTTGACGAGATCTTCTTGCCCGAATAATCGTTTTTCGATTTTGTTGATATGCGGTTATGCTCTTGGAAAAACGCAGATGGTAGGGTATTTTTATAAGGTTAGCCAGTACGGTTCGAAGCAAAATGAAGGGCTGTTCGAGCCGTTGTCATGGAGCGGTTGCAATCGGAAAATAAAGTTCCCCAGTTTGTTGAACAAGGAGAAGGATCGGAGAGACATTGCCGCGACCGGAAGTATGGGGGAGAAATGTTGGAGTCGATTCGGCAGGGTGGCAAAGCACAAAAATCTATTGCATTTTATAAACATTTTGAATGATCAGCAGGGTGCATAATGGAGAAAAGAGCGTTATTTTGCTATGGTACATTGCAGTCGCCACTTGTGATGAAGGCTGTCACCGGCAATGCATATGAGGGCTCGGAAGCAACATTGACCAATTGGGCACGGTATCGTGTGCGCGGTTCGGAGTATCCCGGTATAACCCGTCAAGAGGATTCAGCCGTTTCCGGCAAGCTCTATTGGGGTTTGGACGAACAGGCCATGGAAAAGCTCGATGCGTTTGAGGGCGACAAATACGAACGGGTGATTGTTCAGGTGACCCTGGCTGACGGCGTTTGCGAGGATGCATACGTTTACGCGATCCGGAACGATTGCCGCAAGATGCTGTCGAACGATCCCTGGGACTTTGATCGTTTTCTCCAGAATGGATTGGAGAAGTTTATCCACTGGTTTGTCGAGGACCGCCGCGACCTATTTGACCGAGGCGATCTCTGATTGCCCCTTTCCCCTGCCGCCGTTACCCCGGAATGCGATTCGTCTGACCGGGGTGGCAGTGTTTTTCTTTCTTACCGAATACTTTTTCGCCTATAGACTTCCTTTCGTCGTCCGTACCGATCTGAGCGCTGGGCCGTCGCCTTTTTCGTCGCGACCTGCAAAGAGCAGTAGGCTGCCGCTCTTTCGTCATGGGGGTGCTCCTCGTTTTACGAAGAGAGGCGGAGTCGCTTTTCTTTGGGTATATCCGGATTGGGGCGGTAGAGGAGGACCGTTCGGCCGATGATTTGCACTAGGGCCGCCCCGGTGGTCCTAGTCAGTTCCTCGCCCACCGCATTCCGCTCAAGTGGGCAGTTTTGGCCAATTTTCACTTTGATCAACTCATGGGCCTTGAGCGCTGCCTCCAAAGAAGCAAGCAAGGCAGGCGAGAGCCCTTCTTTGCCAACATAGACCACCGGTTCGAGGTGGTGTCCTAGGCCTCGCAGCATTTTTTTCTGGCCACTGGTCAAATTCAATTCGTTTGCTTCGTCCATTCTGTTTGTCTCAGGTTAGAGGGGAGTTTCGTTACCGAGGTTGCTGTAGAATTGTTCGCACCCTCCATTTTGTTCTTGAGAAAGAGAGGCTGCTGCCCAGTCGGACCTCACTTGATCGATGCGGTTTGATAACAGGACCGACAATGCCTCCGTGCGAGTCGAGACAGGGGCAACGTTCTGTCCAATGGATGGCAAACTCCGATCCGGACATTCATTAACCGACGGTTACCCCTGGATGACGATTCAGGCCGTTTCCTCCGGCGGCTATGTCGAGCCAGCCGCGCAGTTTCCAGAGGAAAGTATAAGAAAACCATCCGTTTTCTCCGCCCAGGCGAATGATCGAGGCGAAGATCTGTTCCGGTTCTATTCCGGAATTGGAGATGAACCGGACGTCGCGGAAGATAGAGTCGTTTTCCCCCGGTTGAATGGCGATGTCGCAAACGGTCCCAGGGCTTGAGTCACACCAGCGACTGACGACTAAATCGTTTTCCATCTCATCGATCGCCTTGCGTACGGCCACAGAAAAGATACCGTCTTGAAGGTCAACCGTTTTTGACATAATCGGCTTGATAGCACATGCGGGTATTAAGAACTCCAAAACATAGGTGGACGAGTTTGCGCATCGCGGCACCAAGAGCAGCTT
>Ga0074195_1001270_pt1 | contig 36869 bp, 34 predicted proteins | sample EPASupsiteHSE623_FD_64525 | JGI IMG/M metagenome (GOLD analysis project Ga0074195, IMG submission 64525) | Bioremediated contaminated groundwater from EPA Superfund site, New Mexico - Sample HSE6-23 | ecosystem: Environmental > Aquatic > Deep subsurface > Groundwater > Contaminated ... | reverse complement strand
GATACGGTGCTCCTGCTGAGGATCGAAGCCGAAGATATCCCCGCCCTCCGGGCAGCCCTCAATATGGCGTTGCGCCTTGTCAATGTGGCCGATGAGATGCAGCAGGTTGCCCTGAAATAAATCAGATTCTGCATTTCCCGAATTGTTGGGTACGGTACGCCTTTTGCTTCCTGTGCGATTCTTTATGCAGTACCGTGTTCAACACTACCGTTAAGCAGGTAACGCATTCCGCTGTGCCTGGCGCAATCCTCAATACCTTTACTGGCAGAATTGTAGAAGGAGATCGATCATGAACAATATATCACCCAAAGTACAGAACCAGCTGGGCATGCTCCAGCAGATCCAGCAACAGCTCCAGAACATCCTCCAGCAGAAGGCCCAGTACGAGATGGCCGTCCGCGAAGCCAAGCGTGCCCAGGAAGAGATCAGCGATGCTGCCGAGGATGCAGTTATGTACATGAGTGTCGGCACAGTCATGATGCAGAAGAAGAAAGAGGCCGTGAATGCAAATCTGACCGAAAAGGTAGAGACCCTTGAGCTGCGCATCAAATCCTTAGAAAAACAGGAAAAGATGCTGGCCGGCAAGTTCGAGCAGATGCAGGCCCAGATCAAGGCAGCACTCGAAGGCAAGGGTGCTCCGTCCGCTGCATAACCAGCCATTTTTTCCTTTTTCGTTTCGGGACAAGCAGATTCCGGCAGGTTTTTTGTATCAGGGCACGATACAGCATGTATGGATACGTCTCCCGTAGCCCGGCAGTTTTTTTCTATCAAGTCTGCGGCAGATCATGCGTCCCGTGCACATAAGGGGCAGTTCCGTAAGGACCGGAGAACACCTTACATTGTTCATCCCGCCCGGGTGGCGGGATACGTGAGTATGTTTGGCGGATCGCATGGGGCGATCATCTCTGCCTGGCTCCATGATGTGTACGAGGATTGTACCCCGGAATGGATCTCGCTGACGGATTCATTCATTGCAGTTCTTCCCCTGCCGGATGATGAGCGGCAGGATATCGCTGCGATTGTCGATGCCCTGACCAAGAAGAATACTATTCCCGGAAAGGAAGCCCGGCTTTCTGACAGCATCAGCCGGATTCTCGATGCTCCTCCCGAAGCCACGCTGGTGAAGATCTGTGACCGGATCGATAATTTCCTTGACACGGCCTGCCGTGATGGCCGGGTACGGAAACGTTATCTCGTTTCAACGGACGAGATCATCGACCGGCTCTCCCTGCGGGCAGACCTGTACGGGTACGAAAAAGCGATGCAGACGCTCAAAGATATCCGGTACGCTTCGCCAAAAAATGAGTAAATGAATGGGGGGAATTACTTCCGGCTGGTCAGGTTGATCGCGTTCACGAGCGCCTCAACGGATGAGAGCACGATATCGTCCCCGCTGCCGCTGGCATCGAAGATCTTGCCGTGCTCATCTTCTACAGCGATCGTGACGTGGCACATCGCGTCCGAACCCCCGGCGATTGCTTCGATGTTGAACTCTTTCAACACGACCCGGGCCGGCACGATGCCGAAGATCGCTTTCAGGGCGGCATCCACCGGGCCATTGCCCACGGCCGAGAAGACGTGCTCCCTGCCATTCACCATCGCCTTTACGCTTGCGGTCGGGATCATGTGGTTGCCGGTCATGATCGCGATGTCTTTTAAGTCGAGCATCTTGTGGTCGAGTTCGAGTTCCATTACGGTCTGGGCGATCTCGTAGAGATCGGCATCGGTCACCCGCTTGCCCTTGTTGGCAATCGCCTTGACCTTCTCGACAATAGTGTCCAGCTGGGTGTCGTTCGGACTTATCCTGACTTCGGAGAGCATCTGGTTCACGGCATGCCGGCCGACATGTTTCCCGAGCGTCAGCCGGCGCCGGTGCCCGACCATCTCCGGGGTCATGATGCCGGGTTCGAAGGTGGCGGTATTTTTCATCACACCATGCGAGTGTATACCGCTCTCGTGGGAGAAGACATTCTCCCCGACCACCGGCTGGGTTGCGGGGATGGCAAAGCCGCTGAATCGCGATACGAGCCGTGATGTCTCCACGAGCCGTTCCTTTTTGATACCGGTGTTGATCCCGTAGATCGATTCCAGGATCATGGTGGTCTGGGCAAGATCGGCATTGCCTGCCCGCTCGCCCAGCCCGTTTACCGTTACCTGTACCTGCGATGCCCCGGACTCTACCGCAGCAATGGTGTTTGCAACCGCAAGGCCGAAATCATTGTGGCAGTGCACGTCGATCGGGCAGTTGACTTCCCGGTGTATCCGGGCAATAAGGGTCTTCATACCAGAGGGTGAGATGATCCCGACCGTGTCCGGCACATTGATGATGGTTGCGCCGGCATCGGCTGCTACCCGGAACACTTCGATCAGGTAATCCCCGTCAGTCCGGGTCGCATCCATAGCCGAGAACATGCATTTGTCGGTATGCTCCCGGATATAGCCGATGATCTCGCCCGTTATGGCAAGCACTTCTTCCCGGCTCTTGTTGATCGTGTTCTCCCGCTGGATGTCCGATGTCGGGATAAACACGTGCACCATGTCGACATCACAGTCAAGGCAGGCATCAACATCCCCCTTGACTGATCGTGCGAGTCCGCAGATGGTGGCTTCAAGATCGAGTTTTTTAATAGCGCTTACCGTCTCTTTCTCGGCTTTTGATGACGCAGGAAATCCTGCTTCTATCGCATGAACACCGATGTCAGAGAGCTGACGTGCGATCTGGAGTTTTTGTTCAAAAGTGAACGCAATGCCGGGAGTTTGTTCTCCGTCCCGGAGCGTAGTGTCGAATACGGTCACGTCATTCTTTGCCGAGCTAGCGGAGAAGATGACGATCCCCCGCAAAATCCTTGCGAGTAGTCATACCAACGATATTCGCATGCGGATTATTTAAAGGAAATGTCAATCCGGGAAAAACAAACGCCAATTTGGGCGTAAATCGGAGGCTTATAACGATATATTTAATACTGAACTCTCCCAACATTAGTAGCGCAGTGCCCCGCCTTAACTCAGCCTGGTAGAGTGCGCGGCTGTAGATTGGTTTACCGTTAAAGGTAACTGCGCGGCTACCGCGATGTCCCCGGTTCGAATCTGGGAGGCGGGATTTACTGTACCAAATGCCCAGGTAGTGTAGTGGCCTATCATGATTGCCTGTCACGCAATCGACTCGGATTCGAATTCCGACCTGGGCGTCACTACGATTTTTTTAATTATTGTTGCAGATTTTAAGTCTGCGTTTTGTTGTGTTTCGTAACCGCAATGATTTCCGATAATTTGTTCTGTTTTTTTGTGTTTCGTTCGTTCTCTGATACTAACATCTACAAGGTTCATAATTGGGATGATTTATTACCAATACTGATGGTTTTTTTTAAAAATCGGGATGTTGGGAAATCCATAATTCCGGATAATACAGGTTGTGCGATATTCGATGAACAACGGTTTACGATCCTAAACCCGGGTAATAATCCGGGCAATCAAATTTTTTCCTCAAGCCATTGTTTATCGTTCATTCGTAACCTGCACGTCTGAACAATTCAACTTTTTGTCTCTAACCTGATTATGTTAATATAGATCAAGGGAAATACAAGGACATCAATCTGAAACATTAGACAAAAAAATCCTGTTAGATCCAAATTTACCGGCATCAGTGTCCCGCTATAAGGTGTCTGCCATCATGGGAAATCCAAGGAAAACAAACAGAGAAAAAAACCTGTTATTCCTGTTTTTTAACGATTGGTGCCTCGTTTATCTTTTAATTCTCGCGATAAACGGTTTCCTTGTGCTTCCGGTAACAGCAATTCCCGTCGACAATCCGTCCGTTCCAATTACGGGGATTAGTGCAAATTCATCTGATCTCACGATTATAGTCAGGAATATTGATTCTGGTGCAGGAATTGCCGGGGCCCGGGTATATCTTGACGGAGGTTTTGAGGGGACAACGTCCGGAAATGATGGGCGTCTGATTATTCTCTCAGTATCAGAGGGACCACATTCCATCCGGGTAATCAAAAGGGGATATATGGAAAATGTTAAAGATGTCACGGTTCCGGCGGAACGGCAGGCTGTTGTTCCCCTGCATCCATTAAAAGTCATCCCGACCGGGGACCCTGGTCCTGTGGAAGAGCGGATAGATATTGTCTTTGTCCCGTCAAACACCCAGTACGATTGTACAAAACAACAAAAAATCCAGACTGACTATTATTCCTCAAATGAAGAAAACTTCCGGAATGATGTAAACAATATTATCGAGAAAAATTTCTTAACCCTGGATGCGAGAACCTCAAAAACCGTCGGACTTCCGGAAAATTTCCAGAATCTTTTCAATTTTTATTATTACTCGGATCCCGGCGAATTTGCTGACGCATTCAATGGGTGTGCCGGAACCCTTCCCGAAGATTTCTGGGATGATGCTCCCTTTACCGATGTTGCAATAATTATCTATCCGAAATACGGGGGTACCTACAAGGGTCCACCGTGTGAGCCAGATGGCTGTGCCAGCGGTTTAGGGCCCGGGGTAAACTCCTGGTTCAAGACACCGGCCACTATCGGGCCGTTATTCATACACGAGGCCGGACATTCTGTCTTTGGCCTGATTGACACGTATTGCGGGGACAGCTATTACACACAGAACAATCCGGATCCTAATGTCTGGAGCAGTCAATCGGAATGTATTGTTTCATCAGAGAATAACCAGTGGGAATTCACAACCTGCAGGCAGATTGCCCAGCCGGCCAAAAACGAAATAGCTCAAACCTGCCGGAAAGATTTCTGGCGGTATGACCCGGACCCGGATATCATGGCGACACCAAACTCATGGGCAAAATTCGGGAATGCCTCAACCCTTCACATACGGTACATCCTTGAGAATATCAACCGGTGGAATTTATGAGATACGTTGCAGTATTCGGAGTAATTATTCTGATCATTTTGCTGGTCATGGGATCGGTTACTACAGACACTGATGAGGATTATACAAAAATTGTTGAAGTAATTCTTGGCATTCATAAAGTCGGTGTAGCCGAGGAATCTGTTGAAGTACGATATGGACATCCCCCGAACCTGGGTCACCAGTGCGGAAATTTTACCGCAACGGTACGGGCAATCAACGGAACCTCTCTCTTTACCTTTGATGTATGGGACCCGCGATACCAGTTTGATGAATATGGTATCAGGAGTGTGCTGGAACGGCACGAACAGATGGAAGATCCAGATCTTGAAAAGGTGTACGGGGATATGGGCGAAACTGTTGATATCGATCTGCCTCTCCTGATTCCCTATAACAGGGATATCCAAACCATAGATCTGGTTGACAAATGTTCCGGCAATCTCCTGATATCCGTAAACGTTTCACCGGCATTGGACAGATTTCAGAACCGGTTTCCCCGGGATCCTGATATGATGGCAGGCACACAATGTACGCTGCCAGTTACCGCGCCAGTATCCGGCAAGCAAAGTCCAATCCCGATCGCGGTGTGTGTACTGGCTGTCATTGTCGTGATAATCCTGTTCCACCGGGTAAGAAGAGAGTGAAGGGTACTCTCGTTCGAATCGATGGGGTTATTCTCGGACGGTTGCATGGCGATTCTCAACCTGAAAATTCATCTGCTGTGCCGGTTACGATGCATATTGCACGATTCAGGGAATGAAGGTCGTTTTCAGGAGCGGGCTCCTGTCAACATTATTTCTGGTTTTGTTTCGGGCGGCTTTTGCAGCGGTGGCGAGCTGTAAGTAAGATAACCGCGTGACTTATCGTGGGGAAGCAGGAGAAATCGCAGCGTGGAAAATATAGATGGCGTAATCAATGCATTCTTATCCCTGTGAGTGTTTCTATCTGATTTGTACAATACTTATAGTTTGAAATTAGCCTGAATATTTTAGCTGAATAATAATTTGTGATTGTGTAACATCCACAAAAAGTTCGATAAACCTGAAACAAAATTTACATTGCCGCTCTTGGGGGCTCCGGCAAGCCTCCGCCCCCGCCGCTCGGGCATCACCCGGTTGCGATAGTGTCGTATTTCCTGTACCTGTGAGTGTGCCTGATGCAGGTAATGCCGAGGCATCGTAATGCGCCCCGTCCCCATTGAGGGAATGGCGGCGCAAGAGGGGGCTATATTTTTTGTGTTTTCCGGATCGCAGATCTTAAAAAAAATCCTATATCGGCTCAATACTAACCATGGGTTAGTGGTGGACTTTACCTAATCACCTAATAATTATATCTTGTAAAATTTTCACGGGGATAAAAAGAAAGTTATAAATCCATAGAATTTGAACTCAAGCAACGAGAGGGAATGTGAAGGGAAAGGCGTATTTAAATTTAAATATTTTCATTATAAGTTGCATTCTTGCGATTGTTATCCTCCCCGGGATCAGTTCAGGAACAATCAACATCGGGGGGAATTCCTATGCAACCCTTGAAAATGCTGTAGCTGCTGCGAATCCGGGTGATACATTGGATCTGGTAAGTGATACTCCTGTCACCCTGACTCCCGGGAATATTACCGCAATCAGTAAATCCCTGACCATTCAGCAAAATGGTGATACACAATTTTTACTTTTCGTCAATGGAACGATTGCATTTAACGGGACGTTTCAAACGTATACAGTTCCAGCATCTGTTTTTTCACATGTTCTTAGTTACGATTCTACCGGACCTGCGGTATTCCGGAATAATAGTCTCATAGAAGTTACCGGCAGTTCGAATATATTTGCCTTTACAACTCCTCACCCGGCACTGATCGCGGGAGCATTCACCGGTACCGGGGTAAACGTCACGGGAAATAACAACTCTTTTTCATCTTGGATAGGTGAGACGAAAACTGCGGGGGGTGGAGCGTATGATTCCCACCTGTCGATAGTATTCAACCTGTCAGGGTCTTACAATAGCATCAGTGATTATTCTGCGGGATCATCACGTCTGCGAACCGATGCACCGGGAGGTATTGGACTAAACCTGATAGGGAATTTTAATGGCGGATCCGGGGCGCCCACTGTATCGGAGGGATTATCATCAGCTGAGACATCTCCATCAATCCATATCGATTCGTCCCAAATGAGCGCTCCTGGTGGCAGGGTCAATGTCTCTCCCTCGGCAAGCGGAAATGTGATCTGGGACGTACCTACTTCAAGTCCGACCGTCACTATCTACAACGGGACCTCAGTGAAAAGCACAACCGCATGGTATTTTTTCAATACCTCCTGGGCCGGGCAATCCGGCGGCAACAGGAATGTGACCATCAACGTCTCCCAGTCAATTCCCTTTGGCGGGAATGTCAGCCTTGTTGCAAATTTGTCCAACATCACCGGGTTATCAAACGATTATATCAGGAGTACATCACTTTCCCTGACCTCCGCGGGATTGGCAGGAGGCAATATTTTCAATGACACGAGTACCCTGAAATTCAACTCGATCTCTTTTATTGTCCCTGTTCGTATGGAGATTGGGAATAATTCGTACTACAAAGGGACCGGAAAAAACGAAGGTACAAACCTCAGCGCCGTTACCATCCTGAACTTCAATCCCTACAACTCCCTGCCCGCCAATAACTTCAACGTAACCGGGACAACCAACTGGAGTCGGATCCAGGATTTCACATCAGCGCCGAATGTCACGTTCGTTATTGAGAATCCGACCACCCACGCGCTGCTGGGAAACATCAGTTTCAACCAGAACCTCAACCTGTTGAACTCGGTATTAATCAGTACCGGCCTCCAGGGAATGGGCAGCAATATCAGCGTATCCACTGCAGGCAACAGCACCAACCTGTCGGTCACGACCAGCGGACTGAGTGAATTCAATAAACCGGCAACCATTACCATGTACCCGAACGATTTCAGTTTTGCAACCCGGCGGGACATCACCATCAAAGTAACCGACGATGGGGGGACAACCCCGATCCTTCTCTATGATAACGGTGCAAGGACAGCCAGCTATCCGGGTTACATTGATTCAAGCCAGAATCCAACAGCAGGTTCCGGTTTGATCAGGATCCCGGTCCTGCATTTCAGCAGGTTCGATTTCAGTCGCACACTTAACTCATCCGTGTTAACCCTTTATGCTGGTCCGGGAGGTGATTTCGTAACGTTGGAACAGGCAATGGACCCGTCAACCGGGATCCGCGACAACGATACCTTAAGCCTCCTCAGTGATGTCAGCGTGACAGCGACCGTTGGCAATCTCACCTCGGTTAACCGGACCTTCAATCTTTCAAGCAATGGTTACAGGATGCTGGTTAACGGGACCATATCGTTCGACAGCACCGGAAAAGCGCTGACCTATAACGGAACCGCTTGGTTCGCGTACGATTCAAGCGGACAGCCCTTCAGGAACAATACCCTCATAGAAATCCCCGGCAGTTCGAATTTCTTCAACGGGACCATGCCGACGATTGATGCCGGCTCGTTCACCGGTACTGGTGTAAATATTACCGGGAATTCCAACACGTTAAACGCCATGTGGAACATCAGCGGATCCGGCATGCCTATCGTAGTCAATCTTACCGGCTCGGGAAATACCCTGAACATTGCCGGGAACCTGAGTACTACGAGGACTGTACCGGACGGGATTGCCATGAACCTGCTGGGCAATACCAACACTCTCATCCTGAATTCGCAGAACCTGAGCGGCCCCGGCGGCCGGATCTGGATAGGGTCAACTGCAACCGGCAACACGATCTCGGATTCAGGTTTCATATTCCCGAATATCTATCTCTACAATGGAACAGCAGTCAAGGCAACGACCGCCTGGTACTTCTTCAACGCCAGCTGGTCGCCGTCGGGCCGCAACCGGAACCCGGTAATCAACGTCTCCCAGACCATCCCGCTTGCCGGCAATGTCAGCCTGATCAGCAGGTTTGTCAACGTCACCGGGCAGTCAACCGATCTTGCCAGGAACACCTCTCTTGCCCTGACCACCACCGGTCTTGCCGGAGGCAATATTTTCAACGACACGAGCGCGTTGAGATTCAGTTCGATCTCAGCGATCGTACCGGTAAACCTCTCGTTTGGCGATAACACGTACGCCGGCTCCTACCAGCAGAAGGGCCTTGGTTCGGTTACCATCCTGAATTTTAATCCGGTGAATTCGCTTCCTTCAAAGAATTTCAATGTGACCCGGACTACCAACTGGTCTTTTGTTCCGGATTTCACCGCGGCCCGTAACCTCACTTTCGTAATCGAAGAACCGGTTGCCCACACGCTGCTGGGGAACATCAGTTACAACCAGGATCTCGATCTTACCGATCCCGCTATCGGCACCGGCCTGTCAGCCCTTAGCAGCAACCTCATTATGGCCGCAGCAGGAAACAGCATCGACTTAAATATTGCCAACACCCACCAGGCTTTCAATAAATCAGCAACCCTGACCGTTTACCCGACAGGCTTTGCTTTCTCATCGGGATCGGATATCAAGATCACTGCGACGACCGATTCGGGAGCTCCTACTGTCCTGTTCAACAACGGGGTATGGCTCAACCGGGCTGGTTTTGTCGATACAAATAACAATGTCTCGGTCGGTTCCGGCAATATTACGCTTCCTGTCCTTCACTTCAGCAAATTTGACTTTGACCCGGCATCAGGCGGTGACGGAGGCGGCAGCACTGGCGGTGAAGGGGCGGGAGGCGGCAGCTCTGCCGGTGCCCCCTCCTCCGGTATAGGAACCGTAACGGTAAACACCCAGGGATCTTCGGCAATCACTCAGGTTGAGGTCACGGGTGTCGGCGTTGAAAACATTATCGTAGGTGCCTGGGCATTTAACATACTTCCGTCATCGGTTACTCCTGCGACTACAGCCGTTTACCAGTATATTGCAGTAATTCCCAACCAGTACACGGAAATCTCCAATGCGATCATCTCCTTCTCGGTCCAGAAGAGCTGGCTTGAGAAAAACGGGTACACGAAATACGATATGACTATCCTACGGTATTCGGACGGGGTCTGGACGCCGCTGCCTACCGTTATTGTAGGAGAAGACCTTGATTTCGTCAAGTACCAGGCAACCAGCCCGGGACTTTCGCACTTCGCAATTGTTTACATGAAAGACGCAGCAGTGCAGGCCCCGGTGAACGTAACTGCGACGCAGACTCCCGTCATCACGCTTACGGGAAATGTTACTCAGATACCGACTTCGTCCAGTGCGGTTGCAGAACAGGTAACCGGAACGCCGACTCATGCCGGTACGATTCATGAAACTGCTGTGCCTGCCCAAAGCACACCGGAAGTTCCCCCGACAACCCAAAAAACTCCCGGTTTTGGCACCCTGATCGCTGCAGCAGCAGTAGTTGCAGCATGTGGCGGAGCATGGATTGCGTCCCGGAAAAAACGTCAGTATCGATAAATCCATTCACTTTTTTTTGTTTTTCTGCAATGCCCGAAAAGCTATTTTTTCCGGAATTGAAACGGCAATCCGGGTGCCGGAGTCCCCGGCCGCTCTTTTTCATCCCATATAATCCGAATCGAATCATCCCCGGACTTCATGAAATAAAAAAAATGAGCGGCTTTGCCCCTTACTTCACCTGCACGCCATAGATCCCGCTGCCAATCCACCAGGTATCATCAACTGCCTTCATGTACACCAGTTTCGGTACCGATGCGGTGTGGTTTGTAGCCGTGTCCGGGAACATCGCGTGAGAAAACCCGGTCCCTTTGCCGATGGCATTGATACCGGCAACCGTGGTTCTTGCTCCGTACGGGTCCGTGTAGTCCAGGTAATTATTTCCGATCCCGTCTTTCCAGAAGGGATCGGCGAGGATGGTCCCGTCAAAGGTTTCTGCCCAGACAAAGAGATCTGTATTTACAAACTGCCCCGCCGGGTTGTTGATCTCTGCAAGGGTCTTTTCCTTCCCGTTTACCATCGCGTAGGTGACTGCACGGTCGACAAGGTCGTACATCTCCGTGCGGGTATGGTTCCGGACAACGATCCCCTTGAGGTTTCCCGCCCGGAGCTGCTCGTACTCCGGAATGATGATGCCAGAAAAGATCCAATAGGAATCATCTACCGGTTCTGCGTAATCGATCTTCGGCGCATAGAATGTCTTGCCGTTTTTTGTCACTGCTGCAACCGTATACGAGAACCCGCCGCCATGCCGGGCAAGATCCCGCATCTCCCTGATAGTAGGAACGCCGTCCGGGTCATGGTAATTGATCAGGTTAATCCGGTTCTTTGCCGTGTCCGGCGAAAGGGAACTTGCGATTACCGTGCCATTGAAATCAACTGCCATAATCGAGAGTTCCCCGTCTGCAAACTCCCCTGCCGGATCACTGAACGCATCAACCGCCTTCTCCTTCCCGTTTGCACGGGCATATTCTACAGCCTGCTTCACAAATGCCGTGAGATCGGCTACCGTGTAAGCCCGGGTAGCCGGGCCGATGGCAGCTGACGGGTAGACCAGACCGGACCCCGCATAGGTGCCGGCGCCGACATAATACGTGCCGTCTACATCGGACACTACCGAAAGTTTCGATTCAACGCGGTTATTGTTCTTCGGGTTGGGGTAATCGTAACTGACATACCCGGTGCCGTACCGGGCAGTCTCCACGAGATTCCTGACAATGGGAACCCCATAGCGGTCGGTCAGGTCCCGGATATTCGTGCCTACCAGCTCGTGATGAAATGGTTCGGCAAGTGCAGTACCGTCATAGTTCTCTGAGAAAACATAGACCTCACCCTGCACGAAGGACCCGGTTGGATCATTGAACGCAGCAAGTGCCTTTTCCTTTCCGTTCTCGCGGGCGAACATAGCTGCGCGGTTCACCAGAGTCGTCAGGTCCGCCGGTGTTGTACCGATGGACGATACCTTTGGCGTAGAGCTTGCCGCAGCCGGTACCTGGCCGGCATTTTTCTGTTCCTGCAACTGGCTGCATCCTGCTGTGACGATACAAACGACAATCACGAGCAGTACCGGGAGCAAATACCGCATCTTCATTACCGGAATTTCAACGGGTAACCAGTTAAATGCTGTCTCATGCTTACGGGAATGGCCGTCCCGTGTATTTCCCGCAGGTTCATTTCTGTCCGTTTCGGATGACGCATGAAGTGTTTATCAGCATTTGTATCCAATATACGTAGACATGACCGTGGATCTCCGTCCCCTTGTTATTATGGGGCTTTTCATCGCTCTACTGTCCATTGCCGGCTGTACCCAGACCCCTGCACCGGCACCAGCACAGGTTCCCCTTTACCCAATCACCGTTACCACCCCGGTGCCTGCAGCATTGCCGGCAACAAAAGAAGAGATGGTAGCTTTTGTCAAGGAAGCCGTTGCTTATGCAAAGCAGAATGGCAAGGAAAAATCTCTTGCTGAATTCTCCAACCCCAATGGATCATTCTTCCGCGGCGTCCTGTATATCTACGCGTACGATATGAACGGTACCACCATTGCCCACCCGGTGAACCCTGAGAAGATCGGTGTCAACCGTCTCAACGAGAAGGATGCGGAGGGAAACCTCTTCATCCAGGATCTCCGGCAGGCCGCCATCAACGGTACCGGGTTTGTTACGTATTATTACATCAACCCGATCCACAAGAATGCCGTGGAAAAGAAACTCGGGTATGCAATGAGTGTTGATCCCACCTGGTGGCTGGGTTCCGGTATTTACCAGGGCCCCGCCGATACGCGTCTCCCGCCCTATAACGAAACCCTGCCTGTTACCGTTACAGTCACAACCCCGCGGGGCAAATAACCTTTTTTTATTTCGCGAACTGCCGGCTATTCTACCCGGTACCCTCTGGAAGTTAAGAATGCCGCAATCCACGGCTCTGCGTCTGCGTCATCCTTCGGACGTTTCCGAACAATTTCTTCGCCAAGTGCCCGGAGACCCGGATCATCGGTATGCAGCCCCAGCGTACCCCTCACGGTTCCAATCATGTTTCCCTTTGCATCAAGCACCCGCATCACAATACAGCGATAGAACTTGCACTGTGCCGGGCTGTCCCGGTGAATAGTACATCGGCAGAGATCCCCATCCGGCCGGAGAAACCGGCATGCGGACGGGTGCTGGTCCGGAAACGTGTGATCCACGAACAGGTGCCGCTTGTCTTTGTCGATCTCGGCGATAAAAGGCGTACCGGTAGAGACCGACTCAGCCGCAAAGGTAAATGGCCCGAGCTGCTGTTCTATCACAATGTAGTCGCCAAGATACATACAGCATGTTCCACACTGACGGCAGGTAAAGACCAGAGAATCACCTTCGCACAGCTCAATAGGATGCAATACTAAAAAAACCAGGTCCGGAATATCCTGATTAAAAAAACAAGGAGTGGTATTTTGTCGGGACCAGATTATGGGATCTTTTCTGCCGCTTTCCGGGTCACATCCTTTAGTGTTTCATAATCTGTTGTTGTGCCACCCATCGTGATGGTTTCAAACACATTCTTCTTTTTAAAAATCACGGTATAAATCGCAAAATCCTGAAGATCCCCGTCCCGGGTTTCGCGGAAGGCGATGCTCTTGTCACCGATTGCAGGAAACGGGATCTCAAACCGGGTTATATCCTTCTGGCCGGTAAGGAATTCCTCTGTTCCGATGGCATACACCTTGACCATGTTTTCTGAAGGGTATATGCTGATCGTTTGCCGGATACCGGTCAGATCCTCTTTTTCCCGGTTCATCCGGTAGAATGTTGCCGCGTATCCCTGCTGCCAGCCAAGGTCACGGGAAATCTGGGATACTTCGCTGTAAGCGATCACCCGTCGTTCCCGGAGCAGGTAATCCGGGGGAAGGTCCGCAAGCTTAAGCGCCATATCCCCGGGCGAGATGGTGGCACGGGTGCTCTCCGGTGCCAGGGTGATTACCGGTGGCAGCGGTTCCGGGAGGACGGGTGCAGCTGCCGGCGTGAGGCAACCTGCAGAAATGATTGCCATCTGTACAACCAGCATGAGTGCAATAAGCCGGTTTCTCATAATCGTACTCCATTACCCGTTGGATTTAATATCTTGCCGGCACTTTCATTGCAAATTAATTCACTGGGCACAAGCGCTTTATCAAGAGGCGCTTAAAGATCACCATACGGTGAGTTGTTTTGACAAAAACCAGCATTGCCATGCTTGACAAGGATCACCATATCCACCTGATCCCCGGCGAACGTGTGCTCATGATGAGCATTGAGCACTCTGCGATAAAAAAGTTGAGAATGAGCGGTTTGAAGTTGAATGCTTTTTGAAACTCTCGGTTGAGGGATTTCCCCACCCGCTCGAGGATGTGATCCGGTTCACGTTCGCTTGCGTAAAGATGCCCGGCCAACAGATGATGACCGAACTGACCTTTGTCCAGAACCATATCATCAAGTACATTTTCGACCAGGGACTTTCCGGGGAACTCTGTGACTGCACCCCCGATGATCCCGGATCCCGGGAATACGGGATTACGATCTCATCCGAGATTAAAAAACATATGTTTGCCTCAAAACAGTTCAAAGAAGTGCTTGCACGGAACGGTGCACTATCGGATACGGTCGAATTCATAAAATAAATATTTGATATATTGTAACAAGGGTGCCGGAACATGTCAGCACAACCCTTTATCAGACCGAAAAAAACACCCTGATAAATATCTATTTCTGGCTATACAGACAATTTGCAAAGAACACTGGCGTATGGAGGAAAATTATGAGTGATCCAGAACTGCGCAGCGACGAGATAGAGATTGTCCGGACGCCGGGGGTTTATGTCAAGTCGATCCCGTTTGAAGGGATTATCACCAACAAACGGATTCTCCTTGTCGACCGGGCAAAAAATCTCCTGCCCCCAAAAGAGATCCCGCTGGTCACGATCAAGGATATCGAAGGCGGAGAGAATGCAATCCGTGATCCGGTAGTCACCGTAACGGTGATTACGAGAACCGGCGAGACCCGCCAGATGGTTCTCACCTTTGCCCGCACTGCCGGCGGTAACCGGAGCAAGGAACGGGACGAGTGGGTAAAAACCCTCAAAGAGAATGTCTCGTCTTCCTTTGAACAGGTTATCAACAAAAAAAATCCTGCAACCGATCCGGCCCGGCGGGGAAACCGGCCGGACCCGTCTCTTCGGATCAATGTGACCGGTTCGTCCCGGCCCGCTGCCGCCCGTCCTCTCCCGGAAAACGAGACGGATATGATTCACCCGGTCAAAAGGATCATCGAAAACGCACCTTCACGGGCCCCGGTACCGGCTGGAGTGCCTGCACCTCCGGCATCCGGCTTCGGGGTGTTCTGCACCCGGTGTGGCACCAAGGTACCGGAAGGCTCAGGGTTCTGCAACCGCTGCGGGGCAGCGATCATCCAGCCCGGCAGTTCAATGCCGACCGCTCCGGCTCCGCCGCCGGCTGTTCCGGATTACCGGGCACCGGTACAGCGCCCGGCAGAGCGGGTAAGCCAACCGTCAGGACCCCCCTTGGAGCGCCCCCCGGCCAGAGCGCCAGCGGATTACCAGGTATCCATACCTCCTGAATACCCTGTACAGAAAACTGCACCGCGTACCTACTCCCCGCTCTACGATAACCCGCCGGAACCCGTTGCAACACCCCCCCGGCCCGCACCCGCAATAGCCCAGCCCTCCCAGAAACGTGCGAAAAAGGGCCTGATTGCCCGGCTATTCTCACCAAAAGATCGGTATCAGACCCCGTTCGAGGGAGCATCAATGGACGGGGCAGCACCGCCACCGAAAAAACCCCGGCGTGCACTGCGTATGCCCGGGAAAAAAGTATTCATCGCGCTCGGTATTGTGGTCCTCCTCGTTATCATTGCTGTTGTGGGTGTGGTGGTCTACCCGATGATCAGTAGTGGCATCAGCAGCAGCAATGAAACATCACCGTCCGGTGCTCCAGTCACGGTGACCCCGACGCTGACTGCATCGTCCACTCCCGCACCTTCCGGTACATTTGTGGTCCGCGAAACAACCCCCGCACCTGCTGCACCGGCTACCGGCGTCTATGTGCATGTTGACTATATCGGGGGCTGGAAAGGAACCTACGGTATATCTTCCGATCTGCAAAAGGCAGAACTTTCCGGGGACCGGTTCCTTGAGGTACTGAATGCGACCGGCCAGGTACAGGCAAACTTTGAAAAACTGGATGGTTCGACAAAACACCCCCTTGTTGTAGAAATTTACAAGAATGGCGGCCTGCTGAAGAACGGGACATCGAGTGCAGCATATGGCAAGGTGACCATTTCAGCTGTTGTATAATAATCTCCGTACTTTTTTCGATATGTTTTTTTCGCAGCAGGAATTACATTCAGGTACGTATGGCTCCAGAAACCCATTTTCCCCTGAGTAAACCGTTCAAGCCTGACCCGGCATTCGTCACCTGGTTTATCGTGGATTTTATTCTCTTTGGAATCTTAATCATCGCCTGCACGGTATTGCCGGTTCTCATGTCCTCGCCGGATGTACTGATCGCGATGCTTCTCCTGTTTGGTATCATCGTAGTATTTGCGATATTTGCCTACTGGACAAAACTGTATTACGAGAGCATGTGGTACGAGCTTCATGAAGATGAGATGCGGTGGAAACGTGGTGTCTGGTTCCGCACCACGGGTATTGTTCCCTATAACCGGATTACGAACCTGGATCTCAAGCAGGGCCCGGTCATGCGGTGGCTCAACATATCCACGCTGTCGATCCAGACTGCCGGCTATTCCGGGCAGGCGGTACCGGAGATCCGCATCGAAGCTATCGAGCATGCCGAGGAACTCCGCGAGCTGGTCCGCTCCCTTGTACGGAAATCCGGCTCCGGTGCACAGAATGATGGTACGGGCACCAGCGCCCCGGCTCCGTCACCCGCTGATGTTCAACCGGCAACAGGTTCGATGAGTACCAACCTACTTATGCTCGATGAACTCAAGAAGATCCGTTTGCTCCTGGAACAGCAGAACAAATAAAACCGGATGCGAAAAAAATAAACAAATAAAAAAATTATTTCTTTTCTGTCAGTTCTGCCGGGACCGGTGCCGGTTTATTCCCTTTTTTCCAGCGGTAGATTCCATACCCGATAGCACCGAGGATGATGAGCGGGATTAAGGTGAAGAAGAGAACAATCAGTGCATCGATCATGCCGAAGAACCCGGCAATTCCTTCATTGATGGTGCTGACAAAGTTATGCCCGGTATCGCCGCCCACCGGTTCAGGCTCCTGCAAGCTGACCGAGATAGTCGAGAGATCCACCCGGCTGTTGAGATACTTGAGCCGGCCTTCGAGCCGGTTCAGTTCGGTCTGGACACGGTCAATCTGTTCCTGTACCTTGATGATATCTTCGACCTTGGTGCTCTGCTTCATGATCGCATTGTACTGGGCGAGCTGGTTCTGGTACGAGGTCTTCTGGGCCTGGAGGTCCACGTATTCTTCGGTCACATCCTCGCCCTGCGTTGATGCAGATTTTACGGTACCGATCGCTTTTATGCCGTCAAGGGTATTTTCAAATTCAGCCTGGGGTATCCGGAGGACCACATAGCCGGAGAGCCGGTCATTGAAATTTTTCTGGATACTGGTCGAGCTGATGTACCCGTCTTTCTGGCCCGCTATTGTTTTTAAGGTTTCAACAGCGCCGGTGACATCTTTAACTTCCACGGTTACCGATGCGGTCTTGATGATCTTTGTGTTGACGCCGTTTTCTATAACGATAGTTGAAGAGGCACTGGAGGGCACGGGTGCCGAGGCCGCACTGCTACCAGCCCACGACACCTTCGCCTCTGAAACGGAACGGACACCACTGCCATAATTCTGGACAGTATCCTGCGCTGAGGAGGAACTGCCTGCCGAAAGACTCATGCACCCGGCAGAGGCAACGGCAACTATGCACACCATGAGGAGTGCGATGATTTTGTAGTTCATAGCAAGAAATCGTTCTGCGAAATATAAAAGTCAAACGTTGACTGCGGTTTTTTTTGAAGTTATCAATAAAACAGATTTTTTCTCAAACCCCTCCCTTACAGACCCGCTAAATTTTCTGTCTCTCTAAAAAACTCCGTCACGTTTTTTTTTTAATTTTTTATCAGAGGAGATAAGATGGTTGAGGTTTTCCTCTCTAAAAGCCCCAATTACCCGCATGCAAAGGTGATGCGAAAAATTCTTCAGGTTTGGTTTACCAGAGCCTGAGAAAATTATAAAAAATTTCTGTACACGGATTTAATATTTGTACCAGCGCCCCTTGCTGTCAAACTCCCCGGTCGTCTCCTGGCTGACCGGGACCGACTCCCTGGTGAGCGAGCGGAAGAAACATGCTTTGTATGTCGTGAGGATGGGCAGCAGTACCAAAAAGCCGAGGAAGAGGCAGACTGCGGTTATTACCGTTCCCTCAGCCCCGATCATTCCTGCCAGCTGTTCCGGTGTGAATGCTGCGATCTGCGTCTCGTTGAATTGCGTGAGGGGCTCGAGTTTTTCATAGAGTGCGGCTTCCCAGACGATCATGAGTGAGAACGTAATGGCGAAGCATACGGCAGCCGAGAGAATGAAGAACCCGAGAACCCGGCCCGACCGGGCAGTCACCAGTTCAATGCTGCGCCGGATGGCGTCAAAAACCCGCAGGTTTTCAAATACTGCTGCTGTGTCAAAGAAAATGGTGTAGAATATTACCGGGACAAGGATAAAGAGAGAAAAAATCGCCACGAACTCCTGGTTCACCGGGATCCCGCCAAACGAGAATGTTATTGCGACAAGGGAAACGAGAATAAGCGTGCAGAAGATGATCACCAGCAGGGGCAGCAGCACCCGGAAGAAGTAATGAACGCTCCCGGTGAGGAGATCGCGGAGGCTTCCTCTCCCGTTCATGATCACGACATAACTTCCGGTAATCAAAAAGATGGAAATTAGCGAACAGATCAGGAGAAAGCGGCTGGCAAAGAAGCTGCCCTCATTATTGTAGATCATCCAGATACCCGCTGCTAAGATCCCGGTAACGAGCCCCGGGATCCAGAGTGCCGGGATGCTCCGGAGCAGCCCGAGCGCTTCTTTGAGTTCTGACACACCCATGATTACCGGTTCCTTGGCATGGCCACGATCTCGCGCACCTGGAGATCGAAAAAGTTTCCGGTGTGCGCAGGCTTGATCACGCAGACCGTGTCTGCCCCGGTGGCAGTGCCCCCGACCGCGATTACTTCCTCACTGATGCCGATGGCACCCTGGTCCGCCGCGATGAGAATACACTCGACTGCAACCTTGAGCCCGACTGCGACCGTGCGCCGGAGCGATTCGGCGATCGCTTCCGAGCGCGAACCGCCGCCAATCTTGGGTGAGCGGGAGATCGCCCGTTCCAGTCCCGAGAGCGCGTGCGTGCCGGTTACGATCTTTACGCCCTGCCCGCGCAGGCGCTCTGCGATCTCTGCGGAGAACTCCCACTCGCCGGGCTTTGCAAAGCCCATGACATGCGAGACTACGATCAGCGACAGGCCCGAGCCTTTCATGGCGCTGGAGAAAACTTCCGCAGTCTTGCCGGACGTGCTGGCAACAACGATGGTTTTGAGGCCGAGTTCTTTGGCGCGCTCGATGGCAAACCGGGCTGCATCGGCCGTATTGGCCTCACCCGGCTTTTCGAAATACCAGATTTTCTTTTGCGTAAACGTCATAAGTACCTTTTATTAAGCCGGGATGGAAAAACTTTGTCAGATTCTTACCGGATCTTATTGATAGTTTTACAATCCATTACTCACTTAAGGAGCCAGATATGATTACCCTAGCGCTTGCAGGCAAACCGAACTGCGGAAAGTCCACATTTTTTAAGGCCGCGACCATGGCAAACGTAGAGATTGCCAACTATCCCTTTACGACCATCAACCCGAACTTCGGTGTCGGGTACGTGCGGACGAAGTGCCCGTGCCATGATCTTAAGCTCACCTGCACGCACTGTGTTGACGGCAACCGGTTCGTTGCGGTGAACCTGATCGATGTGGCGGGACTTGTTCCGGATGCGCACAAGGGCAAGGGGCTGGGCAACCAGTTCCTCGACAATCTCCGGCAGGCGGATGCGATCCTCCACGTGATCGATGCGAGCGGCGGCACCGACAGCGAGGGCAACCCGGTGGGCGTGGGCAACCATGACCCGGCAGAGGATATTAAGTTCCTGATCTACGAGATGACGATGTGGGTGCACGGGATCCTGGACAAGCACTGGACGAGGATCAGCCGGCAGTCGCAGGGCAAGGGCTCGGCCATCGAGGCGGGAATTGCGGAGACTTTTACGGGTCTCGGCATCACGATGGAAGATGTGCGCGATATCGAACTGGAACTCAAGATCGATCTTATCCACGCATCGATTGACGATCTCATTCCTCTCTGTGCCGAGATCGTGAAGATCTCAAAGCCGATGCTGGTCATCGGCAACAAGATCGATGAGACCCCGGAAGCGCTGCGCACGAAACTCGCAGCAGCCAAGGTTGCGTTCGTGAGCGCGGCCTCCGAGCTGGCGCTTCGCAATGCCGCGGGTGCGCACATAATCCAGTACCTTCCGGGCGATGAAGAGTTCAAGATCGCCAATGAAGGCTCGCTGACCGCACCCCAGAAAGCCGGGCTCGCAAAGATTGCGGAACTGATGAAGCAGAACCATGGCACGGGCGTGCAGCAGGCGATCAACCGGGCGGTCTACGAGCTTCTCGATATGATTGTCGTGTACCCGGTTGAGGATGAGAATCATTACTGCAACAAGCAGGGCGATGTGCTGCCCGATGCGTTCCTGATGAAGAAGGGCTCGACCCCCCACGATCTCGCGTTCCAGGTGCACACGGATATCGGCAAGGGATTCCTGTACGCGGTGGACGCCCGTTCCAAGATGCGCATCAAGGAAAACCATGTGCTCAAGGATGGCGACATCATCAAGATCGTGAGTGCGGCTAAGTAAGAAAATCTTTTTTTGTATAACGTTTGATGCAAAAAAATAATTCCCGCTCTTTGTCAATTCACGCCCGCGAACCGTTTATTGATCCTTATCGGTCGTACACTTTTTTCCGAGGCCCCACCTTAACGACAGAAATTAATCGTTGCACCTCATCAATTTCAAGTATCACCCGATGGGAACCGACACGTTGATGATAATACGGATATCCCTCGCATCGTTCAGCGGTACGGTGCGGGTCATCAGCAATGGATGCTATTTTATCAAAAATCCTTAAGGCGACAGGTTTTGGAAATTTGCCCATATCCTTGATTGCCCTATCAGACCAAAAAAGGGAATATTTCATTGAATCCCAAGTCTTGCCTTAGCTTCCGCAGTTGTGTAGACCCGCCCCTGGCGAATGTCCTCTTCAGCTTCGGCAATGTCTTTGAGATCCTGCTCATCGAGATAAGCATCCGGATTTCGACATTTCCGTTTGACAAGCTCTGGCATGATATAGTACCATTCCCCGGGCAAGATTATCAAACCTGCGTTCGTGTGCAGTTGGCAGACTGGGAGGGCTACTGCTGCAGCGCGATCGCGGGTGGAGATCCCCCACCATGCATTATAAAAAAAGAGACGAGGTTAAGACGATAATCCGGTTGGGATGAATACACAAGATAACCGTTCCCTTATCCGGGTATACCGGGAAAATCTCTATTCCTGTATACTGCTGTATATGTTGTATATGGCAGAGGGTACTACGGTCAGGATACGGGCTGAGACCAAAGCCCTCCTTGATGATCTGAAACTGAATCCCCGGGAGACGTATGATGATGTTGTCCGGCGCTTGGCTGAATCTGCATACGATGATGAGCCGATGACTCCGGAGGAGATCGAAGCTGTGGAAGAGGGGATTGCGGATCTCAAGGCAGGACGGGTTCGCACGCTTGTTGAGATTATGAAAGAAAACGGTGATGATGCAATAATCAGGGCCTGGAAACTGTGATCGCGTGATCGGATCGGCTTTCATGATGATTCAAAAAAGTGTTGCTATCCTTTTGCGGACCGGTATGCCACGTGATCGTGCGGCGCAGTATCCCGTCCCACCCGTCGAAGTATGACGGGCGTCATACAATTGTCTGACAATCCAGCCGCTCCTGCGCAAAAGAGCGGCAAAATATCTCTTTTTTTGGCAGAAAACGGCATTTTGCCCGCAAGCCTTATATAATGAAAATTCGAACAGGAGAAATACCGAGAAAAATGGTAGGAGGTGAAGTTCATGAGTGGAGAAATTTACCAGGCACAGGTGATTCGAAATTTCTTTGAGTGTATCACGGGAACCGACCGGAACCTGACCCGCATCTACATGTGTGTCATGAGTCTTGCAAAACTCCGTATGGAGTCGCCCGAGAGGATGTCGGCCCTTGTCGACCAGCTGAGGAAGAGCAAGATGCAGAAGGAGTTGTCCGTTGACATCCTCGATTACATGTGCGATGCAGCAAACCAGATCGAACTCAGCATGGTCCAGACGGCATTCGGTGTCAAGGATATCCGTGAAGTTGCTCAGGACTTCAGCGGTATCAGCATGGACAGTTTATAATCTTTTTTTAAGCGGTGCTTTGAGGAATTGACCTTTTGAGTCAGCGCCCGCTTTCTTCAAGAAATCTCCACCGCATTCGTATCGTGAAAACAGGTTTGTGGGATTGTGTGGAACAATCAATAATGAAATTACCATTATCTACTACGTGATTTTCGATAGAATGGGGGGTGCTCGTTGATTGTTATTTCTTCTGCGCTGTCGAAATAGGTTCTGATATGGAATTATAACACACTTATGATTTAATGCAGTCTCATTCCTCGTGAGCGTATATGGTTTATTGAGTTAGGTATATTCGTGAGTGTTGAGGATTTTAATCATGGAACCGGAACAAATTTTTCTTTCACATACACGTCAAGATATAGAATTTGGCGATATCATTTCTCGCGCTTGTACTGATGCAGGTCTTCTTCCCTACAGGGCTGAATTTGATGTTTTAGAACGACCAGCATGGAAAAGTATCAAAAAGGAGATGCAAAAGTCGTGCGCTCTAATATTAGTTGTCGGTAAAAAATTGGTGGACTCTCAAAATAAACATGATTTTAGTTGGCATTATACTCAAAATTGGATTGCATATGAAATCGGATTGGCTCATCAATTAGGTATTGACGTGTGGGTTGTTTGTGATAATTTGGATATTAACTTCCCCGTCCCGTATCTTAATAATTATTTTGTTAATAATCTAAAAAATGTTAAAATTTACCATTATTTCGTCGACAAACTAAAATTTTATGTGGACTATCCAAGACAACCTTTTCCATTAAGACGTGAGACCACCCTCTATTTGATGGAATGTCCTGCGTGCAGAAATGTGTATAATTTACATCTGGATGTAAAAGTGGGAGAGACAATTATTTGTCCCACTTGTTTACAAAAAATTGAATTTCCAAAAGGCTTTCCGGAACAAAAATAAAGAATTACAGTCATTTTTTAGATTTATTTTCTTTCAGAGTATTGTTGATATTTTGGAGATTGGTATTAATTTTACCCGTGTCTGTAGAAATTTTCATCAGATCTACCGAAAACGGAGATACTGGAACAAATATTGATCCTTGAGATGAAATTAAATTAAAATCTAATGGTATATTTTCAGAATATTGTTTCATATCAACATCATGAAATTTTATTTTTATGTCAATTTTTCCTTTCGCATTATAGATACCACGCCAATCCCCTAAAATTTCAATTCTTTCCCCAAGTCCAAGGGAGTACAAAAATATTTTACTTGGCTTGTTATTGGTTGTTGTTGTGGTGGCAATAGAGAGATTACGTGCTACCGGACCGAAATTACATAAATATAATGATTCAGTAGGATTCGAGTGACTATAACTGCTCTGAAATGATAAAAACGGTTTTTTTGAACCCACCCTAATTTGATAAGATTCATATGCATAATATCCAGTAATAATTGCCAGTATTACAGTTGCAACCGCAGTAACTGCTCCTGAATTTACATTTAAAATATCAAGAATGCAAGATAGTGCCATACAGGCAGAATATAATCTCAAACATTAATAATCCTAATTTGGGTATGTAATAATTTTTAGCGGATCGTCTTCTTGATTATTGAATAATATCATGTCTTTGTTTAAGTGCACAGTTCCCAAATTGTTTCGCATATCAAACATTGAGCCATAGTTGGTTGAAACTTTCAGGTTGGTAAAAATCGATGAGGACTAATTTACGGATTGAATCTGACGTTGACCAAGATCCAAAAAAAATTATAATTCTCTTAGGTGCAGGCTCGACTAAAGCAAATGCAGATATTGTACAGGAATTTGAAAAACCACCATTAAATTCAAAGTTTTTTGCAAATATACGATCTTCAATCAATGAATCTGATTCTGATCATAAGGAACGAACAACCCAGCTCGAAAACATCAGAATATATTTTGAAAAGAGACATAGCGTAGATATTTTTTTAGATTCCGAAGACTTTCTTGAAAAAGTAATGTCAACACTATTTTTTGATGTCAAGAATTCTGAATTAATGACGGAATCCTATCCTATTTTTCGAATTTTGCTTACATTAATTCATGAGAGAATTGGGGAAACAACAAACAATATTACGATAAATGAAAGAAAGCCGTTATACCGCCTTGTAGACTATTTTTTTCAAAGAGGGATTCATCCTGAAAATTTAACAATAATCACTTTTAACTATGATATTTATATTGAGAAAACCTTGGCTGCAATGGCATTATCCCGAAAAGTTGCGAGATATTTTTCAGACCCGGACCAAACGATTTTTTCATTACAATATGGTTATGCTTCAGATTTTGGCCTACCTACCCGACCACCACGTCCCAGACAAGGGTATTTCCCAATATCTCTGGATATCAAGAAAGGTGGTATCAGAGTCCTCAAGTTACATGGCTCTTTAAACTGGTATTCCTATTATCCAACGGAAGAAATTTCTTTAGCTGACCTGTTCAAGAGTGACCGACCGATTAAACTTTCCGGGGAGAAAGAAATTAATTCGACTCAATTAAAGTACCGGGATCCTGATGGATTGATAAAATACACCTTACCTAACTATGTTCCACCAATATCGGATAAACCAGAAATTTATCATGCCAATATTTTCGATCTTTGGGATCGTGGAAGAGAAGAATTAATTAGAGCAGACGAAATTATTATTTATGGCTATTCTTGCCCTCAATCCGATGCGGAAAGCAGGAATTTGCTGTATTCCTCATTAGAAATCAATCCAAAAAAACAAAAAATTTCAATTATCGATACCGATTCATCAATAAAAAAGCATTATCAAGAATTATTGCCATCAAAAGAAATTTGCGGTCCGTATTTGGACGTATCTCATTTTTTAGAAAGTAATGTTTGAGCTTAATAATGAGAAAATAAATGCCCTAACAACCCAATAAGATACTCCCCGATTCACAACCCGGATTCCTCCGGACCCTCACTTGAATAATTTCGTCTGTTTTTCCGGAAACGACAGGGGGTGCTGACAAGATGATGACTATATCCAGATGGTTATTCTATCCGCAGCTGAACCCCGCGAGCTACAGAAAAAAAGATGGGGGGCTGATGCTCTTGAATGAGCGTCCCTAGGCCGGTTCAGGAACCGGCTCCCCAATAAACCGCCCCGCCCAGCGAGGCCCCGCCGAGGCGGCCGAGCGACCCCCCGCAGGGGGTGGGCTCCCTCATTTTTTCAAATGCCTATAAGCAAAACCTTCAGATAAAAGGGGGGGGAGGTACCCTCTCCAAACCAAGAGAGGGGATACCAACCCCACCCACCCCCACTCCAAAACCCGAGGGGGGGATATCAGCCCTGCCTACCCCCACTCTTACGAAAGACAGGGTACCACCCCCCTCCGGTTGCACAGACAAGGCCACGGTTTCCGATGGAGTCACGACTGAACTTCCCTTTCCTCACGCACAACACAAGGGCGGGACCCCCCCCACTCAAAAGTTCGATAGGGGGTACCCTACCCCCCTGTCCAAAAAGTGAGTGGGGGTATACCCACCCCCTCTCCAAAAAACGAGGGGGGGATACCGGCCCTGCCTACCCCCACTCCAAACTTTGAGAGGGGGTCCCCCTCCCCCCTAGTCATATGAAAGATCCTCCCCCTTTGCCGCATGAACCGGAGCGGGGCTTCGCGTGGAGTAACGACGGAGAAGGCATCGCGCGGCTGGCCGTCCGGAAGGGGGGATACCCCCTCTCCTTGCCCGGACAGGGTACCACCCCCTCCCCCTCTCCACAAAATGAGTGGGGGTACCCTACCCCCTGTCTGAAATATGAGGGGGGGATACCAGCCCTACCCACCCCCTCTCCACTGTACGAGAGGGGGACCCCCTACCCCCCACTCTTGCGCAAGAGGGTACCACCCCCCCCATGCCACAGAGATCTTTGTATCCGCCTTTTTCGTTCCTGTTGTCCAGCGCCCGCTCAAAACCGCTAAAATTTTCAGCCATCCCCGCCAATTCCCGGTTAACCATGCCTTCTCCGGTCAAACCCTGGCACATCCTCGTCATCGGTCTCGTACTGATTATCCTGACATTTTTTGGCTGGACCTGGTACCAGTTCGATCAGATGGCACGCCAGAGCGAGCGCCATACCTTTAGCTATTCCATCGATCTCTCCTACGACACCACGATCGATAACGTGACATTCTTTCTCCCCGTCCCTGAACGAAACGCTACCCCGTTTTTCATCGAATCCCTGTTGAACGGCACAGCATACGGAGTATCACCGGACTGGAACCTTTCGATCGTCCACGAGAACGGAACACCCCTGCTCGCCATAAAGGCCGCCCGGATGATCCCCGAATATCACGGGTACCCGATCCGGATCGAGCCGGGAGCGACTGTTCTCCCGACAACCCTTGTTCCCGGTCGCGAGTACTCCCGCGATACGCCGGTCCTCATGCCCGTCTCAATCGGTGTTGTGGAAACGAGTACATCGGAGATCGATACCCGCTCCCCGGTTGATCATGAGCCGGTCTTTTTTCCACGCGGCGTATTTACTCAGGGAACCGGTATCCCTCTGGCATACAATGGCCCTGTGTATGACCACCCGGTCCCGGTCTATATCCGGTACACATCAGAGCGCCCTGCGACTATCTCGCTCCGTATCGGTATACAGGGAAGTAATATGATCTGGAAAGGTGGCTGGGAGAGTAATTCCTATTCCGATACTGTTGTTCTTGAGATCGCGAACGGAACGCAGGGATGGGTCATGGGAGAGGGGAAGCTCTCCACTGCGGATGGGGTATATTATTGAAACAGCCGGATTCTAAAAAAAAATTCACTCATTTTCGTATCGTGAAAATCGGAGTACTGTTCGGGAAAGGGAAATGAATCCGCCATCAAAATTGCCATTCGAGATTGAAATCTCCACACCATTTGGCGAAGTCCGGCTGATGTGGGTTGAATCGGGATCGGGACCGAAAGTAATACGAATCATTCTTCCCGGCGATACGCGGACTGGACGTTATCAGGTTCTTCCAACTATTCCGGTAAAATCTGCGGAAAATGAAAAGATCCAGCAACTGGTTGAAGATATCCGGTCATTTCTTTCGGGCAATGATGTGGTATTCGGGACGGAACTGCTCGATCTCGATCGCTGCCGGCCGTTCCAGCGTCGCGTCCTTCTCGCGGAATACGCGATCCCCCGGGGGTACGTGAGCACGTACGGGCGCATTGCCCGGCATCTCGGGGTACCCGGTGGAGCCCGGGCAGTGGGAAACGCCCTTGCGCGGAATCCGTTCCCGCTCGTGATCCCCTGTCACCGCGCTCTTCGGGCGGACGGTTCAGCGGGTGGCTTCCAGGGTGGTCGGGAGATGAAGGTCTGCCTGCTGGTGATGGAGGGAGCCCGGTTTTGTTCCGGCAAGGTGCTGATGGAGCGGGTCTGGTACTGACCCTTGACCCCCTGATTGACCTGAATAAAAACAAGCCCGTTTCAGGCTTCTTTTCCCGTTTCGATCATTTTCATCGTGCCGGAAAACCCTGTAAATCCGTTCTTTTCAGTTCCTGTGGAAACGGGGGCAGTTTTGTGCCCTGTTTGAAAAAATGCGGGCGGAAACGCCCACGCCCGGTGGCAGCCATGGGCCCTTTTATCAGGGCTTTTTCAGCCATATTGTATAACTCATATGCGCTTCTGAAACCCTGCCGGAACGCGAATGTGAGACTCTTTTTTTCCGTCATCTCTTTTTACGGAAAAAACCGGTAGCCATGAAGTCCTTCGATGTATTGGATCCCCGAGAAAGGATAGGATAGTAAAGATTGGAGTCCGGTTATCCTCAGGCATGTTCCTGGCAGCCAGGAGATGATCTATTTCGGGCTCATTTCGGGCTCCGTTTGCCGGTTTTCGATCCCGTTTCAGCGTGCAGGGCCAAAAAGTGTCCACCACTGAAAAAAACACTGTTTAAACTGGTTATTTCTGAAAAATAACCCCATTAATCGCATTTCAACCCTGCTCTTTAGCGGGCTTCTGGTGGCCTTGTTTTTTGCCACCTGGTTCAGGTCACGGGAGGTGCGAAAGGCTGCCGGAAGCCCGCTATTGCCCGATAATGAGATCACGTCGGAGAATTGAGAAATTCTGTGTTTGCGGGACAAAAAAGTGGGCTGGTCTGCTTCGTGCCGACTGGCCGACAATCCTGCCGGGGCACGAAAGGGTTGTTCACCCTTTCCGTATCTCTTCCATAAACTCCGGCCCGTACTTCCCCAGCTTGTATTCCCCGACACCGGAAATCCGGGAAAAACTCTCCCGGTCACCGGGCCGGGTGCAGGCCATCTCGTGCAGGCTCTTGTCCGGGAAGATAACGTAGGGTGGCACCCCGTTCCGGTCGGCGATTTCCTTGCGCAGGGATTTGAGGCGCAGGAACAGTGCAGTGTCTTCAGCGCTCGCGCTCTCCATGGACACGGCCGGCGCTCGCTTTGCAGTCTCGCGTTCCGGGACCGGGAGCATAACCCGCGCCCGTCCCTTGAGCAGTTCCTCGCTTCTTCCGGTGCAGCCAATCACCGGGTACTTGTCGCCCGTTCGATCAAGATAGCCCTGCCGGACCAGCTCGTTGATCCATGTCCGGTACTGCACCTTGCTGTATTTTTTCCCGGAACCATACGCGGGCAGGATGTCGAGCTTGTAATCCTGGATTTTTGTGCTCTTTGAACCACGGAGCACATCGCTGATCAGTTCGATGCCGAATCGCGAGGGCAGCTGCTTCACGCAGCCGACAATCATTGTTGCCGGTCCAGTACTATCGATCATATCGGGCGGGTGATCGCAGTTGTCGCACGATGCGCAATTCTCATCAGGATATTCCTCGCCAAAATAGTTGAGGAGGAATTTCCGCCGGCAGGTCGTGGTCTCGCAGTATTCCGTCACGTCCTGTAGTTTCTTGAGTGCCAACCGGAGATTCCGCTCACCGGCATCATCGTGCTCCAGCATGGAGCGGACCCGGGCATAATCCCCCCGGCTGAACAGCAGGATGCACTCGCTGTACTGTCCGTCGCGCCCCGCCCGCCCGGTCTCCTGGTAATAGGATTCCACGGTCTTGGGCAGATCGTAATGGATCACGTACCGGACATCGGGCTTGTCGATGCCCATCCCAAACGCAACGGTGGCGCAGACTACCTGTATCGCGTCGCGGATGAACGCGTCCTGGACTTTTTCCCGGACCGGTTTCGAGAGTCCCGCGTGATAGGCCTGCGCCTTGAACCCGCGCTTCTGGAGATCGGCTGCAATGTCTTCGGTCTCTTTTTTGCTCATGCAATAGATGATGCCGGCATCGTTGCGGTGCTGGCCAACATAATTGGCAAGAAAGACCATCGGGTTTTTCTTCGGGATGATCCGGTACTGGAGATTTTTCCGGTTGAAGCTGCCAATGAACTCCTGTGCGTGCGACAAACCGAGTTGCTCCTTAATGTCCCGGCGCACCGCGGGAATTGCCGTTGCGGTCAGGGCAACGAGCGGCACGGCCGGAAAAACTTTTTTCAGTTGGGCCAGTTGCCGGTATTCCGGCCGGAAGTTGTGGCCCCATTCCGAGATGCAGTGCGCTTCATCGATCGCGATCAGGTGAATTGGCGATACCTTGAGCGATTCCAGAAAATTAGGCTGCATGCATTTTTCCGGCGAGATGAACAGCAGCCGGAGACTTCCCTCTTTGAGCTCGCTCTCGATCCGGGCCCGGTCGCGGTACTCCAGCGAACTGTTGTACGCAGCCGCAGGGATCCCGCGGGCATTGAGATCGTCGACCTGGTCCTTCATGAGCGAGATGAGCGGGGAGATGACGACCGTGAGACCGCCAAGATACAGCGCGGGCAGCTGGTAGCAGAGCGATTTTCCGCCACCGGTGGCCATGATCGCGAGCGTGTCGTTCCCGTTTAAGACTGATTCGATGATCTCCTTCTGGTGGGGCAGGAACTCCCGGTATCCCCAGTATTTTTTCAAGAGTTCATCGGATTTCATCGCAGGTACCTTAAAGAATATTTGAGAAAATGAGTGGGAAATAGTTCGCCGGATCGCTACAAGAATCCTTTGATGGGCACAGCCATTGTCAGATAAGTATCGTTTGTTACTGGAAGTCCACCCTCCCGGCAACACCTGTTTTGTATTCATTATGCACTGGCAAAGAAAAATGCCGGCCCGCAATGACCATAAAAAAGGGGAGTACGTTGGCTTACACGATACCGAGCGCTTTTTTGTAACCTGCCAGCAGTCTTACAATAAATTTCCGGTGTTCCCCCATGGCCTCTTCATCATCGGGAGAAGCGATGAGTGCGGCTGCGTACACCAGGATTAATGCATTATCGAGCTCGAACGTCCCGGGATCTTCAACTGCATCCGGAGCAAGGGTGATTGCAATATACCTGCGTTCCTGTTCATCGAACTGCACCCCCAGATCCGCAGTAATCTTGGAACTGTCAAGATCCTCTGCATTCGCAAGAACGATTGCGAGCGCTTTTTTCAGTGCCGCATATGCCCCGCTGCGGGTCGGATTCGCTCCTGCTCCCAGCAACCCGATGGCATGCGTGCATTCCCGAACCGCGTTGGCATACAGGCCGAACCGGAATGCAAGGAATGCAGATGCAATCTCATGGGCAGTGGTATCGGGAATATCATTGAGTTCGTTTCCGATTCGCTTGATATAGTCATTGAGAAATTGTTCCATACGGTCAGTTGCTCCCCTCAGGTTATACAAAAAATTCCATTAATGGTATCTTACCTAATTTTTAGAATCACTCTGACATGAACATATCCTCATGATCAGCTGAATTTTATGATGTGTATAACCCGGACCATCAGAGGATTATTAGGGCATGAAGTGCCAACATAGGAAAACCGGTATGGGTGCAGTTATATTTTCTGATGTGCATGCCGATGCAGGAGCGATTGCCGCGCTATCTGCATGTATACGCACACCGTCATTCCTGGAAACCTTTGGCCCTGTAGACCGGGTCATCAATCTCGGGGATATCCTCCATCGTGGGGATCACCCGGCAGAAGCACTTGAAAAGATCCATTCCCTTTCCCGCGAGTATAAGCTCGTGTCGGTCATGGGCAATCATGACCATGCCTATCTCCACGGGCTTTTAGTCAGCGGGAGCGATGCAGCAAGCATGTACCGCCATGAACAGCTGCGGGATTCACCTCTCCTCTCGATATTTGAACGGATGCCCATGGAATGGTCGGATAATGGGATGCTTTTTGTTCACGGGGGACCGCTGGAGCTGGGGACCCAGACCCTCCAGCTCAAATGCTGGCAGCGGCTCTCCCACCAGGCAGGAGAATCATTTACCGGGTACCATTATACTGCGGATATGGCATTCAATGCGCTGCAGGCACGGGGATTGACCCACCTCTGCTGCGGGCACCAGCATACGCACATCTGCTGCCGGAAAACCCCGCAGGGAATCGAGCAGTATCCCCTTGACTTCCAGCCGCTCCCGCTGAAAAAAAACGGGGGGGCCCTGAGGCTTGAAGTGGCAAAGGTTCCTCTTAATCTGCCAACAATCTTCCGGGTGGGTGGCTGTCATGGAAGCGAACCGGAATTTGCCTATACCGATTACTCCACGTTTTCCTATATCCGCATTGTCTGATCCACAGGTTTTTCCTTTTTGCCTGACGGTAACCCGGCGTGAAAATATCGGAACTCGCTGATTTGCGACCGCTTTGACCACTTTATATAAAGTCAGACACGTTTTAAGATTTTTTATGGGTAATATTTATATAACGTGACCACAGAGTGGTATTATGCCTCGTGCAGGCGAAGGACGATCGATCCGCATCGATCCTGAGGTGTATGAGGCGCTGCTCGTATTGAAACGAGGGAATATGACGTTCTCTGACGTCATAGCCCGGATGCTCCAGGAAAGCTATGGATGGTCGGAAAATTTCCCGGCAAACCAGAGCGATCTGACAGATTTCGTGGAGATCAATACGCGTTAACACCCTGAAGGGATTGTCCTGAAGGATCGATCCCTGCAAAAATGGTATCGGAGGCAGGAAGAAGTACCGGAGTTCTCACCACCGGTAAGCTAAAACCCGCTTATCGTAAAAATCGTTGAGAAGTTTTCGGATCTTAAAAAAAAATGAGAATGAAACCTAAAGGCAGGAGTGAACCGGTCGTAAACCCTCATACCGGTGTATTCGCATCTGCCTGAAATTGCACGTCAACCCCCATAATCCCCTCAATATTTTTTCTGATTTCTTCTGTTACGGCCGGGATCTTTTCAATAGTTCTGGCTTTCCATTCAACAAGCTCGCTGAGTACCTGTTGTTCTTTTTCTAGCATACTGTTGAGCTGGGTCTTTTCCCGCGCCAGTGAATTTGCCCGTACAACCATGGCATGTGCAGCTACCGCGGTCTCAGCAAGCCTGCAAGCCTCATCGCAGGCAGACAGTTCAGCACACAGTGCCGCCATCAGGGTGCAGAATGCATCGGTATCGGAAAAAATTTCACGCTCTTCACGGTTTTTTAAGGGAATGTCACCCGCTGCAATCATCCGTTGCGCTACCGGGCATGCTGCGGTAAGTGCGGTTTTCAATACCAGGGCGTCCGGCAGGTCATGGTCCGAGAGTATCTCGATTGCCTGCCGGAGGGCTGCGACCTCGCCTCCGGAAAGATGCTGTTTTCCTGCAATCTTTTCTGCTTTCCTGAATACGTGGGAAGCAGTCATGGACCGTGCGGCATAGTTCCGGGTGACTTCATTGCGGTTCTTCTCTTTTTCAGCAAGCACCGACCTGCACTCGTTTACGGCACGGTTGCCTTCCACATCTGCTGCAAGTGCAGCTTCTTCGCGCCCGATTGCTGCGATACGTGTCGTCATCTCATCGATGCGTGCCATGATCCGGCGCTCTTTCTCACCGGAACGTTCCAGGTCCCCCTGCATATCCTTTACGGACTGGAAGAGGGTTCGGACCGCTTCAACCGCCCCCTCCTGCTTCCGGTACGTTGCGAGCGCGGAAGTCAGGACATTGAGCTCCTTTCCCATACCGTCAATCGCTATCTTTACTGCCTTCATCTCGTCAGGAAAGACCGCCTGGAGGTATCGTCCCCGGCCACGGTTGCTGTTGATGCAGGATTTCAGGCATTCGACCGCATCAGTATAAAATTCCTCAATATCCTCAGAAAGGGGTTTTGCAAGGGAGGCATTCATTGCTTTGACATACAGCGGGAGGGAATTTTTTGCAACTGCCCTGAGTTTCGGGTGGAGGGCGGGATCCTGTTCGGAGCCGGAGATACTGTTGACAATGTGCTGCAGCTGTGCAGCGGAATTCCTGATGTTCTGCATAGGATCGCGTGCTGCATCTTCCAGAGCCGTTCGCGCGTTCTTCTCCTTCTCATCAGTCCACGCAGGAATTGCATTGAAAGCAATAACCAGGGGTTCTGGTTTTTTCGGGTTCAGGAGATTTTTTATGAACTTGTACATGATATTTCCTGCATCGGTTCCTTATTAGTAAAGCCTGCTGTGATGACTTAATCGTCGCGTGATATCTGGCAGAGCCGCTTTGCACCATCGATCTCTTTTAAGACCTGGACAACTGCCGGCGGCAGGAGCTGCTTCCAGGGTTTGCCACTGAGCATGCGCTCGCGGATCTTTGTCCCGCTGAGCGTGTCGCGCTCGTACATGGCCGGGGACTGGACTTTTACCCCGGCTTCAGTAAAGAGCCGGACTACGAGCGGGTTTGAAGAGTAACAGCAATCGAAGGGAGGTGTCATCGACCGGACATGGGCCACCCAGAGTGCGTTGCGCTGGATATCCTCGATGGGGATCACGTAATAGGGGCAGCCCAGCGATGCAAGTGCCCGGGTGATCATGAGCACGCGTTCCCCTGCTGTGAACGGGTTGTCTACCTGGTGGGAGAGTTGCGCGCTGCCGATCCCGATCACGATCTCGTCGACTTCTTCTGCTATATGTTCGAGCACTTCGTGGTGCCCATTGTGATATGGCTGGAACCGCCCGATATAAAATCCCCGTTTCATGGTTGCCCTCCCGGTGCCCCTGCACCCAAATTTGCAACCCGCGCAGCAAACGCGCCGGCGGTAAAACCGGCATCGATATTGACGACCGTGATGACCGAGCAGGACTGGAGCATGCTTGCAAGCGCGGCCCGTCCTTCTCCCATGTACCCGTACCCCACGCTGACCGGTACGCCGATTACCGGTTTGTCCACAATTCCGGCAACAATGGAGGGGAGTGTTCCTTCGCGCCCGGCACAGACAATGAATACATGTGCATCCAGTAGCGGCTTCAATGCCGGGAAGAGCCGGTGGATGCCGGCCGCGCCGACATCATATGCCGTGCGCACCGTGCAGCCCATTTCCTCGGCAATGATCTTCGCCTCTTCGGCCACCCGGATATCGGAGGTGCCTGCGGTAATAATTCCGACCATGCCGCCCGATGATTTAACCGGAACACCGTTGGACAGGACAAGCACCCGGCCGGCCTCGCGGTATTCTGTGGCAATGTTCCTGCTTTTGGCAACAGACTGGATGTGGGCAACCTGTTCGGAGCTCACGCGGGTGATCACGCAGCGCCCGGTTGTTTCTGCATGCCGCATAGCAATCTCTGCGAGATGCGCGGTATCCTTGCCCTCAGCGAGGATCACTTCGGGCATACCGCACCGGACGCCCCGACCAAGGTCGATACAGGCAAACTCCCCTACGTGTTCGAGGCGGAGCCCTTCAATCACCCGGGCTGCCTCTTCAAGGGAGCATTCCCCGTTCTTGTAGCGCGAGAGAATATCCTGTACGGACTGGTTTGGTGGCATGGTTTTGACAATACAGATATGGAACGGCGTATAATAAGTTAGTTCATAGCCATGTCCTATCTCATCTATGTCGCGATGTTCGGCACTGCGGCAGTCCTCTTTCTCTGGCTGCGGGATGCGCGGATCTATTTCCGGACCGGTCTCCCCGGTTACCGGAAAGCGGCATGGCATGGGGTCGGGTATGGGGCTCTCGCATCCCTTGGCGGGGCTTTCACCCTCACGATGCCCAATTTTGAATTACTGGGCCTTGGCATGATCCTTGCGGCCATGTACCTGCAGGGAAGGATCGAGCGGGAAAAAGTCTGGGGAACGGAAGACACCTTCACCCGGTTCATCGGCAGCGTACCCCGGCCCCGGGCGAACAAGAAATAATGCAACAAACGAAAACAGGATAAGGATCTTTACCATGCTCCAGAAACCGAGAGGAACGCGGGATTTTTTACCGGATGAGATGGAGGCGCGGCGCGCTGTCGAGAAGAAGTTGCGCGAGGTTGCGCGCTGCTACGGGTACCGGGAAGTCTGCACTCCCGAGTTTGAGGATCTCGAACTGTTCACCGCGCGATCCGGGGAAGGCATCGTTGATGAGATGTACGTCTTTGAGGACAAGGGTGGCAGGAAGCTTGCCCTTCGCCCGGAGATTACCGCTGCGGTGATCCGGATGTACATCAACGAGGCAAAGGTCGCTCCCAAGCCATTGCGCTGGTGTTACTTTGCCGATTGTTTCCGGTACGAGCGCCCCCAGAAGGGCCGGTACCGCCAGTTCTGGCAGTTCGGTGTCGAGCTGATCGGTGCGGATACCGCGGCGGCCGATGCGGAAACGATCATGCTGGCTGCCGATATGCTCAACGCAACCGGCGTTACGTACGAGCTGAAAGTCGGCCATCTTTCGTTCATGAAGAATCTCGTGAAGGATCTCGAACCGGTAATGCAGCGAAAGGTGCGGGCACACCTTGACAAGAAGGATTTCGACGGGCTGAATGCCACGCTCGAATCTCTTAACCGGACGGATCTCGCAGCCTCGCTCGCGGCACTGGTCAGCACCCGTGATCTTGCCGAAGCGTTTGAGATCGCGGGGGTAATCCCGGAGAAAGAACGATTCGAGAAGACTGTTGGATCGCTCGATGCTGCCGGGGTAAAATACAGCCTCAATTTCGGTATTGCGCGGGGGCTGGATTACTATACCGGCATGGTCTTTGAAGGTTTTGCGCAGAACCTCGGGGCCGAGAACCAGATCATGGGCGGGGGGACCTACCGGCTCGCCCATCTTTTTGGTGGCGATGACGTGGCCTCGTGTGGGTTTGCTATCGGGTTTGACCGGGTGATGGTCTCGCTGGGCGATGTCCAGCCGGCTGTTGTTCCCATTGTCGGGCTTGTCTGTACAAGCGAGGGGCGCAACCGTGCGCTCGAAGTTGCAAAGGCACTGCGCACCGCGGGCATCCGCACGGAAATGGATCTCATGGAGCGCGGGCTCGGGGCCCAGCTCGCGCATGCTGCAAAGACTGCGAATTTTGCGATCGTGATCGGGCAACGTGAGGCAGAGTCTGGTAAGGTTACGTTGAAAAACCTGACAACTGCCGAGCAGAAGACGGTGGATCTTGCAGCAGCCGTTGCTGAGGTGAGAGCGTTTGGTCCTTGCTGACGATCTCGCCAAGCAACAGCGCAGCATCAGTGTCGCGGAATTTTTCGAGAAGAACAAACACCTGCTGGGATTTGATTCCCCCACGCGCGGCCTCATCACCACCATAAAAGACACGCTGGACAAAACA
>Ga0074195_1001269_pt1 | contig 36880 bp, 37 predicted proteins | sample EPASupsiteHSE623_FD_64525 | JGI IMG/M metagenome (GOLD analysis project Ga0074195, IMG submission 64525) | Bioremediated contaminated groundwater from EPA Superfund site, New Mexico - Sample HSE6-23 | ecosystem: Environmental > Aquatic > Deep subsurface > Groundwater > Contaminated ... | reverse complement strand
AGGCGTTGATGTGGGTCTCAAGCACATGGCAGCCATCTCCAATGGTGAATATATAGAGTACCCCAAATACTACTATCAAAGTGAAGAAAGGTTGGGCCAGGCCCAAAAGGAGATGAGCAGGAAGAAGAAAGGCTCCATCAATCGCAATAAAGCCAGAACGAAGGTCGCCAGAATCCATAAGCACATAGCCAACCAGAGAGCCGACTTCTCGCAAAAAGCTTCAAGAAAGCTTGTAGATATGGCGGATGTAGTGGTATTTGAAGATCTCCAAATCCAGAACATGCTCAAGAATCACCATCTTGCTAAATCAATGTCTGATCATGCCTGGGGAATGCTAATACGAAATACGATAAGCAAGGCTGAAAGTGCTGGCAAAATCGTAGTTTTAGTCAATCCCTATAACACCTCTCAGAGGTGTTCAAACTGTGGAGCCAAGGTACCTAAAGACATCTCTACACGGGTACATGCCTGTCCAAGGTGTGGACTTGTGATGTGCAGAGATAGAAATGCGGCCTTGGTAATCCTCGCCGACGGACTGTCGGTTAGTGCCTATAGAGACATGGCCTCTACTTTGGGGGAACCCCTGCAGCAAGCTACATCTATGAAATAGGAAGCCCTGCCCCTTCAGGGGCGGGGAGGAAGTCACATTCGATCTTCTGGGAAGTGTTCTGGGCTGAAGCTCAAGGCCTTGGCCTAAAGCGCGTCCGCGGGGAAGGCTCGCATACTCATTGCTGTTTATTGACATGCTGCCTTCCATAATAGAATAGCTATCGTCCAACGCATACCCATGGAAACTTTCGGGGCGGCCCATTAGGGGAGAAAGTGAGGGATTATGTAGAGGATGGCCAGGAGATCATCGTTAGCATGATCAATATGGCTGAGATATAGATGCATTCTAATTGATGTATATGAAGAGATAGCCTTTGATGCAGCCATGATTAAGCATGATCTAGGCTGGGGTCTTGGTGATTCGATAATCTATGCCACTGCCAAGCATGAGGGCGCCAAGATACTGATATGCGATCGTATCGCTGAAGTTAATGTCTGCCTGTTATCCGCCCAAGTATCAGCCATCTTCAAAGAATGCCCTCTGCTAGGATGGACTCCCTTAATTTGATCGGCTATCTCAAATATCCATAAAGATCTTTTCCAAGTGCCAATATTCTTAATAATGATTATGCCAATTATGCTCCAGAGGTACAAAGTATATGGTCGGCGCCATGGAGATTTATCAGCTTTTGCCAAAGACCAACTGCAAGAAGTGCGGGCTTCCAACCTGCATGGCCTATGCAGTGGGCCTGCTTGGCAAGCAGAAGCAGATTGAGGAGTGCACCCCTCTCATTGAGGACAAGAAGTATGAGCAGAAGCTAAAGAAGCTCAGGGAGGTCATGGCTCCAATACTCAGCTCCTCTGAGACAGGCCTGATCATCCATGACGAGAAGTGCTTTGGATGCGGCAACTGCGTAGTGGCCTGCCCCGTAAACGTTGCTGCAGACCCCACAGGCAGTGCAATTGGTCTTGGCCCAAAGAGCGACAAGGCCATCCTGGTCGTTGAGGACGGAGTGGTGAAGTGTCTAAACCCCAAGGAGTGCCGCAGGTTTGGTCCAAACAAGATACTATGCAGCGCATGCACTGCGACCTGCCCCAGCAAGGCCATAGAGTTTGCGTAGGTGGTCAAGATGGCTGTATGTACTGGATGTTCCCTGCTATGCGAGGATATTGAACTGGCCCTCAAGTCCGGGGCCATCGCCGGTCTCAAGAACATATGCAGGAAGGGGTCTGGCCATTTCCATGCCCTCTTCACTGAGAGGACCAAACCCACCATCGACGGCCAGGAGGTCTCACTGGACCAGGCGGTAGCCGAGGCAGCGAAGATCTTAAAGGAGGCAAAGAGCCCGCTTTTATACGGCTGGTCCAACTCGACGCTGGAGGCCCAGAAGGCTGGAATCGACCTGGCAAGGAAGCTTGGAGGGACCATTGACGATACTTCATCATTCTGCCAGGGAAGGCTAATGGAGATGGTGCTCAAAGGCGAGATCCCGACCTGCACTCTGGATGATGTCAGGAACTTTGCTGATGTCGTCATATTCTGGGGTGCAGATCCCTCCAACAGCCATCCCAGGCACCTGTCCAGGTTCTCTTACTATCCCAGGGGCGAGAAGAGGGACAAGGGGTACGAGGAGGAGAGGAACTCAATAGCAATAGACGTGAGGAAATCGGACACCGCCAGGCTTTGCAAGTACTACTTCAAGGTCCCTCCAGGCGGCGATGCCGAGTTCATTGCAGCCGTTGGGGATGTCCTTGATGGAAAAGTCCCCAAGTACGGGGACAAGAAGAAGATGATTGAGCTTGGCACAGTGCTCAGGAAGGCCGAGTTTGGTGTGGTCTTCCCCGGCCTGGGCCTGGTCTATTCTCTGGGGGAGAGGATGAACCTCTTCTCGGATCTGATGGCAAAGCTAAACGGGATCTCGACATACAAGGTAGTGCCTATGGTCGGTCACTACAATATGCGGGGATTCAATCAGCTCATGCTGGATGAGACGGGCTTCATAAACCAGGTCTCATTCAAAGATGGAAAGATAAGCCACGGGCCTGAGCACAGCGTAGTCGCGGCTTCCAAGAGCTGCGATGCGGCACTGGTCATAGGCTCAGATCCTCTCTCGGCATTGCCGTTTGGTGTGGCAAAGAGCCTGGCCAGGATGCCACTGATCGCCATAGACCCGAAGAGGTCCCTGACCACTGATGCTGCCAGGGTGGTCATACCCTCGGCCATTTACGGCCTGGAGGCTGGCGGAAGCGCCATACGCATGGATGGGGTGAAGGTCCAGTTCGAGCCGGTGACCGCCTCAGACCTGCCCACTGATGAGGCCATACTTGCCAGGATAAAGGAGGCGATCTGATGCCGGCTGTTCTGACTATAGTCACTTTCAGAGATATATTCCAGTACGAGGCCCAGAAGAAGGGAAGATATACAGATGATTACCGCAACCGCAGCACCATCATATTTATGGATAAGCAGGACCTGGCAGTCCTTGGAATCAAAGATGGGGCCAGGGTCAAGGTCGAGAACGAGGTGAGCGGGGTGGTGCTGATTGCATTGCTCTCGGATGACGACCCCCATCCGGGCATTGCCTTCATGACCAACAGCCCGTGGTCCAACCAGCTTGTCAGTGATGATGCCTGCCAGGCTGTGCCGGAGTTCAAGAGGATCTCTGCCAGGGTCTCGCCAACTGATGAGCCTGTGACTGAGATATCAGAGCTCTTGAAGAGGATGAAGGCTTAAGCCTGAGCCTAAAGGTGCTAATATGAACCTAATATCCATTGCCGATCTAAACAGAGATCAGATACTCCAGATCCTTGATAGGGCTGATGAGCTTAAGTCTCAGAGAGGAGTGGCCCTTTCAAGGCCGCTATCAGGAAAGAGCCTGGCCATGATCTTTGAGAAGCCGTCCACAAGGACCAGGGTCTCGCTGGAGGTGGCGACTGTTGAACTTGGGGGGCATGCCCTCTATCTGAGTGCAGATGAGCTCCAGCTCGGACGGGGCGAGACCGTATCCGATACTGCCCGTGTTCTGTCGCGGTTCGTCCACGGCATAACCGCCAGGGTCTTCTCACATGATACAGTGGCAAAGCTCGCAGCAAGCGCCAGCGTGCCCGTGATCAATGCCCTCTCTGACTGGGAGCATCCACTGCAGATACTGGCAGACCTGATGACCATACGCGAGCACTGCGGCCGCCTGGAAGGCCTAAACCTGGCCTGGGTTGGAGACGGCAACAACGTCTGCAACTCGCTCATACTGGCATCGGCCATATTGGGGATGCACCTCAAGGTTGCGTCTCCTCCAGGGTACGAGCCCTCATGCGAGATACTGGACCAGGCAGAGAGACTCGGCTCCCGCGCAGAACTGGTCTCAGACCCGGCACAGGCTGCAAAGGGCGCAGACGTACTTGTGACCGACACATGGGTCTCCATGGGAGACGAGGCACAGGAGGCCGAGAGGCTCAGGGTCTTTGGCAGGTACCAGATCAATTCAGGGCTTCTAAAGGAGGCACATCCGGGGGCTGTGGTCATGCACTGCCTTCCTGCTCACAGGGGCCAGGAGATCACTGATGAGGTTATGGACGGACCTCAGTCTGTTGTATTCGATGAGGCCGAGAACAGGCTGCATACCAGCAAGGCAGTGCTGGAATGGCTGATGAGCTGAAGCCAGATCCAGCCTTATTCTTTATTCTGCCGTCTTCTTCAACTTTTATCGCCTGAAGCCTGACCTCGTGCTGCCTGATCCGACCAGGCGGCGGCCGCCGAGCATCCATAGATTGCTGAAAACTACAGCGCTGTATCTATTATCCCTGGTGACCCAAAAGCTTTTTATGTCATAAGTTCTGAAGTATATTTAGATGCCCAACACCACTTGTAAGACGGCTGATAGGGTGATTCCTCTGGCGGCCATCTACGTTTTACCATCATCGGGAGGTGCTGCGAGTTAGGCAGAACTAGATTCGCCCCCACAACCATGCATGACCCCTTTTTTAAGATACATACGAAGATTATAGTTATAGTAATATGGCAGCTTGAGCTTATGCTCAGGACCATAAGCAAATCCATGAGCGCAGGGCGAGTTTTATAACGTAGGTTTGCTTAATTAAGATGGTATTTCCGTTAACTGGTGCCTGGTATTATGGATCTGACTTTGCTAAAGGATATTGCAGTAATATTCCTGGTTTCTGTAGCTGTGCTCTTCGTCTTCCACAGGATAAGGGCCCCGACAGTGCTGGGCTTTCTCCTCACAGGCATTTTAGCCGGGCCCCAGGGCCTAAACCTGGTGGCGGCAGTGGACAGGGTTGAGGTGATGGCCGAGATTGGGGTGATCCTGCTCCTCTTCACAATAGGCCTGGAGGTCTCCCTCCGCGACCTCCTCAAGATCAAGAAATATGTAATTGTAGGCGGATCTCTTCAGGTGCTCCTGACAGCGTCTGCGGTGTTCCTTTTGATGAGGCAGTTTGGGGAGCCGCCAGGCGTGGCGCTGCTTGTGGGGTTTCTGATAACTCTTAGCAGCACGGCCATAGTCCTCAGGATAATGCAGAGCCGGGCCGAGTTCGACAGCCTCTACGGCCGGACAACGCTTGGCATACTGATCTTCCAGGATCTGGCAGTGGTGCCGATGATGCTTATCATTCCCATGCTCTCTGGAAGTATATCGGCCACCTCGCCTCTGGACATGCTAATCAGAGGTCTGGCCATAGTCGCCATGGTGGTAGTCTGCGCAAAGTGGGTGGTGCCTGGGGCTCTCTATCACATAGCTAGGACTGGAGACAGGGAGCTCTTCCTACTCAGCATCATCTCAATATGCATAGGTGTCGCCTATCTGACCTCCATGGCTGGGCTCTCTCTGGGCCTTGGGGCCTTCCTTGCCGGACTCATAATATCTGAGTCTCCCTACAGCTACCAGGCATTCGGGAATGTCCTTCCCCTGAAGGATGCATTCACCAGCTTCTTCTTTGTATCAATCGGCATGCTCATGAACGTGGAGTTCCTGCTGCAAAACCCAGGATACATAGTCCTACTGGCGCTGGGAGTAATGGTCTTAAAGGCGGTAATGGCCGGGTCGGCCATAGCAGTTCTTGGGCTGCCTATGCGCATATCCGTCCTTGTGGGCCTGGCTTTAAGTCAGATAGGCGAGTTCTCATTTGTCCTGTCCAAGGTGGGGCTGGACAGCGGCCTTCTCTCTCCTACCAGTTATCAGGTCTTCCTGGACGTGACGGTCCTTACAATGGGCGCCACCTCATTCCTGATGGCTCTGGCACCAAGGGTTGCAGACGGGATGATGAGGCTGCCCCTGCCAGAGCGGCTCAAGGCAGGCACTTCAGAGGTTCCATCTGACAAGAAGCTGGAGGACCACCTGATCATTGTGGGCTATGGCGTCAACGGCAGGAACGTGGCCAGGTCTGCAAAGGCTCTGAATATACCCTATATCATAGTGGACTGCGACCCGGAGATAGTCAGGACTGAGGGTCAGGCAGGCGAGAATATCATCTACGGAGATGCCGCCCAGGACCCGGTGCTGGAGCATGCGGGCATCGGTCGGGCCCGTGTGGTGGTGATAGCCATATCAGATCCGGCATCGACTCGCAGGATCGCCGAGGTTGCCAGGAGGCTTGGGACCGGGGCATACATCATAGCCAGGACCAGGTACCTGCAGGAGATGAAGCCCCTGCATGATGCGGGCGCGGATGAGGTCATACCTGAGGAGTACGAGACATCTGTGGAGATCTTCTCCAGGGTGCTGGAGAGGTATGACGTGCCAAGAGTGGAAATAGAGAGGTTCGTTGATGAGATCAGGTATGATGGGTATGAGATGTTTAGGACCCTCTCAGGGCAGCCCTACTGCACTGCAAATATCCACCTGGCAGGCGAGGACGTCATCACACTCATGGTTGAGGAGGGGGCGCCGATATCCGGCAGGACCATCGGAGATCTGGAGCTTGAGCGGCAGGGCATGGCAGTGCTGGCGATACACCGGGAGTCGGGAAGCCTGGCCAGGCCGAGGGGTGATGCAGTGCTCCAGAAGGATGATGTGGTGGTGATGCTGGGGACGCCGGAGAAGCTGGCAAGGATTGAGGGGCTGTTTAAGAGGGAGTCTGGATGATACACCAGGTTGTGGCGGCGATTAGTGCCATTAGGAAGGCGGGGAAGAGGAAGGATGGGGGCAGGAGCAAAGAGGAGTTGAATAGAAAAGATAGAGAGAAGGGGGACAAGAGGTGAGCTGTGTTGGACTACCGCTGATGGAAGGATCGGATGGATATCGATCTAGATCTCTAATATTCCAAGCTTCGCAACAGAAATGAGAAAGGGCGTTGGAATTAGACTTTTTTAAGACGAAGGACTCCATATGTCAATCTATCTCGTCCTGTATAGTATTGGCCATCTAGCTCATCGCTTGCAATTAGTTTTAAGACTCCTGTACCCCGATGAGAATGCATTGATTCGGTAGCCGTGCCTCGTGGTTCATCGAAATAATTGTAAATTAGCAGAGGCACATTATTTTGTCTTACTAAAAGAGATGATGCTTGGGAATTTGATTCGGAGTGATCTGCTCTAAGGCTTATACACATTTCAGTCCAATTTTGCTCAATGACCACATTTACGTTATGTCTTTGTTCATGGTTATCATACGAGGTTAAAAGCGTCCCCTCCCACTTGCCGCTAAGATTAGGAACCTTGATCAAATCTATTCTTCTAAAAATATTATATTTCCAAATAGTTCCATTGAATAATCCATAAAGTATGCCGAAAACACCCATAACAGAGGGATAATCAAGCCACCATGGAATAACGTATCCCATTAACGGTGGTAGTTTGCTTAAACCTATAGCAATAAATATACTCATTACGGCGAGATATACCGTAATATTCCTGCGTTCAGGTGAATCTGTAGCATAAACGTGCATGAATATATCACCAATCATTCCAAAGACTTATTAAAGAACTGATTAATTGGTGCGCGTTAGCTTCAGACCATTGCTCAGGCGTATGCCCAAATAGCGGTAACTGCTCATTTTGACAAACTATCTGGCTATAATCTACATTGCAGGCCCATTTCAAAATATTATAGAAAGTGTTTTGGTAACTAGTGCCAAACTTATCATTAGGAACATTATAGATCAGTCCTTCAAGGAAGTGAGAGGGAGCAACATCGCTTGAGATTTTATCATGGTCAATAAGATAGGAACGTGCATTTTTGAAAATTCGAACAGCCGGTTTATACCAACCATTAGTTGCAGAGGGGGAATGCTTTTTAACCCCGTTTTCATAATGAAGTTTAGGGTAACTAATAATCCAACGATTTTCAGAAGGAACATAGAATTGTACGCCTTCAACATATTTTTGATCACGGAAGTTAGGAAATTCTAAATATTTTCTATACTGCATGCATACTACGACATCTGCTGGTAGTCTGCTACCAGTAGGATTCCCAACTTTTAGTGATTTTCTGCCCTCTTTTATTACTGAGTTCCCATAATAATCTTGCAAAGCGGATAATACATTTGACCTGAAATTTTGCCACTTATAAGTAGCATCAGGATAAATACTCTTATACAAGGATGACTCATTAGATGGCAACGTGGAGGTATCCCCATAAAAGCTGGATTTCAACTCTACAATTACATCTACATCGCTATCCCCACGTATATTTGTACTATTTCTATAAGAACCCTGCAAATATACCTCATAATCTATATTCTCAGGATAGCCTTTATATTGATCCAGTGCAATTTTAATAGATTCCTGTGTAGCTTTTGAAGTTGCTACTGCACCCTGGTGAGACCATGTTTCCAATTGCGTCTCTGGAATGACCATATTACTTCCTCTAACTGATTTATCTAGACTCTTTTGGCTGAATGTTATCGTGGGCACTCAGGGAGGCTAAGAAGGTTATTTGGCTGTTCCTCATCGGCTTCAGTCTTCAAGTACTTATTGTCCTGGGCGCTCTTGGCAACGATGACCCTTACTGCTCTTCCACCTACGCTCACATAGAATTGCCACTCTCCACGCTCAATTCCTGCAATAGCTTCCTCTTGAGATAGTCCCCAGGGGTTTCCATTTGGATTCCTGCCGCCGATTGATATGATGCGCTCATGGGGGTTGTAACGATTGCGTTTATTGATGCACGTAACTTGAATTGCCATATCATTAGTCCATTACTGTTTTTAAGCTTGCTCTACTTACCCCTAAAGGTATTTAAATCAGATCCGTGCGGGCCGAAAGTAATCTATGGTCAGGTGAATGGCTGATGCCCGGTCATACCGATGAATACTTTCGTCGTCTATGGATAGGGTTTAACTATTGGTGATTGGAGTATATCCATTCATCAAGTGGTCGAATACCAAGGGCAAAGGCGAAAAGAAATGTATACACTACTCGTTTCATATGATCTTAAAGCACCAGGTAAGGACTACGCCAAACTGTGGGAATTTTTGAAATCATATGCTTGGGCAAAGCCATTGGAATCTGTCTGGCTTATTAGAACTACTTCTACTCCTGCACAAGTTCGTGATGCTGCAAGAAATCACATCGATCAAAATGATCGGATCTTCGTAGTAGATATGACCAATAGTGCATGGGCGTCCCTAAATATCCCGGATGAAGTTGCAGCGTGGCTCAAATCGCCCCCATAGATCTCGAAGTGATTCTATTTTTAGACGTTATGAGGTGGTGGATGTTAAAAAAAACATTAAATCTAAGATTCGGGGCTTGTTGGCTTGAAGCCCTCTTTATCGAATTTTCCATCGTCCTTAATTTCCTCAGTAAAATAATATATTTCATATACATCCTGATTATAGATGCGAAGCTCGTAACAAGAACTCTCTTCTTTAAATAAGGCTGCCCTATCATAATTTCCAAAATAGCAATTCTTATTCAATAAAACAGGGTTCTTTTTTTCCTGGAGCGATTCAATTTTTGAATTTCCTTTTTTATTAGTGATTCTAAAGCATTTCCTGATTTCATATACTGTATGATCTAACTCAACGAGCATTTGGGTTCTGTTAAGTGCAATATTAAATCCTGGCTTCAGATCATCAGGATATCTAAGTCGATAAGACTTAAACAAAAGCTCAAGATATTCTTCATTAATTTCGCGTTTTAATCCGTTCTCTTTTATCTCATCATAAAGCTTGCATACATTATGGCCTCGTGGATTTTTTAAACCTAAAAGCATAAAGAGAGATTTAAGATATTTTTCAATGCTCGTGTTAGATAGGCAACTTCCCTGAACAAGCATATCGGTCAATAGGAGTTGCCTAGCTGCGATATAGTCATTGTCTGCCCAACTAATCCAACGGAGTAGTTGTTTTGCTTGCTCTCCTTGACAATAGGCATGACTCATAATTAGCGTTCAGATACTGCTCATAATATATCCCTTTTTATCGACCGTCTTTGTGTCCTTTGCTAGGCCAGAGGCTAAGGCGTACAATCAATTTGAGTAGTCCACCGGGGAGTAAATCGCGATCGAAGTTCTCTAGCATTCTCGAAGGACTCCTATCATTGCTAATGGTAGAGATCTTATAATTAGAAAGAGCGCTAGCTATTTCAGCTATGGATCTCACAATCTCACTAACTGAACCATCCATTTATACATGGTTAAGTTCTATAAGCATTGGCCAATTGCTGGGTGTGGTAATCGGTGGCACAATCACCTTTTTCGTAGGGTGGTATTTTAGACAACGTGAGGAAAAGCAGCACATATCTGATTTGCGCAGGGAGGCGTATATAAAATTTTTAAGTACACCTGCATGGAAGGAGAGTGTCCCTGATGGTTTTGAAGAAGTTTATTACACGGTGACACGCGTCATGGTATATGGAAGTGTTGAAATTCAACACACGGCCAAAGAATATATCGACTCATCGCTGAAAAATTCCACCTTATTTTCGAAAATGAAGGAACAGATCAGGAAAGAATTGAAATTGCCACCCCCATCATGAACATGGCAGCCAAGGCTGGTGTTCAATATGTGACTATGCCTACAACGAAATGCATGATTATATCAGATTCGAATATGTTCATTCTCTTCGCAGGATAACAGACATGCTACCGTTTCCTTCGAACCGCTCTCTGCCAGCACTTGCTTAGATACGTATATGTTCCCCGCGGCCGCGGGGTCAAGGGGGGCCGTCGGCCTTGAGACTAGCCCAGGTAGTTAGTGGCGCCCCCAAAAGCTATGGCTGCTCTTCCCAGATTTGGGCTCTCAATCTGAAGCTTGAGAAGGCGTCCCACGAAGCCCTGCTTTAGGGACATGACCTTGAGTGGCAGCTCAGCTTGTTAGTGTTTGCCCTAAAAGAAGTGTTATCTTGACATCGGTTGGCATAATAGCAGCAGAACATCGCTATTTTGATCCATCTGATCTCAACATCTCAGCGCCCGTAGATGTAAGCGCTCAAGCTCTCCCAGGGAGATTATGTGGCATCATCAAGAATGTCATAGCTCAATTGGCGCCCTCACCTCAACCCGATCCTTTTCTTAATCGCCCTTACATCCTCATGCTGTGATGCCATATCCTCTCGCAGCCCTATGACTTCTTCAAGGATCTGGGGGACGGGCTTCGTGTTCTCCGCTATCTGAGGAATCATACCAGTATTCATCTTCACTACCTTCAGGTCGTCTCTGATATCGAGGAGAAGGGGGATGGCCTTATTCAATTGCACGAAGGAGCACATCATGGCATACCCACCAGTATGCCCAACATCGCCATCATATTCCTTGATAGCTATATCTGATACTTCAGCCATGGCGGGCTTGTTGGCTTTTATGTACTGCCTGAATGCTGCCATCCTGACCTCATCGCCTTCAGCTAAGGCTATCACCTGTTGCTCTCCCTCCTCAGTCCAGTTATACGCAGAGAATCCAGGAAGAGCCAGGTTCATTGCGCCGGTTAAGAGGAATACCCTATAGCCTACATCATGGACTTTGGGACCTGCGATCTTGATCCTGAGCTTCATCTCATAGGGGAATTGGCACGTTTGGTATTTGTAGGTTCTCAGATATGCCCTCCAGGACTCCGAACTTCTGCGTAGGCCTTAAGATTGCCCAATTTTACGCGCTTATTTCTTGTTATTCACTGATAGTGACATCGTTGAACTCTGTGTATATGCCTAAGTTGCCATATCTCACGCTTCAGCCTGAGTTATCATACCTCATCGGGATTAGGACTAATGAAGCAACCCCCGACACTCAACCTGCGTCCAATCGGATATGCGCAGATAAAACACAGTCGAAGCTTTGATCCGCTCTAAGAGCAAGAAGAAAGAACATGAGCATAGAAGATCTCCTCAGGTCCAGGAGACAGGATATCCTTGACATCATCTCAAAGCATGGTGCCAGAAACGTCCGGATATTCGGCTCAGTGGCCCGTGGGGAAGCTGACTGCGAGAGCGATCTCGATCTCCTCGTAGAGTTCCTTCTAGGCTCAACTCTCCTAGATCAAGCCGCTATGATCCGGGAGCTTGAGGGCTTGCTTGGCATCAAGGTGGATGTGGTTAGCGACAGGGGCCTGAGAGAGAGGATCAGGGAACGTGTCCTGCGTGAGGCGGCGGCACTTTGAGGGATGGCCGGGAATGGCTGCAGGATATGCAGGAGGTAATAGGGTACTTCCAGTGCATAAGTGGGGCATATCGACGAGATTGCAGAAGACCTTGAGCCAGAAATTGCCCTCATAATATCTGGGGATTGATCCTTACTACAGGAATATCTCTTGTCTTCTCCAGGATCACCTTATCCGAGGCTGTACCTGGATTAAAGCCATAAACAAAGCCTCCAAGGCCGCTGCTCTTCAGGATCTGCCGCATTGCGTCGGCTCTCTCTTCGCAATCCGTTACATCCTCGGCAAATCCTAATAAATGGCCATCTGGCAAAAGCACTTCTACTCTGGGATCTGCCAAAAGGTTGAGATACCACTGACCCTTCAGTCGCTTCCCCTGGTAACAATAGATCTTTCCATCAATAGCAGCATAGCTCACCGGGGTGTAATAGGTCTTCCCAGTCTTTCTGCCCTTGAACTTGAGAACCATTACCTGGCCGGTGAATGGATTTGATAAAACCCTCCCCAGGCCCATCTTAAAGGCTGGAACTATGATGAATCGATTTAAGTGCCTGAAGATAGCCCTTGAGATAGATTTCGCGTCCATGTTAGCCCATTACATTTATCGCCAATTTATCTCTATAGGATCTGATATAATATAGAACAAATGAAAATATGAAGAGCTCAAGAGATCAAGACCTCCTCTACCGGTCGTCTTGGGGTGTGCTTGGAAGGCGATGCATGCCCCATGCGGATAAGCAAATGAGGATATTTCACATTCAGTATCTGCGCCATCTCCTGCCTGAGCTCCGGGATGGCTGCAGGCTGGCTGAAGAGGTCGAACATTACATCCAGCTTGGTGGCAGTCAAGAATAGAGTCTCAAACAGAACTCCGGCCTTTATCCATGTCAATTTATCATCGCTATCCGTGGACAGGACCGCCACTGCGGGAGATGATCTAATGTTAGCAGTCTCTACCCTGGCCCTGGAAGATGACATATCAAATGTGCCAAATATGAATGAACCCAAGTAAGACTCAAAGTCGGAGTAGCCAAATGAGTATCCTGGCAGCCCATCCTTAGCATCTGAGTTGTTGGGCCTCACCCATAATGCCAGCTCCTTTCGGAGGTCCTTGTTCCCAAGCTGGATCTTCTGGGACCTGGCCAGGATGTCTGCCATCATCTCCTTTCCTTCGCCGTCAGAGATTATGTCCAGCCTGAACCCCTCGCGATCAATACAATCGTTCAGCTTCTGAAGCTTCCCGGCCTCGATGGCCCTGCCCTCGTAAGGCTTCCTGTTGGTATGACGCTTGGTAATCTCCTGGAAAAGATCCGGAAACCTGGGCTTGGATGCCTTTTTATCGAATTTTATAGATGCACTCCTCTCTCCTGACAGGCCGTCGGGCAGACATTTTACTTCATATCCAAAGCCGAAGTGCTCAGCTGCCACCAGAGTATTGGCTAGAAGGCATCCATGACTTATGTAGAGGGTCCTATTGGTGGGATCTAAGTATGGCAAAGATCTTGTGAAGTCCGCAATTAGAGATACCTCGCCCTCCTTGATTGACAGCTTCCAGGGCTGGGTGTTGGGTCCGGATGGAGCCAGGACTGCATACCTCAGCATGAATTTGAGCTGATCGAATAGGGTGCCTGTAGAGGGAAAGTCCGCCTCTTTGACATCCCAGGCTGCTAGATTATCGTTCAATTTGTATCATCTCCACTTAAACGATAAATAGCCTGTTGAATACATCTATTTAACGCATGTTTGCAGATTTGAAAGTGTTCACAAAATGCAGATTTAGCTAGTTAGCATAACAGATATCATAGGGGCTGCTCTAAAGCGGTACTTGATATCGTACTCTGGCTTATCCTACCGAGGCATTTTGGTTAGGTCCCTGAAATATAATCTTAATTTCCACCAATACGTCATCCGCATCCTTTACTTAGTGCTTGGCAAATTGGCGAGTTTTTCAAAAGAACTCTATTATAAACTGGTGTAAAATTTCCTCCATAACCTTATATCTTTTAAGACTGTTAGCTATATAATCGAATCATTAAAGGAAGTGAGGAAAGATGGCGGGGACTTTAGACGAATATAAGAGGCTAATTAGAGAGGCAACTGTAGCCGACCAAATGAAGCTGTTCCAGGTACATGTAGCCATATACCTTGTGGTGAACATCATTTGGCTGGCGCTAAATGTGATGGGGTCTATAAAGATAGAACCAGTTTGGGCAATTTATTATTCTCCTATCGGCTGGGGACTGCTAGTAATCGTGCACTACTGGTTCTTCGTTCGCGGTGCAGAGAATCTGTGCAGGTTGAGGGAAGAGATGGTCGAGGCCAAGATCAGGTAAGCTTATCCTCCTTTTTTAGGAAGAAATCAGGGCTAATCCCCGCCATTTCAATAGTGGGATACAGCCCTTACCTATGATCCTACATGAGTAGAATAGAGTTAAGGCCGCAGTTCGGCAGGATTTCTCTAAAGAGAATGCCAGAGAAAAGCTCCAAAGGCATTAACGTAATATTCAGAACTAATGTTATAGAGCACTAGCACATCGAGGCTGAAATAATGCCCTGATTTCCTCCTTCACCAAAGATTGCTTATCCTGCTGCATACATGGTGCAGTTTCAGCCTCATCATACTGGCTCCCGTCCTTTAAGCGATTAAGTCGACAGCCCAATCCCCCTCAAAACCTCCTCCATCCCGACCCGCTCAATCAGCGCCCCGAGCCTCTCCCCCGGCCTGGCATTCTTCTCCAGGTATTCTATCACTTTTTCCACCAGGTCTGCCGCCTCATCAGCCGATAGCAATTCTCCCACGGGAACGCCAACCCTGTGTGCCCTGCCAAACATGCCGCCGAGATACGCTGCAAAGCATTTCTCGCTAGTTCCCGCCACCTCACCGGAAGCGGTGCACTTCCCCATAAACCCGATGTCATTCAGCTCAATCTTGGCGCAGTCGTTTGGACATCCTGTGATGCCGATCTTGAGCTTGGCAGGCAGCTTCCTGCCAGCAAACCTCTCATCAAGCATCTTTCCAAGGCCCAGGGTATCGGCCATGCCGTGATCGCAGATCGTGCCCACACAGGCGACCACCGGACGCACTGTTGAACCCGTCCCGCCAACCACCAGCCCGACCTCCTCCACCGCTCGCCTCACCTCATCGAGATTCTCACGTGCCACCCAGGGGATGGCAATGTTCAGCCTGGTGGTGAGATAGATATCTCCACGCCCATACTTACTGGCGATCTCCGAGAGCCTGGCCATCTGCTGCGAGCTGACACATCCCACATTAGTCTTCACCCTGACTACGAAGTGGTCTCCATCCTTTTGCCTGATGAAGCCCCACGGCTTCAGCTCCGAGTCCTTAATCGTGCTCATATCATATCAGCATCCTCAAATTTGGGCTGGCCTGCATCAACTTAGTACGTCCTGGCGAGATAAACGCAGGCCGAAATAAATCCCTGACTTCTGCTATACTTGATTATGATTTGCTTGCTTCCCTCCATCCCTGGCCCATCTCGACCTTGTTGTGCTATAGCTCGGCACCGAAGGTTTGAAATTTATAACTTATCTAAAGATCTAGATAGTTATAGACCTAAGATGATTCAGGGATCTTTTTCATGCTCATTGGTGACCGACAGTCATGAACGTTTTCTGGGTGTTGCTTTATGCCCTGGGTATCTCAAGGCAGTCGGCCTGAGAGGCATAGCTGTTAGTGCCTGGCCCAGAAAGCAGTGCTGGCATTTCTTTGTTAGTGCTCGTTACCTGGCTCAAATGTGTTGATCCTATACATGGTGCAAGGATCTATGCAGAAGCTAGAAAGATCCAGGGCCCTATAGTGATCATGAAGAGTCATAGACATAATGCGTAGAACATCAGACCGACAGAGAACGCAGAAGCTGTGATAGTGCAAAAGCTGAGGTGGATACCTGATCGCTAAATGGAGTTCTCCGCCATTTATTCTGGCCATGCCATCAATACCCTTTGAACGCCGTCATCAGCGAAGAATCAGGGCAGATCTTTCCCTATCTTACCCCATCTCTTTGAATGTGGCAGCTCTACAGGCCTGACTCTCATCCTGTGGTAATTCTTTACTGCAAACGAGCAATTATTGATGCAGCCTCGCGATAGTCTCTTCTCTACCAGGCCATCTCAGAACTCGCCAGCGTCCTTCTCTGTGGATTCAACCATACCGCAGAAGGCCAGAACCCCTCGCCCTGCTGACATAATCAAGCACTGTCAATTCTGAAATCCCGGCCCCCTCAGATGCCGCTCAAATCCCACCAATCCAAATCAAGCAGCATCCTCTCCTGGCCAATCGCATCTCGCTTCGCTATATTTTTATACCCTGCGGAGCAGTCAATATCTCGGCTCTATGGGCTGCGAGATGGAATGCCCATAAAATCGCTAGCTATAGCGGGGGTTGCCAAGTGGTTAAAGGCGCAGGGCTTAGGACCCTGTCGTGAAGACGTTCGCGGGTTCGACTCCCGTCCCCCGCATAATTTTACTGGTAAGGTTTAAGCAGGGTAGGGCTTATTTTATGGCCCCGGTGATATGGTGGTAATGTTGTATAAGGCCCGCTATGTCTATCTTTACCTCTCTTCGGCTGAGGATAAAGCCCGTTGGGAGAAGCTGGCCGAGGGAGCTGGGATTCCTTTATCAAAGTTCGTTATAGATGTGGTAGAGAATACTTTGGCTGAGGGGTCCGACTTCAGACCTCGGGGCCAGCTTGCTAAAGAGATAGGTGACCTCAGGAGCGAGAATAAATCTTAACAATTTGATGGCTGAATTTGGTTCCTTTGAAATGCCTGTACGTAGAAGACTACTGAAGATTAAAAAGTACTGGAATAGTCTCACTGCATTCTATTTTGTTGATGGTGCACCAGCCACAAATAATGCTATCGAAAACTATTACTCAGCCAGTCTAAAGACCCAAAGGAAAAGCCAATTACGAGAACCAGGACTCGAAATTCAGATGAAGTTATTGGCCATGAAACGAGAAGGCTTTTTTGGAGAGCCAAAGATGACATTGCTAGAAGCATTCTACATGTTCATTCCTTTTGTTGATTGGAAATGAAGGTCGGGCAATTGATATTATAAAAATCTGACTGGCGAAAGCTTTAGACCTATATTAAATTAAAGCGTATTCTTTATTAATGACTTTTAGAATAAGGGCAGAATGATTCAGGTTCTTAGTATCGAGCTAGCATTTTTGAAACAGATGATAGTATGAAACTTTGAAAAAACGAGAAAATAACTGGATTTCTAGATCGTGCCCTGCGATCGATCTGGAGTATGTAACTTTTCTCATTTCCGTGCCATTACCACCAAATCCCAACCCACTCAGCCACCCAGGTTTATGACCCTGATATCGGCTGCCTCAAAAAAATTGCCTCGCAGAGATGCCAGAAGATGATCCAATGAATGGACCTCCAGATACCACCAGTCTCTTTTTGGATTCAATTCTTCTGCTTCAGTTCTTCGGCTCAATCTTTCGGCTTTAATCCTTCAGCTCAATCCTTTGGCTTCAACGTATTTCCAATCGACCAGGCCCTGCCAAGGTGTTCTCCTAAAGACCAGTAGTTGTTGTCATGCATTGTAAATGCCATTGGCCTCAACTTCTTCATGTCCGGCAGGCCGCCTGTCAGGCAGCTCTCATCTGCATGGGTCTGCACTATCTCGCCTATGAAGGTCTCATCCAGGCCTCCGAAATCAAGCACCTGTACCAGGCTGCACTCCATGCTTATTGGGCACTCAGAGATCATGGGCGCAGTCCTAAGGGCGCCATAGAAGGTCTGGAAGAGCCGTGACTTGTCCGCCTTGCTTCCTGAGACGATCCCGCAGTAATCTGTGGCCGCCACCTGATCTACAGAGGGTATGTTCACGCTGAATGTCCGGTTCTCTTTAATGCCCGCGTTGGTATAGTGTTTTTTGTTCAGTGCCACATGGATGATTGGCGGATGGGCATCCATTATGCCGCAGAAGGCCACTGCCAGATAGTTGGGGCGCCCGCCCACCTGAGCTCCGACCAGGGCCACGGGCATGGGATAAAGAAAGACATCTGCGCCTATCTCCTTCTTTGCCATAGCTGCCCCTCCCGCGATATCTCAAATCTCATAAGTTTTTAATATCTTCCAATTCCATTAAATGTTATGCTGACACAGTATGAGGGAAAGGCCGCAGTAAAGCTGGCAAGAGAGGCGCTGACAAACTACATAACCAAGAAAGCCCGCACCAAGCCAGAGAACCTGCCTGATGTATTTAATGAGAAGCGCGGGGTCTTTGTGACTCTGCACGAAGAGGGCCAACTGCGTGGATGCATAGGCTATCCAGAGCCGATACTTCCCCTGGGCAGGGCAATCGTAGACTCGGCCATAAATGCAGGAGCAAACGATCCCAGGTTTCCACAGGTCAGGGAAAGCGAGCTTAACAGGATAGAGATAGAGGTGACCATCCTCACCAAGCCCGAGCCCTATGACATCCCAAAGAGCAAGCTTCCTGAGGCTGTGAAGATCGGCTGCGACGGTCTGATAATAACCAAGGGGATGTTCTCAGGGCTGCTCCTGCCCCAGGTGGCCACTGAATGGGGATTTGATCCAATAGAATTCCTGGGCCAGGTCAGCGTCAAGGCAGGCCTGCCTGCAGACGCCTGGCTAGACGAGGACGCCGAGATACAGCACTTCCAGGCCCAGATCTTCTCGGAGGTGGCTCCTGGAAGAGAGGTAATTGAGAAGAACATAGCAGGCGCCTCCTGCGGTACCTGAAATTTACCAGACTGAGGCCTGCAGTTCAAAGTGGCTGAAGATGGTTCTTATACCTGTCCAGGGCGCCTTTAAGCTCATCTATCTGCACCGGCTTTGAGAGGTAGTCGTTCATGCCTGCATCGAGGCACCTCTCCCTGTCTCCTTTTACAGCACAGGCGGTCATGGCTATGATCCACAGGCTATTTTGCTGTGCCTGGCGTATGGCCTTGGCAGCCTCCATGCCATCCATCTCAGGCATCTGGACGTCCATGAGGACCACATCATAGTGCTGCATCTTCAGGGCCTGCAGCACCTCCAGACCGTTGGAGACTACATCTGCGCTGTAGCCCATGCGCTTGAGCATATACAGGGCCACCTTCTGGTTCACGGCATTGTCCTCGGCCAGAAGTATGTGTACGTCCGCATCGGCCCTGGGATCTGATGGCATTGCTGTGATCACCCTACCAGGCACGACCATGAACAATCCCGTAAGCAGGTCGTAGAGTGAGGAGGGCTTGATTGGCTTGTACAGGTAAGTATCGCCCGTGCCATTGCATCCACCGGGCGAGATCAGAGTTATCACTGGAACGCCGTGTGAATGCAGCTCCCTCCTGAGCTCTGGGCAGGTCCTCTGGTTGGTGCCCAGTATTGCAGCATCAAACTTGTCCTGGCCGGCCAGATCCAGAGCCTCTTGAGGAGATGTTACAGCCTTGCAGACCGCAGACCAGGACTCCATGTACCCAGACAGTATCCTCAGGTTGGTCTGGGATTCATCCAAGACGAGCAGCCTCTTTCCTGCAAGGTGAGGCTGAGGCCCGGACCAGTAGAGCTTGACATCTGCAGGTGCGGCATCGGCTCTGACTGTGAAATGGAACTTGGACCCCTTGCCTGGTATAGAATCTGCCCAAATAGATCCACCCATAGCCTCAACCAGACGCTTACTTATGGCCAGGCCAAGACCAGTTCCTCCATATTTGCGGGTAGTTGATGCATCTATCTGACTGAAGGATTGGAAGAGGCGGTCTCTTAGCGGCTCTGGGATGCCAATGCCAGTATCGCTGACAAGGAAGTGCAGCTTGGATTCATCTTCCTTATAGGAGACCGATATCAAGACCTCTCCAAAAGAGGTGAACTTCACTGCATTGCTGACCAGGTTTATCAGTATCTGGCGCAGCCTCACCAGATCCCCCTCGACCACCTCAGGAACCTGTCCCGCTATGATATAGGCAAGATTTAGCCCTTTTTCTCCGGCTTTGGCTGCAAACAGGTCAAGAGAATCCTCGATACAATCTCTCAGGTAGAAGGGCTGGTGCTCCAGCTCCAGCTTTCCGCCGTCTATCTTGGAGAAGTCCAGAATATCGTTGATTATGGCGAGCAGCGCGTCTCCGCTCCCCTTGATGGTCTGGGCATAATCCCTCTGCTCAGGGGTCATCTCAGTATCCAGGAGGAGCCCTGTCATGCCTATGACCGCATTCATGGGAGTCCGAATCTCGTGGCTCATATTGGCCAGGAACTCTGACTTGGCCCTGACCGCAGCCTCAGCAATCTCTTTGGCACGCCTAAGCTCATCTTCGGTCTCTTTTCTATCAGTTATGTCGAACAGGATTCCCTGGATCATCAAAGGCTTATCAGACCCATCCCTGACCACCACTGCCTCATCCCTGAACCAGATCAGCCTGCCGTCGCGAGAACTCACCCTAAACTCGGCTGTGAACTTCTGGCCGCCTGTTTTCCTCATGGCCATCGCCTCCAGCACCCTGCCGCGGTCGTCAGGATGGAGGCTACCACGCCAGATGGACGGATCGATCCTGTAGTCCTCTGGAGAGAAGCCAAGCAGGGTCTTGACCTGAGGGCTCAGGTACAGCATCCTGGTGGTGTCCTCAAGGCCCGTGACATAGGTAATGGCCGGGATCTGCTCCACCAGCATCCTGTACTTGGCCTCAGCCCTGGTGAGCCTCTCCTCGACCATCTTCCTCTCTGTTATATCGCGTATGGACTCTATGGACCCCACCGGACTGCCGATGCTGTCGAAGAGGAGAGATGCCTTGACCCACAGGTATGCGCCCCGGCCGCTATATAGAGAGGGCACAAAGGCCTCTGCATACAGATTATCCCCTTTCCTGTCAAGGTAAGTGTACTCAGACTTATCAATCTCCTTGGACTCCAGTATCTGGTCTATGAGCATGGGCCTGGGATGGCCATAGAAAGGCACTGCGCAGGCATAGCCGTCCTTGCCGATCATATCTGATTTGGGAACGCCTGTGAGCTCCTCTATAGCCCTGTTCCAGGCTATGACCTTCCTATCCTTATCTATGACAAAGGTCGGATCTGGCAGGAACTCAACTATGTCGAGGAGCTTCTGGTGAGCTGCCTTGAGCTCCTCCTCAGCAGACTTGCGCTGTGATATGTCCTGGAAGACCAGCACCGCTCCGCTGCACTTGCCCCGGTCGTCTTTGATAGGAGCTATGCTGTCTGAGATGGGCTTGGACTTTCCATCTCTGGATACGATCCTGGCACCATCTGCAAGGCTTAGGGCCATCCCAGACCTGACCGCCTTCATAGCCAGGTTCTCTGATTGGCCCGCAGGGCCCTCTATCCTGAACACCTCATTTAAGTCCCTGCCCAAAGCCTCGACCTCACCCCATCCGGTGATGACCTCGGCTGCAGGATTCATGAAGGAGACCAGGCCCTTAGTATCAGTGGCTATGACTGCATCGCCTATACTTTTGAGCGTAGTAGCAAGCCACTGCTTGCTTTCTTTCAGCTGCCGCTCCATCTTGTGCTTATAGAGGGCCATCTCAATTGCCGTCTGAAGGTCTCTATCGTCGAAGGGCTTGAGTATGTACCCAAAAGGCTCTGTCCACTTCGCCCTCTGCAGGGTGTCGTCATCGGCATAAGCCGTGAGATAGATGATAGGGATCTCGAATCTGGTGCGCAGGGCATCGGCCGCCTGGACACCATCCATCTCCCCTTCCAAGACGATATCCATTAGCACCAGGTCTGGAAAGATCTTCTCAGCAATCTCCAGTGCCTCTTCGCCTGAGGTAGCTATCGCTGGCACTTCGTACCCAAGGCTTTCCAGGCCGTTCTGTATATCGATTGCTACAATGCCCTCATCTTCGACTACCAGTATTCTGGCTTTGGCCATGATCTCCCCAGCTCATGTGATAATGCCACTACAAGACAGCCTATGACTGCCGTGTGAACCTTGAAGGACCTTGCTGCGAAATATCCGCGCCAAGGAACCCAAACAGAGGTTGAGCGGCCTGTCCTCGCCATTCGAGACTGCACAAGAGAAGCCTTCTCCAAATAAGCCGCAGGTGTGCAGGCCATTGGAGGCGGCGTCATGACCGCGCTTATGCAGCGGGCCTTGCTCTGAGGTGCAGGCGCCGTCCGCCAGGAGGGCAGTGCATCCAAACATTCCTGTCTGGAGGCCCTTGCACCTCTGGTGCTGCCCAAGCCTGCTTTCTTCTCTCGTTTTCATTAAATGGCGAATGTCTATCCTACCTGCCCCCGCAAGATCTATTCCCAGTCGATATCACCCTTGGATTAATTAAGTTTTGCTATTGGTGCGCAAGATTGCCCGATTGGAGCAATAACGATCTCCAGAAATAGTAAAAGCGGCGCGTAATGTATAAACCATTCCAGAGCCACTGAACTTGGAACGATAATCGATCCAGCATCAAAAGGGCTCTCCCGCCGTCCTGGGGGCATCTGGTGAAGGATGTACCAAAGCAGAAAGCAGCGGTAGCCCTGCTATCAGTAACATCTAACAGCATACTGGTGATGCTCAAGCTCGCAGTAGGGGTGATGATAGGATCTGTGTCGGTGATCTCAGAGGCCATCCACTCGAGCGTGGACCTGTTGGCGGCGCTGATAGCTTATCTGGCAGTGAAAACCTCAGACAAGCCCGCTGATCTGGATCACCCCTTCGGCCATGGTAAGGTGGAGAATGTCTCTGGAGCTGTAGAGGCATTGCTGATATTTCTGGCTGCCGGCTGGATCATACTGGAGGCTGTGAGGAAGCTGCAAAATCCGGCGCCGTTAGAGGCTGCTGGCTTGGGCGTGGGAGTAATGCTTGTAGCATCCACTGCGAATATATTCTGGTATCACAAAGGCTCTTTCAGGTTGGAAAGGAGACAGATTCCGTGGCCTTGCAGGCCGACGCATGGCACCTTCATACAGATGTCTACACCTCTGCAGGTGTGATGGCTGGCCTGATCATAATCTGGGCTAGTGGCCTGATCTTCCCTGGAGCTGACCTTCGATGGGTGGGCCCAGTGGCTGCAATTGGAGTAGCTCTGATGATAATCAAGGCCGCCTATGACCTGATAGTGGAATCTACAAGAGACCTCTTAGACGTGAGCCTGCCTGCTGAAGAAGAGGCACATATACGCAGGCATATAGCCTCGTTCGCCCCGGCGGTCAGGGGATTTCACAGGCTCAGGACCAGGAAGTCAGGGTCCAACAGGTTTGCCGAGTTCCATATGTTCGTGGATGCAGGCATGTCTGTGGACAAATCGCACAGGATAACTGATATGATATCCACCACCATAAAGGAGCACTACCCCGGAATCACGGTCATAATACACACCGAGCCCTGCAACGGCACATGCTCTTCTGAATGCAATGAGGACTGCCTGCTGAGCGATTATGACAGGAAAACAATAAGATCTAAAGATAAGATGCATTAGGCGTGTCAGATATTCTCCAATATGATTGAGAGAAAGAAGGGGCCAGACGCCTGGCCTGCACTTCTCTTTTCACTATCAGCCTTCACCTATCTGCCAGCCTCTGCCTTATCATCTCATCCACATCTGGAGGGGCGGCATTGAAGACCTCTCCTAAGATCTCCTTGGCCATCTGCAGCTGCGAGCTGTATATATCAAACCGGTCATACCTGAAAAGGTTGGCCCTGTCAGAACGCCTTCCAAGAAGCGGCCATCTCAAACGCTCGAATACTCCTGCCATAGAGAGCATATCCTGCAGCATGGCTGAAAAAGCCTGAGAGGGAGCAGGGCGAAAGTGATCATCTGCGGAAAGATGAGAAGAGATATATGCAGTCAGCCTCAACGCTGCAAAGGCCGTTTAGGGGACGACAGGGGGATAGATTATGAGCATGCAGTTTGTATTGTCTGTATCAGTAATACTTGTTTTTTTAGCCACATCTCTGGCCGCTGCACAAGAGTCCAATGTCAGCGTCAATGTCACCGACATAAAGCAGCAAACATTGGATGCTGCATCCAGGGCGACTGAGTATGTCTGTTGGGGGGAACTCCTATGTAGATAGGCCAGAGCTACAGAAAGAGTATGATGTATCAGATTCGCATATATTTGATATCCGTGAAGTGCTATGGGGCATGCTGTCAGTTCCATCAAAGGGCTTTCTGCCAGCATCCATCCTATTAGCATTCATCTTTCTAGCAAAGAAGCAAACCTGGCTCAAGTGCTGCCAGAAAGAGCTTCTCTTTCCAGCGCATCAGCCGCATTTTTTGCAGCCTCTTCTAATGCATCCAGGGCTCTTGCTAGGTCCCTGTAGCCTAGGACTACTGCTGTGGCCTGTGGATCAGAGCACTTAAGCATTGTACAGAGGTCACGGTAGTAGGCAGACAGATCGGCGTTGCTCTTCACCAGGTGCTCGAATCCCCACGGCCCGGCCAGGAGATACTTATCCAGAGGGTGAGAGGTAGAACGGTAGTGATCGAGCATGGCCTTGGTTGGATCGTCCAGGTCGTCGAACCACCTCTGAAGGGATTCCATGCGCTTATGCTCCTCGACCCTGGTTGCGCTCCTGGGGCGGGGGGCGAGCTTCTCTAAAGCCTGGGTCATAGCCTGGTCCAGGTTCATCCTGGCGAACTTGACAGAATTTGCTGTGGATGAACGCAGAGCGCGGATCTGGCCTTCAACCACCTTGCGATGCTTCTTTGGGTCGGGGTCCTTCCGCGGGCCTGCAGAGCCAAGTATTGAGCTGCAAGTGCCAAAGCTTCTGGCTACGGACCCTGCATAGACTGAGACCTTGCCAAGCTTATCATCAAATCCACCGCCCTTCATCGGCCCGATTAGGCCCTGTAGGGCCTCCAAGGACCTCTGCAAATCCTCCAGATCGCTCATATCTCCAGATGTTAGGGCTAGCTCATGTATTAAACTGATCCAAAAAGAGGTTTTAGAAGAGCTATCACGCCTCAAAGGTTCTGAGATCCTCTACCAGAGCAGCCTTGGCGGCACCCTCTGCCCTGCCAGAAGGGCGCTATAGTCCTCAGCCCTTCGTATAACTTCGACCTTGTCTCCTTTGACCAGGACCTCAGCGGGTCTTGGCTGGCCATTGTACTGTGATGCCATGGAAAAGCCGTAAGCGCCTGTATCCAGGAAGGCCAGCACATCACCACGCTGGAGATTGGGAAGCTTCCTGTCCTTGGCTAGTATGTCTCCCGTCTCACAGATAGGCCCCACCACCGTATATGTTTCGCTCTCAGGCTCAGAAGCCTTATTGGCCACGAAGATGTGGTGATAGGCATCGTAGAGCATGGGCCTGGCCAGAGTATTAAACCCGGCGTCCGTGCCCACGAACTTGACATGGGCATGCTTGACCACATTGACGCCGGCAAGCATAATGGTTGCATCCCCGACTATGGACCGTCCGGGCTCAAGCATAAGCCTGGGGCTAATGCCCAGCTCCTTGCACCTGGACTTGAAGATGGGCAGTATTCCTGCAGCCAGGTCTGCAGGCGATGGTGCAGGCGTGTCTGGCATGTATTGAATTCCCAGGCCTCCACCCAGGTCGATCCTCTCTATCCTGCCGCCGGCCTTCACAACCTGTCCTGCCACATCCATCATCCTGGACATGGCCTCTGCAAATGGAGAGATTTCCAGGATCTGAGAGCCTATGTGGCAGTGCAGGCCCACAGGCCTGACCCCTGGCATCTGCACTGCTGACATGTAGGTCTCTGCCACCTGAGCTGCAGGTATGCCGAACTTTGATGTCTTGAGACCTGTGGCGATCTTGGGGTGGGTCTTTGGAGAGACGTCTGGGTTTATCCTGAACATGACTTCAGCCTGGCGATGGAAGGCTTCAGCGACCTCAGAGAGGTAAGATAGCTCCTCTCTTGAGTCCACTGAGATCCTGACGCCGGACTTAAGGGCCATCTCCATGTCCTTCTTGGATTTTGAGTTGCCATTGAAGAGGATCTTGTCCTTCTGAATGCCTGCAAGGCTTGCCAGGTAGAGCTCTCCTCCCGAGAAGACGTCGGCGCCTGCTCCCTCCTGTGCCAGGATGTGGAGGATGGTCAGGTTGCCGTTGGACTTGACTGCGAAATATTTATCTGCATCAGGAAAAGCGCTATGATAAGCGCGGATGTTTCGCCTCAGGCGCGACTCGCTTGTGATGTAGAGGGGCGTGCCGTACTCATCGGCCAGAGCCACAGTATCTACATCTTCTATGAATAGGTGGTCATCCCTGGCAGTGAGATGATCCTTGGTCCCGAACATGGCCGGAAGATGGTTGCCGGTTTACTAAATCTTTTCCATGCACAGGGATTTAGGGTTTTCCTAGGCATTTCAGATCTAGAGTATGGATAAGAGAAGAACTGCCATGGGCTCGATAATCATGATGGTGCGCTCCAATAAAAGCAAGTTCGCATAGTCTTTGGAATGGCCGAGTTACCAAAAGAGAGGAGACAGAACCAAAGCTCTTATATCCAGGCAATTGACGTAGTATATCATGGCGAAAGTCGAACACTTCTTTTCTCCCTCCTAAAAATCAACTTTCGCCACCCTCCTAATATTCGCCAGGATTTCGAGCCATTCCAAGGCATAACTTTACTATATCCTGTAGATCTCCACTACGGCCTTCTCAAAAAAGCCCATAGACCCGTACCCTTCATCAGGATAGTCCTCTCTATAGACCACCCTGCAGACCCTGGCATTGATCAGCATCTTAGTACATTGAGTTGAAGGCAAAAGAGTGCAGCAAAGTATCGATCCTTCAGTGCTTAACCCATGCATCGCCGCCTGAATTATGGCATTCTGCTCCGAATGCACAGCCCGGCACAGCTCAACTAGCTTAAGCGCCGAGAGGATAGGGCGGAAGACTTATGAGACTAAACTGCCCACTCAGGACTAACTGTGGAGGTCCCCCTGCTCGATCAAAAAGGGATTTATCGGCCTGGGCGGCTCAGGCTGAGGATTCAGCTGGTTGACAGGGTCCACCTCACGTGGGGATAGCGTTGGATCAATCTCCACAACCCTCTTGAATCTGGAAGCTTCGACCAATGATGTGCTACTGCCTATAGTAAAGCTGAAGGTCTTGCTGGCAATTTCGTTTCCCCCGTCTATATATATCAGACGGAGGGTGTAGACCCCATTCACCCAGGTATTCTGTTTGCTTGGCGATGGCTTATTTGGAGACCCCGGGTTCAGATAATCTGTAATTGGGATTAATGAGATCAAATAGCTACAGTGAGCAGGAGCATACATGACGCTTGCATATATTGGGCTAACACTCATGATGCGTGCAGCTTTTCCGCCTGGTGGCATATCAAGCACATCGATCTCGAAATTGAATCTCTCCAGTCCGCAAATGGCCTCTACAGTTTTGGAGTCACTCAAAAATTGGGTTACATTCGCTGTGAGGGTCACAACCATGCTATTTCCAGGCGCTGCCTGGCCGATATCTATTGCACCTAAATTGATAGACGGAGCAGAAGATAGCACAAATGAGCCAGTCTTTGCCAGTGCAGACTTCTGATTTATATCCAAATTAGGCGAGGGCTGCACTGCACCTGCCAAAGAGATCGCCAGAATGATGATCATCAAGCATGCCGGGACCAGAAATTTTTTCATATCAGCACCTTTTGGCCTGATTATTGCATCCATCCTCAATAAACATGATCCTCAGTTGACGGGAACTGCGCCATTTATGTAGCTTTGTTAGCAAAACCGACCTCTTCCTCCTGCAAATCAACTTTCGCATCCCTCATAATATTCGCCAGGATCAAAAGCCATTCCAAGGTATGACGTTACTCTATCCTGCAGATCTCAACGCCTGCCTTCTCAAAAAAGCCCAGGGACCCTTCATCGGGATAGTCCTCTCTATAAACCACCCTGCAGACCCTGGCATTGATGAGCATCTTGGCGCACAGTGTGCATGGCAAAAGGGTGCAGTAAAGTGTCGACCCTTCAGTGCTGACTCCATGCAGCGCCGCCTGAATTATTGCATTCTGCTCCGAATGTACAGCCCGGCATAGCTCATGGTGAGTCCCACTCCTGCAATTAACCCTGGGGCATCCGGTCTCCTCGCAGTGTGGAAGCCCTGAAGGCACGCCGTTATATCCCGTGGACAAAATTCGCTTATCTCTGACCAGCACAGCCCCTGCATGCCTGCGAAGGCATGTGGACCTCTCAGATACAACATCTGCGATCTTCATGAAGTAGGAGTCTAGATCCGGGCGATCGGTCATTCTAATTGCTCATTTAATTGATCTTATTTAAACTATGACGATTGTAAGGCAGAAAACTTAATATCGAGTCCAGGCATCGATTTTCGCCTATGGCTATTCACTGGGCAGACGTGGTCGCCGAGAAGCTGGCAGGCCGCGGCCCTCAAACTATTGCAACGGGCATCACCCCCTCCGGTCCCGTCCACATAGGGAACATGCGCGAGGTCATGACCGCAGATGCAGTCTACCGCGCACTCAAGGATCGTGGAGTAGAGGCCCGGCTCATCTACGTTGCAGACACATTCGACAGACTGCGCAGGCTTTACCCATTTTTGCCGGAGAGCTTCACTGAGCACATAGGCAAGCCCTTATCCGAGATACCCTGTCCTACAGGATGCTGCGGCAGCTATGCCGACCACTTCCTCAACCCATTCCTTGAGTCCATGAAGGAGCTGGGGATAGTGCCAGAGGTCTTCAGGGCTGATGTCATGTACAAGCAGGGCAAGTTCGTTGACGCCATAAAGACTGCGCTCTCCCGCAGGGATGACATAGCCAGGATACTAAAGGAGGTCTCAGGCAGGGATGTGGCTGCGGATTGGTCGCCATTCCAGGTCATCTGCAACGCCTGCGGCAGGACGAACACCTCCAAGGTAGTTGGCTTTTCCCTTGAGAACGAGACCGTAGACTACGAGTGCGAATGCGGCAGCAGGGGCACTGCATCCATGAGGGGCGGAGGAAAGCTTGTCTGGAGGGTTGACTGGCCCGCGCGCTGGCCCATATTCAATGTCACAATGGAGCCCTTTGGCAAGGACCACGCAACAGCCGGCGGGTCCTATGACACAGGCAAGAGGATCAGCGAGGAGATCTACAACTATCCAGCTCCATTCCCTGTGGTCTATGAGTGGATTCACTTGAAAGGCGTCGGGGCCATGCACAGCTCTACAGGGATCGCCATCACCATCCGCCAGATGCTCGATGTCGTGCCCCCAGAGGTGCTCAGGTACCTCATCATCAGGAACAAGCCCGAGAAGCACATCGAGTTCGAGCCGGGGCTGCCGCTGCTCAACCTGGTTGACGAGTACGATCAGAGGAAGGGCGATGCGAGAGCCATGGAGCTCTCATCCATAGATAAGAGCCAGACGTTTGCCATACCCTACCGGCACCTGGTCACTGCAGTCCAGATCTCCCGCGGAGACCGGGACCTGCTCATGAAGGCCCTTGAGAGGTCTGGATATGACACATCCAGCAAGGACCGGATACTGGGACGAACCAAGAACGTAGAGCAATGGCTGGAGAGGTATGCTCCTGACTTCGTCAAGTTCCAGCTTCGCGAAGAGCTGCCGCCAGCTGTGAGCAACCTGACTCCTGAAGAGAAGAAGGGGCTGGGACTGCTATCTGAGAGGATAGGCAACATGACTGCAGACCAGATCCACGACGAGGTCTATGCTGTAGCCAAGGAGGTGGGGCTGGATTCCAAGAAGTTCTTCCAGGCTATCTACATAGCATTCCTAGGGGATCGTCAGGGTCCAAAAGTTGGCTGGTTCCTGGCCAGCATCGACCGCGATTTCGTCAAGAACAGGCTCAAAGAGGCCGCGTCCTGAGCACTTGAACCTCAGAACAGATGATTCCATAGGATAGATGAGCCATAGAATATACCTGGCAGGCCCGCTCTTCAGCATCGCAGAGATAGAATGGGCCCGCCTGGTAAAGACGGAGATAGAATTGGCGCTTGGAGATAGGGTCGAGGTGATCTGGCCCCACGAGATCGCCTCAGGCATGGCTTCAGCCAGGGAGATCTTTGATGCCAACACATCTGCCCTGAGGAGCTGTGGCCTCATGGTGGCCATCCTCGACGGCGCCCAGGTAGACGATGGCACAGCCTGGGAGGTGGGATTCCATTATGCCAGGTCGGGCTGTGTACTGGGAATCAGGACTGATTTTCGCCGTGCCGGCGAGACTTCCAGCTCCAGTGTCAATGCCATGATAGAGTGCGCCTGCATAGATATTGCTCAAAATTTAGATGAGCTCATATTTAAGCTGGGGGAACTCCTATAGAGGATCATTGGCAGAGATCACACCAATCATAGGCACGCCACTGCTGCTGGTCGAGGGAGACCTGAGAGTCCTTGTGGCCGCAGACATCCACCTGGGCCTAGAGCATGATCTCTGGCTTGGAGGAGCCAGCATCCCAAGCCAGACAGGAAAGCTCCTGGCGGGTCTGAAATCTCATATATCAGAGATTGAGCCAGACAGGCTGGTGCTCCTGGGGGATGTAAAGCACAATGTTCCCAGGACCAGCTGGCAGGAGAGGGTGGAGATACCCAAATTTTTAAGATCGCTCTCTGAGCTGGTGGAGGTAGACCTGGTCCCAGGAAACCATGACAGCGGGATTGCCGACCTGGCTCCTGAGGGGACCAGGATCAGGTCGCCCTCGGGCTATAAGCTGGACGGTGTGGGGTACTTCCACGGCCACACCTGGCCGGACATGGACCTTTTCAGCACCAGGGTGCTTGTGGCCGGCCACCTCCATCCCTCTATGAGGCTTGTGGACACGCTTGGGTATTCCCGCAGCGAGAGAACCTGGTCCCGCGGGACGCTTTCAGCAGAGGTCGTGGCAGAGCAGTACGGCCTGGTCCAGACCTTGCCAGAGATCATAGTGGTCCCTGCATTCAACTGGCTCTGCGGCGGGCTTCCCATGAACGCCATAGACGAGGAGAAAGAGGACCGCGGCCCGCTTTTGAAGATGATGGACCTGGACCAGACGCGGGCCTACCTGATGGACGGCACGGATCTTGGACATGTCGGGCAGGCACTTGCGGCTTATAGGAAGAAGCGGAAAAGAAAAGGTTATATCGGCCGCAGATCTAAAGCCTGAACTCGTTTTGGACAGGATCTGAATATATGACAGATAGAGAAAGATTACTATTTCTTCTTCAAACCAGGGCCCTGGAGATCAGAAAGGTAGTGCTCTCCTCAGGCAGGACCAGCGACTATTACATAGACTGCAAACGGGTGACGCTTCTACCAGAAGGCGCCTACCTGACAGCCAAGCTGATGATAGAGCTCATCCGGCCTGAGGTCACGGCTGTTGGAGGGATGACCCTTGGTGCCGATCCCATCATCTCAGCCATAGCCGCTGTGAGCCACACCCAGGGGAGAGGTCTCCCGGCTCTGATCATCAGGAAGGAGCCAAAGAAGCACGGCACCATGAGCTTCATAGAGGGGCCGGCTCTAGAGATTGGGGCAAAGGTCGCGGTCATCGATGACGTGGTAACATCGGGGGCATCGCTCATCAAATCGATAGAGCGACTCTCCTCAGCAGGTTACCAGCCGGTCCAGGCCCTGGCCATACTCGATCGCATGGAGGGTGGCAGGGAGACGTTAGAGAAGGCTGGCTACAGGCTGGAGGCCCTTTTTACCAGAGAAGACCTGAAGATCAATAGGTAAACGAATCCTCCTGGCACTATTTTTCAACTCAAAAGCTAAAAGAATTAGAGTTGAATTCCCTGAGGACTAGTGGGGTTGCGCTCTGGCACTGAGCCTGGCCCAAGTCCGGTTGGCCCTGGAAGGAATGTATCGCGAGTACTGCCCGGCAGGTGTTCTGGAATGCCGGGGGTCTGTTCGCCCATAGCACCGGGAGCCTGTTCTTGGCCCCTAACTTCTTGGCCTGGAACTGCCTGTGCTGGGGCTTGATTCAAGTCTGAATTGACATTCATACCGCCGGCTGGATTTTGGCTGCCGGCAACAGTTAGCCTGGACACCATATTCAACTGTCTTGCCATCCCCTCATCCATATAGGATATGATGGAGGATACCAAGAAGGTCCCACTCTGTTCTGCCCGGATCGGGTAGCTCACAGTCGACATGACGCCCGGATACAGCACCACAGACTGCACCCCCGGGTTATCAATCGCTATTCCAGGACTATATCCCGGAGTGACTGTGGCCTCAGAGACGTTCGCGCCGTTGTTGGATAGCACCACTATCACATTCACTGGCTCGCCCACTGATGCCGCATTTCTATCCAGACTCTGGCTGGCGGTCAGCTCAGCTGCCGCGGACATGCCTGCGATCCCCAACCCCAGGAGCAGTAGAATGGGTACTAGCACTCCCAATTGCTTCATCAAGCTCATATTTAACCTGGATAATGGATTTAAAGGTACCTGTCATACGAGATTGATATGACCAGGTAGCTTGCGATATTTGTCGATAGGACAGGGGGGATGCATAAAATACTTATGTAGTACCAAGTAGATGGGATTGCGATGGATGTCTCTTATTCTGCCTGGCAGCGATCGACCATAGATAGCCTGGTACTCAAAGGAGACAGCTTCTCATTTCTATTCGATAGGCGTTACGCTAACCGCCTCAACAGAATGAGCAGAGTGTTCTTTGAGGCTTATGCCAAGGCGACAAATGAGCTGGCCGCGAAGGAAGACCGCTTTCCAAGCTTAAGCGAGATAGATGCCAAGATGGCCAGCGGTGCTGTGTATGCTTTCAAGGACCGTCTCATGAAGAACACCGAGTTCTTCGAAGAGGTCAAGATCTCAGGAGTCTCCTATCTAGTCCCCAGAGCCAAGCAGTTCATAGATGCTACAGGCACTTACTCAGACCTGGCCTTCAACTTCGAGGCTGGGACTGCCACTCTTCCAACCAGGCGAAAGACGCCCGCGCCAATAGAACCCGCCCCGGCAAAAGAACCTGAGCCCGAGATTGAACCACCACTGCCGCCATCTCCAGAGTCAGCTGTTGTCCCCACACAGCCTCAAAAGGAGATGCCCCTGGTCATGCCTCAAAAGCAGCCCGAGCCTTACCCTGAGATGGAGGTCCTCGAGCCTGGACCAGAGCCGCGGGAGCCTACAGAGAACGCTGGGCCCGCTGAGGTCGCCCCAATACATCAGGAGATCAAAGCGCCGCCCCCCAAGGCCGAGCCGGCATACCGGCCGCAAGTGCAGGCGCAAAAGAAGCCCGATCAGGCTAAAGGTGGTCTTAGGAAGGGCGGCCTGGCCGTCAAGCCGATTACTGTCGCAGTCGCGATCTTAATCCTGGCTGCGATCATAGCCGGAGCATACTACCTTCCAGGGATGCTGGCTCCAAGCGCGCCCGTGTATGTGGAGTACTCAGCCTTCCTCGCCAACAGCACAGCAGATGCCAATAACACCAACACCAGCCTAAACAACATCTTTCAGATATCCATGAAGAACCCCAGCAACATGGGCACAGAGATGGAGATGATGCTGCCCAGAAACATAGACAGGAGCATAAGCGCTATGGGTGGTGTGTTCACCATAGCCCATACCAGCAGCACGATCATAAGGCTGAACGCCACCACCGATGCCGTGGTGAGAGTGGACCTATCCAAGAACGAGACCTCCATACCCGTAGTCTTAAACCTTGCAGTGCCCAAGGGATACGATTCAGGACTGGTGGTCCATGATGCAAACTACGATGTCCAGCGCGTGGATGACAGGATAGTGCTCAAGTTCAACTGCACTGCCAGTGGAATCAGCTTTGAGCAAAGCTATACCAAGAAGAGATAACCTGGCCCTGCTGGTCGGAAGATCAGAGGCCCAGGAAGCCAAGCAGGCTGCGTACCAGTGCAGCCTGCTGGACCCCAGAAGGAAGATCATAGTCAGGGAAGGGTTAGCAGAGATACCCGTAATCAGCCCCCTGCCGGGATATGAGCTGGTATGCCAGGAGGCACCCGAGTTTTATAAGAAGACCTCTGATCTGGCCGAATACTTCCATGGTATATTGACCAGGGAGGAGATAGACCTCCTGCCCAGGGGATGGGCCATACTTGGAGATATTATAACTGTTAAGATCCATCCAAACCTGGATAGGCACCAGCACCAGATAGGTTCGGCCCTATTATCCATATATCCCAGGTGCAAATCTGTTCTTCGCGACTTTGGCATAGAGGGCCAGCTAAGAGAGCCCAACCGCCAGATCATAGCCGGATCTGGGACTGAGACCATCCACAAGGAGAACGGGGTTAAGTTCAAGCTCGATGTCTGTAAGGTCATGTTCTCTCCGGGAAACCTGAATGAGCGCATACGCATGAGCCGCGTTGGTCATGGGGAGATGGTTGTGGACATGTTTGCAGGCATAGGCTACTTCACACTGCCAATGGCCGTCCATTCAAGGCCCAGGAAGGTCATCTCCATAGAGCTGAACCCGGTGGCCTATGGATACTTGCAGGAGAACATAAGGCAAAACCATGTTGAGGACGTGGTAGAGCCAAGGCTTGGCGACTGCACAGATAAGACGCCACAGGGGATAGCCGACAGGGTGGTCATGGGCTTTGTGGGAACCACTGACAGGTACCTTCAGACGGGCATCAGGGCCCTTCGCCCCGGAGGAATGCTCCACTACCACCAGACTGTGCCCTCCTGGCTTTACCCACATGTCCTGGTGAACGATATTTCTAAGGCTGCACAAGATCTGGGCAGGCAGGCAGAGATCCTGCGGTGCATCCGGGTGAAGAAATACTCGCCAGGGGTGCTGCATGCTGTGGTCGACGCGCGGATCACGGACGAATAAGAGTTATTAGCCTCGAAAGCGGATATCATACCTTTATGAAGATCTCGTGGTTCGGGCACTCCTGTTTCTGCCTTCAGGGAGCGGGCATCACCATTATCACCGACCCATATGACCAGAGCGTGGGATATGAGATGCCAAAAGCCAGGGCTGATGTTGTACTGGTGAGCCATGAACATGACGATCACAACAACGTCTCCGCCATCCTGTGGATGTGCTGAGCAAGAAAGCGGCTAGAGATATAGGCCATGTGGATCTGCTCTTCGTGCCTGTTGGGGGAATCTATACCCTTGATGCCAGAGGAGCAGATAAGGTTCTAGAGCAGCTTCATCCGACGATAGCAGTGCCCATGCATTACCATACCCAGGCGCTCAGCTTTGATCTGGACACAGTGGATGAGTTCCTCAAGGGCAAGAAGATCATAGTCCCGGAGAAGACGGTCACTATCAGCAGTGAGGGCCTACCCACGGCAGGGACTGAGGTACACCTCCTGGACTACAGATCTGCCTGATTGGAGACAATCACCATTCGCCTGGCCATCAGCCCATCTGCGAAGGAAGTCCCAATCCGAACCGGGCAGGGCGGAAAATCCCCGCCTTCGACCAGAAGCAGAGGTGACGGATCGATAGCTTAAAATGCCACCTGTGTAAAAGTGATTAATGCAGCCCGGTAGTGTAGCGGTCAATCACGGGAGGCTCTGGACCTCCTCACCTAGGTTCGAATCCTGGCCGGGCTACCAAAACTCCTTTTAATGCATTGCTACCAAGGTCGCCCTTATATTCTGTCAAAGAAGCCAGACCAAAATAGGTAGGGTGGCTAAGAGCTCATCTGGCGCTATATGTCAGATCAAATTAAGTATCGGTATGCTCTTCTCTCATCTCATCTAAAGCCTGGCGAGTCATCCTGATCTCGCTAAGCTCTATCCCGCCCATGGCCTCAACTGTATGGGTCATCATTTCGGAGATGGTCTGTCCTAGGACCTCATCCTGGCTGGACATGGCAAGGGACATCGCGCACCCCATCATATATGATGTCCAGGTGGCATATGTGAAGTGGACCATGAGATCCTCCATCCCGCCCTCTATCCAGGGGCTTGATGACTCAGGCCAGACTACCCTGGACCGGATCTGAGAGAAGCTGACCACCTCCACCTCAAACTGAACAATCCCCCCAGGAATCACAGCCATTTAAGCGACCTCCGATGATGATAATTGCAAAAGAGCCACATATCCTGGTATATTGGCATCCATGCCTTTTTAAGATTGCTGCCTTCTGCAGCCTGGCCTGTTCTTACTGCGTGCTGCACAGGGCAGATGAAACTCACTTATATGGCAGTTGGTCTAAGGGGCACTACTTAAGCCCGGCGCTCATCTTGCCCACATATCATCAGCATCCACTCTTATTCGCTGCATTTCCAAAGGTCCAAATGAGAGCGATCTTAGTGGGATGCCAGGCACTGGAATGTCCCTGCAAGCATATGGTATACTTCAACCGAAAATTTGATATATTTATAACGATTATATAGATAGATTGTCGCATTGTGCACCTATGTATGGTTTGCCAGCCTGGCAGCGATTAAGCCCTGTATTTGGAGAAGAGCTTGCTCTTGAGAGCATCGCGCTCTGCCACCAGTGAGAGGTGGCTTTCATCTCCTATGTGAAGGGCAGGCCGGGACAATGGCGGCTGAGATATGCATGCCGCCTCATGAGAGGTGCGATGGCGATGCGGCGCAAGCATATATGAGGAAAGCTTAGGCGAGAGCAGGCCCCATATCTAATATGGTATCGGGTCCCTGTAAAAGGGGCGCTGTGTGGATTCCAGCGCTGCCCGCCTGTGCTTCCCATATAACAGACAGGTGGGGTGAGGCCGTCACCATAGTGATTGGCTCCTTAAGGGACGCTGTGCCTGCGATCCAGCGCTCATTCCGCCTGCATCTTGCTTGCACCTCACTTTCAGTCAGTCGAGGATTCCTATAAACTAATCATCGAAAGTATTATATACTAATATAACTATTTACCATCGTGAATTCTCTTACTGACTGGGGACTTCGAGAATCCTATAAGAAGCTGGAGAAGTCCAATAACA
>Ga0074195_1001268_pt1 | contig 36882 bp, 33 predicted proteins | sample EPASupsiteHSE623_FD_64525 | JGI IMG/M metagenome (GOLD analysis project Ga0074195, IMG submission 64525) | Bioremediated contaminated groundwater from EPA Superfund site, New Mexico - Sample HSE6-23 | ecosystem: Environmental > Aquatic > Deep subsurface > Groundwater > Contaminated ... | reverse complement strand
TAGTCCCTCAGGCTTTCGTGCCGGTCCGCATGCCCGATAACTTCACACAGGTATTGCGTGTATTGTTCCAGCTCTTTGATTTTGTTCATGCCGATAGATTAGCATATTTATGACACAGTAAGATTAGTATTGTGTCCCTGAAATCCAAGCCATCAGGAGCTGCTACCATTTGCCCGATTTTTCATAAATTTCCTGACAGAAAGCTTGAATATAATAGCCGGTTCCCCCAGTATGATTGATCATTATTGCTTTATTGTCCGCCCTAAATTCATAAAAGGGAATTTTTAATTCCACATTGAAGACCTCTTCATTTTTCCAAGATATCTTTCCGGTGCACAAAAGACTTGTTGAATTTGGATGAACTACCTCCGAAAGATCATCGTAATCTTGACGAAGGTGAGGGAACACTTTCGTTGCTTTATCAATACAGGTTAAAATATTAACTGACTGAAACTGTAAATCGTCTTTACGTGAACAAAAACAAAGCGAAACAATTTTATTATAAAAATCTTTTTCGTTCAAAGTTTTATGTGTCTCGTCCCATGCGTAATAAGCAAATCCAAGAGTTTCAATCAAGGCACGCAGCATATTTGCCACAGTCTGTGGCTTACTATTCTCAATCGCCCAAATTGCTGAATCAGTCAACTCGTAAGTTCTATTTAGTATTCCAACCAGTAGCAACATACACGGATATTTATTCCTATCTTGAGGAACTTTAAACCCCAAACGAGGAATTTTAGCCAACATATTTTTTACGTCTTCTGTACTATCGAATTTAGGAGCGGGCAGAATAGTCATATTACTTTAATTTTCCACTCGGAATAAAGGGGACACGAATAAAGGGGACAGAATAAAGGGGAATAAAGGGGACACAATACTAAATTATTACATTCACGCCAGGTCGTTGTTCTGAATAATTTAGTATTGTGTCCCTGAAATCCCTGAAATCCTATTTCGCCCTTTTACGTCTCGGTTCTCGCAAGCAACTGAAACTTTCAGGTTAAATCTGTTCCATGCTACATGCTGGTGCAGACCACGGGCACGCTTTCCAGCGTAAGCTCAGGGGTGCGCAGGGACAGGAAACCCTTGTCGCCCACCACGTTCAGGACCAAAGGCTCCAGAATGCTCTCCACTGTTTTGGTAAAAGCGAGACGGATATAAAACTGCAAGGGCTTGCCCGTCAGTTGCAGCACTCTGCAATCGCGCACAGGCCAGTAGGCGACCGGTTCGGTGGCAAGTTTTATCTCGGCACCGGTCTGGGAACCGCGCGTCGCGCGCGCGCCGCCGAATCCGCCGTCGTTGTTTATGGTGACGCCGACATATATCGCATCGCCCGACGTGGTATGGCAGACTATATTGAACGCGGACATCGCCTTCGGCGAAGCGCAAAACAGCAGTCCCGCAACCGCGCACGCCAGCACAGAAACTCTTTTCATGCCATTCTCCGAGAACTGTTACCGATATTTGCTCAAACGAACATCAAAAATAGTATATACCTCCCCGCCACAAACAGTCAATAGCATTTCAGTTCAACCCTGTTTTTTGGGCGGCTGGTCTTTTTTGGAAGGGAGAGGATTGGGCAGCAAGCCGGGGTCGGAGGGTTTTTTGGCGAACACCTGGCTGTAGACGGCCACGCCGCCTCTGCCGTGGGATTTCACCCAGTACAAGGCCTCGTCGGCGCGGGCCAGGAGCTCCTCGCCGCTCGCGGCGTCGCCGGGATAGGTGGCTATGCCCTGGCTGACGCTCACGCGCACCTCGCCCGCCTTGGCGAACGGCACAGGCACGCGGATTTCGGAAATTTCCTGCGCGAGGCGGGCGGCTATGGCGCGCGCGTCGTCGGCGCGGGCCTGGGGGAGCAGTATTATTATCTCGTCGCCGCCGTAGCGGCAGGGGAAATCTATTTTGCGCAGATTGGAGAGGATGACGCGGCCCGCCTCGAAAAGCACCTGGTCGCCTATCTGGTGGCCGTACGCGTCGTTGACTTCCTTGAAAAAATCTATATCCAGCCAGATGAGCGCCATCGGCTGCGCGAAACGCTCCGCGCGGTACATTTCCTCCTGGAACCTCTCGTTGAAATAGCGCCGCAGCGGCAGGCGGGTCAGCTCGTCGAACTGGGAAAGCTCCTGCACCTGCTCGAACAGCATGGCGTTGTCAACCGCCAGCGCGATTTGACCGGCGAAAGAGCTCAGCGAAACCATGTCCTCCTGCAAAATCGGCTGCTGGGAGAGGAGATTGTCCACAATGAGCAGCCCCACGCTTTTGCCCTGCACGGTCAGCGGCAGGTAGATGACCGTTTCGCGGTAATTGTCCGTGACGGCGTCGCCCGCCGAGTTTCCCAGCACGATGTCCGCGAAGCGGTGCACGCCGGGCTGAAGCGGTATCTGCTCGTGCGCCAGGCTGCGCACCTGGCCGCGCGCGTCGGCTGAAAGTTCGCCCTTGAGCTTGCGCTCGGCATGGCTGACGAGGTAGAGCCGCACGCGGTCGAAACCGAAGTAGCGCTGTATGCCCTGCAGAATCAGGCGCATCCCGTCTTCCACGCGCATGGAGGAGGCGAACACCCCGGTCAGTTCGTTGAGCGCGTGGGCGCGGTTCAACTGCTCGCGGTTGAACTGGTCCAGCTCGGCGTGGGAGAGGTTATGGGCAAGCTCGTCGGCAAGGCCCCTGGCCAGCTCTTTTTCGCGGCTGGAAAACGCCCAGGATTTCTTGAGCCGCTCCATGCGCAGCGCGCCAAGCCGCGGCTCGTCGCCGGTTTCGGGCCGTCCGGCGAGCCGGCGGCCTCCGCCTTTCCACTGCACCGGAATATAGAGCGCGGGATAGTTGAGATTTTGCGAAACGTAGACGCCGCCGTGCTCAAGCACCGCGCGCAGCGGCGAGCCGCCCGCGACGGCGATATCCTCCTCCATATCCATGGCGGCGCCGGCGCGCCACACGAGGCGCTGCGAAAGCAGCGATTCATCCGGCGTCCAGTCGAAAAAGCAGACCTGGTCGAGCTTGAGCTGGCCGGCCATCAGGTCGAGCGCGCGCACCAGCAGCTCGCGCGAGTCGGCGAAGGGCTGGTTGAGCTCTTTATGGTAGCGGTATAAAAGTTCGGTCGGCAGCGCCATTTATTCACCGTACAACGAAAGCAGATAATCCATCTCCACCTGCACCTTGACCATCGCCTGCATGAGCAGCGCCGGATTCCACGCGCCTCTGGCCAGTTCCATCGCCAGCCGGGAGAGCGTGGAGTCCAGCACCGTCATGTAGGTGCCGCAGACCATCACATTGGGCACGGTGCGCGCGCCGGCCACTATGCCCGAATAGGTGCGCATGCGCTCGTGCGAGGAGAAAATGAACCGCTCGAACCCCGCGGTGGACGGCGGAAAAGCGTGGATCATCTGCGAGTAGCGCAGTTGCTGCTCCGTGCCGGTAAGCCATTTCAGCAGCGTTACGGCGTCCCGCTGGTTTTTGCCGCCCCTGGCCACGCCGAGATTGTAGCTGGAAAGGTAGCTGTGAGAGCCGAACAGCTCCCCCGGCACGGGCAGCGTTTTGACCTCGAAATCGGGCTCCTCGCCCTGCGGCAGCACGGATTGCGAGAGGCGGCGGGAAATAGTCATGCTGGCCTTGCCCTCCAGCAGCGTGCCCAGCGAGCCGCGCTCGCGCATCAGCGGCATGTAGCCTTTCCTGAAGAGCTGCAGAAAATCCTCCATGCCGCGCAGCGATTCGTCACGGTGCGCCACGGCGCGCGTGCTGGAGGAATTGAAAATGTCGCCGCCCCGGTTCCACATGCACGGCAGCACGTCGCGGATGGTGACCGAGCCGCGCATGTTGGAGTTTTCGAGCGGGAAATAGGTGCCGCCCTTTTTGAGTCTGGAGAGAGCCTCGCAGGCTTCCAGGAAGCCGTCCCACCGTGCAAGCTGTTCGTCGGGATTCGAGGACACCTCGCGCAGATGGTCCACCCGGTAATGCAGCGCGGAGACATCCATCCACCACGGCACGCTGTACACCTGCTGCGTGCCCGGCAGCAGGCAGTGCGGGCGCAAAGGCTCTATCCACTCCGTCACGGAGGAAAGCCGGGAATCGAGCTCGCCCAGCTCGGCCAGTATCCCAAGCCGCACCAGAAGCGCCGTCCAGTAATGCGGAAACTGGATGATGTCCGCCCCCGCCGAACGGCGCGGCTCGCGCTGAAAGCCGAAAATCTCGCGCCAGAGCGACTCGCGCGTCAGCACCGCAAGCTCCACCTTGATATGCGGATATTCCCGCGAAAACTCGGAAAGCAGCGCCGTCAGGTGCGAAACGGTGCCGACTCCCGAATTGGGCAGAACCCAGAAAAGCATTTAGACTTGTCTCCCCCAGTTTTCCAGCCGGAGCGCGGGGTTTATCCCGCAGCCGCCGCGCGAAACCGCGCCCGCCTCCAGCATGCGCGCGCCGCACAAGGCTATCATAGCCGCGTTGTCGGCGCAATAGCGCTTTTCAACAAAAACCGTTTTCAGCCCGGCTTTGGCCGCCGCAGCGGCGAGCGAAGCGCGCAGCGCGCCGTTCGCCGCCACGCCGCCGCCCACGGCGATGCTTTTGACGCGGCAGGCTTTGGCGGCCTCCACGGTCTTGGCCGTGAGCGTTTCCACCAGCGCTTCCTGGAACGCCGCGCTCACCGCGCCCGCGTCGGCGGCCACATGGCCGCGCAGATAATAGCTGACGGCGGTTTTGAGCCCGCTAAACGAGAACTCGCGCGTGCCCGGCATGAGCGGACGCGGAAATCTGATTTCACTCCCCTTTGCGCGCGCGGCGGCTTTTTCCACCTCCGGCCCGCCGGGATAGGGCAGGCCCAGCAGTCTGGCCACCTTGTCGAACGCCTCGCCGGCGGCGTCGTCGCGCGTCTTGCCCAGCAGCTTGCAGCGGCCATAGCCGCTCACGCGCCACAGCTCCGTATGCCCGCCCGAAACTATGAGCGCCAGCAGCGGAAACTCCAGCAGGCGACAACGCCGTCCGTCCCTGAGTTCGCAGGCATAAAGATGCCCTTCGAGATGGTTGACGCCTATCACCGGCACGCCGTAAAGCGCGCCCGCGGTCGCCGCCGCCACCGCGCCCACCACCAGCCCGCCGGGCAGCCCCGGCCCTTTGGCGAAAGCCACGGCGTCCACCGGCGGACGGCCCCTGCCGGCTTTTTTAAGCGCCGGCGCGAGCGCCGCCGCCACCACCGGCGCTATTTTTTCGGCGTGCGCGCGGCTGGCCAGCTCCGGCACCACGCCGTTATAGGCGCGGTGCAGCGGCACCTGCGAAAAAACGACATCGGACAGCAGCCGCCCGTTTTCGAGGACGGCGGCGCCGGTCTCGTCGCAGGTGGTTTCTATCCCCAGTATCCTCATGACCGAAAGCGCCGCGCTCTCATTGCGCCGGCTTGAGGTTGATGAAGGCGTCCCTGGCCTTGAGTATCTCCACGGCGCGCCCCAGCGCCTCGTCTTTCACCATCTCCTCCGGCTTTACCGCCGAAACGGGCTCCTTGCCGGGGGTGTGAATCTGGTCTTTCTGCCTGATGCTCCTGGCGTCCGCCTCGGGATTGATGTCGAGCGCGATATCGGGCACTATGCCGCCGATGCCGGTCTTGGGGTCGCGGTGTATGGACTTGCCGTTGGGGGTGTAATAGTGCGCCACGGTGAGGCGCAGCCCGGAGCCGTCCGAAAGCGGAATTATGGACTGCACGCTGGCCTTGCCGAACGTGCGCGAGCCGAGGATGACGGCGCGCTTGTTGTCCTGAAGCGCGCCGGCCACTATTTCGGAGCCCGACGCCGAGCCGCCGTTGACCAGCACCACCAGCGGCAGCCCCGCGTAGGGCGCGGCGCGCCCTGAACGGAACTCCTGGTAATTTTCAGGCTTGCGGCCCTTGGTGTAGACAATCATCTTGCTGTCGGACAGGAAAAGCTTGGCGAAATCCACCGCGGCGCCCAGTAGCCCGCCGGGGTTGAAGCGCAAATCCACGACAAGCGCCTCCATGCCCTTCTTTTTCATCGCGGCGAGCCCGTCTGCGGCCTCGTCCATCATGTGGCCGGAGAAATCCGCCAGGCGCAGGTAGCCGATTTTATCGTCGAGCAGCTTGTAGCTGGCGACTTCCGGCACTATTTTCGCGCGCTCCAGCTCGTACTCTTTCACCGCCCACGGCGCGCCGGGGGTTTTGCCCTCCGGCTCGCGGGCCACGGTGAACTTGACCTTCGTGCCCACCGCGCCGCGCAGCTTCTTGACCGCGTCGTCGGGAAACATGTCCTTGGTGCTTGCGCCCTCGATTTTGATGATGCGGTCGTTTGGCATTATGCCGGCTTTGTAAGCCGGTGTGCCCGGCGTGGGCGAGACCACGGTTATATAGCCGTCCCGGCTGACTATGGCTATGCCCAGCCCGCCGAACTCGCCCTCGGTGTCGCTTTTGACGCGCTTGCTGACCTCGGGGTCCATGAACTGCGAAAAATCATCCAGCTGGCGGATGACGCCTTCCGCCGCGCCGTAAATGAGCTTTTTTGTGTCAACCTGGTCCACGTAATTGTCCCGCACCAGTTCGAGCACTTCCACCAGCACGCGCAGCTGCTGGTAGGTCTGGTCAACGGCGGAGTACGCCCGCGGGAAAAGCATTCCCACAAGAAACGCGGCGAATATCCAGAGCAGGTAGCGTTTGCCTTTTTTCATAGAGGTCTAATTTCTCCTTGTTGTCAGCCAGTCCACCGGATTTACCGCGTTAGTGCCGGAACGTATTTCGAAATACAGCGCATTGCCGGCGCCGCTGTAGGAGGCGGCCTCGCCGTCCGTCCCCGCGGCGCCTATTTCCTGCCGCGCCTCCAACTGGTCGCCTTTGCGCACTGAAATATCCCGCAAAAAGCCGTAGACGGAAAAAAAGCCGCGCCGGTGGTCCACTATAACCACGTTGCCATAGGACCGGAACGGCCCCGCGTAAATCACCGTGCCGTCCAGGACCGCGAGCACCGGCTCGCCGGCCTGCGCGGATATTTTTATCCCCTCGCGGAAAATCCACGTTTTGAGCGCGGGCACCATCTGGCGCCCGTAGCCGCTCAGCAGCGCGCCCGACACCGGCCAGGGCAGCGAATGGCGCTGTATGGAGATAGCGCCCCTGGCGCTGGAGACGCCGCGCGCCGCCTGCTGCTTCTTCTCGAAATTTTCGAGGAAGGCCAGCAGGTTTTTGGCCGAGGCTTTCAACTCGCCTATCTCCCGCTCCAGGCGCTGGTTGCGGTCCCGCGCGGAATTGCGCTCGGCCAGGTTCTTTTCGTAGCGCAGCTTGCGTATGGCGTCGTCTTTTTTAAGCTTGCCGGAGCGGTTCACCAGCTCGCGGCTGGTGCGCTTCCACACGCTCATCTGCCGCTGGACGCGCTCCGATTCGCCGCGCAGCTGGCCGATAAGCGCGGCTTTCTGGTAAATCGCCGACTGAAGGTATATCTGCTCCGGCAGCTTCGACGAGCCGTAATACTGGTCCGCGCCCAGCTGCGCCAGCCAGTAGGAGCGCATGTCCTGCGCCGCCAGCGTTCCCCAGCGCCGGAGCGAGCTGCCGAGGGCGGAACTGCGGCGCTCGGTTTCATTCAGGGATTTTTCGGCCTGGTCTATCTCGCGGGAAAGCTTCACCATGGCCGCGCCGGCGGACTCCTCCTGGCGTTTTAGAAAGTCTATATAGCGGTTCAGGTCGCGCTCTTTTTTGCGGTACAGGTCCAGCTCTTTTTTGCGCGACTCCACTCTGTTTTGGATGTTTTCGAGCTCCTGCCTGCTTTTTTCCGGCGCCGGCGCGGCGGCCTGCGCCAGGGCGTACGGAGCCGGCGCCAGCGCGAGAACGGCGGCTAAAATCAATGAGACTCTTTCCATCTAAAAAGCGTCCAGCCGCAGACCGCGCCGCAAACGAGCACGGAGACCTGCCAGCCCAGCGCCGGAAAAGACCACCATAACGGGCTCAAATGCTTTACGGGATAGACGAACAGCCAGCACAGCCCCGCCGAAAAAGCGGTGCCCGCCATGCCCGAGAGCATCCAGTTGCGCGCCTGGCGCAGCGAAGGCAGAAAGCGCGTCCGCGAAACAGCGGAAAACTCCACCGAGGCAGCCGTGCAGGCCAGCAGCAGGACCGCGAGGCTGAAAGCAAGCTGCAAAAACCGCCGGTAGAACGCGGCCTGCATGACGGCGTAAATCTGCTCCGGCTTGTAGGAAACGCCCGCTATGGACGGCATTTTGCCCTTGAGCACGTTGGAGTCGAGCCAGGCGCCTATGTCTTCGAGCGCGGCATCGCCCAGCCGCAGCGCGAAATAAGCGGGCATGGGATTTTCCGTCACCGAAACCACGGTTTTCACAAGCTCCGGGTCCGCCGCGCGCAGTTGATCAAGCGCTTCGCTTTTTGAAACGAAGCGCACGTCCGAAACATGCGGCAGGGCGCGCAGCCGCGCCTCGACAGCGCCGAGGCTGACGGCGGGAAACCGCTCGTCCACTATCAGGAACAGCCTGAAATCGTCCTTGAGCAGCCCTTCGACCTGGCCGCTTTGCCTGACCATGAAAGCCAGCGTTGAAAACAACAGTCCCACGCAGGCGGAAAACAGGAAAACCGCCCTGTAGCCGCGGCCCAGGCTGCGGGTAAGGCCGCGCCATACCGCGGAAGAGCGCGGCGCCTCATCGGCGGCAGCCGGCTGCGCCGGCGCGGCGTCCAGAATCTCTTCTTCGCGAACGGGCGATTCCTCGTGCATAGTAACATTCTATAAATTTTAAGTGTGTTTACAACGCAGCCGCGCGGATGGTTGGGAACTTTACTTCTGCGGCTCTGTTTTGGAAGGGGCGATGCGGAGCACGAAGGGATAGCCGGAGGCGCGGCTGACGGTATCGGCGGGCAGCTGCCCGGCCACGGTCACGATATGGGACACCGCGCGGGAATCCCCTCCGTCCGCCAGCGGCGCGGAAACGACGGATACCGTCTTGTTCCAGACGAACCCCGCGCCCTCGTTGAGCCGCCGCAGCGTAAGCGCCATGAAATTGTACGGCGTGATTCCCGGCGGCACCCTGACCGTTATGGCCACGCCGGCGGAGGGGGTCGCAAGCCCTTTGGAGTATTTGGCGGCGGCGAAGCCGGAAATCACCTTGTATACGCCCGGAGAGGCGGCCAGGGCGCCTATTTCCGTTTTGGCTATCCAGCCGCGCACCGTATAGCCCCGCACGCCGCCCGACGGTTTTATGAACTTCAGTATCGCGGAAAGAAGCGAGTCATCGGAAGCCGCCGGTACGGGCGCGTCCACATCCGGTTGGTAAGGCACAAAACCCGTGGCGCCCGCCACCGCCGCCACGGCTGAGGCCACCGCTCCGGGCGCGGCCTTCACGAATATTATCGCGAGTTCGCTGTCCGCCGCGGGAGGCGAATAATCCTCCGGCGGCAGCACGGCGAGGGCCAGCGGCCCGCGCTCGGAGATGGAGCGCACCTTGTAATCCGCGCCGGCAAGGTCGTATTTCGGGCCGAAAAACCGGTAGGCATAGTTGAACACGCAGAAACTCGGCGAGTTGAGCGCGTAAAGCAGTTCCTTTTCCGCGTCGCTGCCGGGCAGTCCGGCGGCTTCCGGTTCGGGCATGGACTGGACATTGCTTCCGCCGCCTTTGGCCGGCTGCGCGCCCGGGAGTGCTGCTGCGCCCGCTGACCGCGGGGGAACAACGCGCTTAAGCCTTTCCTCCAGCGCCGGAGCGAGCGGCCTGTTCGCCACGGAGTCACGCATTCCCTTGAGCTGGAGGCTGCCGCCGGCGGAAGAGACGCCCTCGTCGGCGGCGGAGAGGCGTTCGTATTGCGTTTCGACGAAATCCTGAAAACCCGCGTCCAGATACGGGTTGAGCGGCCTGAAATAGGGGTTGACCTCACGGGACGGCTGCGCGGCAGGCTGCGCCGCCGCAGTATCAGACCATCCGCAGAGGATAGACAGCAACAGAAACAGGAACCCTTTCATAATTCGTATGAGAAAGCGAAAAACCCCTTTCCGCCGCCAAAACAGGCCGGCAGACTTCGCCGCGAAAAGAATCGCGACGCTATTTTAGTTTAATCGTTAGCGGATACGCGGACAAGGGCCATAAGGCCCTATTTGAAAAAGTCTTCAGGCACCCCGCCGCGCCGGAATTATCTTCGCAGTTTCGCGACTTTGGAGTAGAGGTCCAGATAATGCGCGGCGGAGGCGTCCCAGGAGAAATCCTGCCGCATCGCGTTGCGCGTCATCTCGCCCCAAAGTTTGCGGTTTTCATACGCGCACAAGGCGCGCGAAAGCGCGCCGCTTACCGCCTCCGGCGTCGCGTTCGCGGCGAAAAATCCGGTTATCGGCGGCGCGTCGGACACTGTGTCGGCCAACCCGCCTGTGCGCGTGACGACTGGCAGCGCGCCGTAGCGCATGGCTATCAACTGGCTGAGGCCGCAGGGCTCGAACCGCGAAGGCATCAGGAAAATATCGCAGGCGGCGTAAAAAAGATGCGCCAGTTCCTCGTCGTGCGCGGCGCTGAGCGCCACGCGGCCCGGATATTTGCGCGCCAGCGCGGCGAAAGCTTCCTGCATCTCATGGTCGCCCACGCCGAGGAGGGCGAACTGCGCGCGGTCCGCCGCCGCAGGTATTATTCCGGCGGCGATGTCGGAGCCTTTCTGACGGTCTATGCGCGACACCATCGCCACTAGCGGCAGTTTATCGTCGAGCGCGAGGCCGAGGCGTTCCTGCAAAAGCCGCTTGCAGGCGGCCTTGCCTTTCGTGAAGGAGCGGATGTCGTAGCCGCGCGGTATGAAAGAGTCTATCTCCGGGTCCCATATCTCGGTATCAATGCCATTCAATATTCCCGAAAACGCCGCGCCTCGCGCGCGCAGCACGCCTTCGAGACCGCGCCCGAACGCGGGGTCGGACTGCACCTCTTTCGCGTAAGTCGGGCTGACTGTATTTATCCTGTCGGAATAAACCATGCCCGCTTTGAGGTAGTTGATGCCGCCGTAATATTCCAGCCGGTCCGGCGTGAAGTCTATCCAGCCGAATCCGCCCTTGAAAGCGGTCTCTTTGGGAAAGCAGCCCTGGAAGGCCATATTGTGTATGGTGAAAACCGAGCCCGCGCGCGCGAAAAAAGCGTCTATGCGGTAAAGTGTGCGCAGGTATGCGGGGATGAGGCCGGTCTGCCAGTCGTGGCAGTGGATTACGTCGGGCTTGAAGTCCGTGAACTTGGCGCCTTCGAGCACGGCGCGCGAGAAGAACATAAACCGCTCGTCGTTGTCGGCGTAATCGCCGGATTTGGTGCGGTAAAGGTCGCTGCGGTCGAAGTATTTGGGGTTGTCAACGAAATAAACCGCCGCCTTGCCCCAGTCGGCGCGGAAAAGCGCGCAGGGCTCTATTCTGTCGCCGATGGGCACGTTGAAATTGCCGGACACGGCCTTGAGCGAGAACATCCCGCCGCCGATGTTGCGGTATTTCGGCAGGAACACGGCGAGGTTGTTGCCCTTCACCCGTGAGAGCACCTGCGCCAGCGCGCCCGCCACGTCGGCGAGCCCGCCGGTCTTGCAAAACGGAAACACTTCGCTAGCGGCAAGAAGTATGTTCATGGTTCTCCGCACTATAGTATCTGTGTAACACAGCTATACAAATCCGGCAATTTATTTTGTCGCAGACGAAACTTCGTCCCGTGATTGTGGCCGGTGCGCGCATCGAAATCTACAAGCACCGAACCATTTTTCAGCGCCGACAGAAATTTTTCGAGACTGAATTTTTGAAGCATGGAAATTTTCTCATATTTGAAAAATTCCCGGCCGCTTTCCCGCTTGACAGCGGCCTGCGCGTAAAAGCAATTAAGCAGTTTTGTTCCGGCTTTGTGAAAAAGGTCATCAAATCCCCAATAGGGTTGCGGGTCGAGTTCCGCCAGTCCCGCTTTTACGCGAACTTTGTTCAGCCACTCTGAATGTCTTGCATCCACAGACTTGGCGTCAAATGAAATCAAGACACGGCGGGATTCGGAATCAACATCAACCATGAATCCCCTGTCGCTTCTGGCGCCGCCATGAATAGTCTGGCGAAAACTCATTTCTTTTGCAGGGTATTTCGCTCCCGCTTTTTCATGGGGCCACCCATACTGGAGCAGGAATATCTTAGAAACGAATTTTAACGCCCGAGGAGAAGGCTCTATGTGGAAAAGAGTCGTCAGGGAAGTTGTCTCCAGCCTTTGGCATTTCAGTTCCCATTCCGCAGCGTTTGGAATCGGGAGATTGTTTTCTTCGATACCCAACTCGTCCTCAAGAGTGTTGCCGACACCTCCGGCATTTCCGGGGCGGGCATTTGGAATCCAACCCTTCAGCGCTATTTTCTTAAGTTCCTTAATCAATTCGTCTTTGGAAAATGGTTTTGCCATGCTTTATTCCAACTCCCTGGCCGGTTTCCAGAAATCCAGCAAATACTCGAAAGTAACACCCATCGTGATGTAATTGCTGGGCCATCCGAAAATTCCTATTTTGTTGACTACATTCGTCCTGTCCCATATTATAACATTGCGCAGTTCGTAACCGCGACGGCGCAACTCCTCTATCAGCGAAACATGCAGCGTAATGCGCCTGTTATTCCACCACATGTCAGGTACATTGATGACGCAGTGCCCCTTCGGTTTCAGAATCGGGAGGAGGCCGGAAAAGATATCGCCCATGCTTTCTGTATATTCGGCAATTTCCATTGTACCCAAGTCCCGCGGGTCCTGAGAATACTGTTCCACTTTGCCCAGTTGCCCGTTATCCCTGTCGCGGCGGGACTTGTTTTTGCGCTCCCGATTCAGCAGGTTCGCATACGGGGGAGAGGTCCAAATCAGACTTACGGTTTCCGGCTCCAAATACTTGCCGATATTGCGCGCGTCGTCTTGAATGGCTATCTGTTGCGCGTTATTATATAAATGCTGTTCCCGTATACGCGAGTTGCACAGGTCGATATACTTTTTTTGCAAATCGAAACCCGCGGCATTCCTGTTCAAATCGTTTGCAGCCACAAGCGTTGTTCCGCTGCCGATAAAAGGGTCAAGGACAAGTTCGCCCTGATGAGTGAACAACTCTATTACCCGTTTTGAAAGCGCTATTGGAAAAGTCGCGGGGTGAAGGCTCTTATCTCTTATGTCGCGGGATTCATAAAAAAATTGCCATACTCCCAATTGGCTTTTAAGCCATTCCTTTGGAGTCATGCAGTTTATATGGGTAGGTCCGCACTGGCAAATCCGTGTGTGGTTGATACTCAATTTAGCGCAGTATTCCGCAGCAGATTCCTTGACTCCTCTAACCTTATTCCCGATAACATGCACGTTTTTTTTTGGAACATATCTCACTGCGTTTTTCTTCGTCATAAGCACCGATTCATTAAGCCGCAACGCTATGTGCTTGCGACAGGGAAAGTTGCTGCCGCTTTATCCTCTTCCTGGCCATCTCGCAATACTCGGGAGAAATATCAATACCGATGTAATTTCTTCCGTGGTTGATTGCGGACACCGCCGTAGTTCCCGAACCCATGAATGGGTCCAATATCACTTTGCCTTCCGTGGAGGATACAATCCTGTCAATCAAGCCTACGGGGAAAGCCGCAGGATGCTCATTGTTCATTTCCTGCGTGAAAGACCATACGTCGCCGCAGGCGTTAGCCTTTGACGCCAGTCTGAATTCCGGTTTTGCTATCAGATAAATCACCTCATAAGTCGGCAAAAAATAGCCGGCGTTGAAATTCAATCCGCCTTTGCGCTGCCAGATGATAATTTGCCGCACTGGAAATCCGGATACTATATCCTGCCTGTCCTGCAGCAACCCATTCTGGACACGCCATTTGTGATTGTAAAAAATCGCGCCGTCGTCGGGAATGACCCGCAGCATTTCAGACAAACATTCTCTCTGCCATTTGACATATTCATGGTGCGGCATACAATCGTCATGGTGAGTATAGCCGTTTTGAAGAGCGGCGTTGGCCCATTTGCCGCCGCGCCCGTCTTTCATGCCATTGCCGGTGGAGTTTTTCAGATTATATGGCGGAGAAGTGATTACAATATCAACCAATCCGGCGGGTATTTGTCTCATTACATCAACAGCCTGGCCGCAAATTATCCTGTTCAGAAGGTCTTTAGGATATCTCATCAGGTTACGCCTCATTGAGCAGCTTGGCCGCTAGTTCGGGCGGGGTGGGGTTTATGTAGCAGCCGCTGCCCCACTCGAAACCGGCCACCTGCGCCATCTTGGGCATTATCTCGATATGCCAGTGGTAGCTGGGGGTTTCCGGCTCGTGCAGCGGAGTGGTGTGCAGCATCCAGTTGAAAGGCGGATCGCCGAGAACGCGCTTTAGCTTGCCCATCACGCTTTTCATCAGCCGCGCCAGGCTTTTGACCTCGGCCTCGGTTATCTTCTCGAAATGCGCGGCGTGGCTTTTGGGCAGCACCCAGGTCTCGAACTGGGAGCGGCTGGCGTAGGGCTCTATGGCGATGAAATGCTCGTCCTCGCCCACTATGCGCTCGGCGAAACGCTGCTCCTCGTGGATGAGGTCGCAGAAAACGCAGCGCTCCTTGTAGCCGTAATAGGACTGCGCGCCGTCCATCTCCTGCCTGACGCGGATGGGCACCATCGGCAGCGCGATAAGCTGCGAATGCGGATGCGACAACGTGGCCCCGGCGGCGCGCCCGTAGTTTTTGAAAATCAGCGCGTATTGCAGCCGCGCGTCTTTTTTCGCCGCCGCCATGCGGTCGCGGTAGGCCCAGAAAATATCCTCGGCCCGCTTGTCGTCCATGTCCGCTATGTGGCGGACGTGCTCCGGCGATTCTATGATGACCTCGTGCGCGCCCACGCCGTCCATGCTGTCGTACATCCCCACGCCGCGGCGCTTCAATTTTCCGGCGGGGTCAAGTGCGGGGTATTTGTTGGGAATCACGCGCAGCCACCAGCCGGGCTTGTCGGCCTCGCGGCCCGGCGGATGATACGCCATCACCTCCGGCGGGGTCTGGGACTCCCTGCCGGCGCAGAACGGGCATTTCGACTTGTCGTCGGCGGGAAGCGTTTCGGCTTTCATGTCGGTGGGGCGGCCCCGGCGCTCCGAGGCGATTATCACCCACCTGCCGAAAATCGGGTCGCGTCTTAATTCTGGCATAACACTACTCGCCGCCGGAGGGTTTTTCGGGGGCGGCGGTATCGCCGGCTCCGGTTTTTTGCTCGTCGCTTCCGGCGGGAAGCGTTTCCTGTTCCAGAACGAACGGCTGCCCTTCGGCGCGCGCGTCGGCGGCGCCTTCGCAGCGGGGCTCGCCGCCGGAAGACGGAGCTTCGGCTGAAACCGGCTGCGGCGGCACGGCGGCGGCATCCTGCGGCGCCGCGTCCTCCGCGCCGCAAGCTTTGGCCTCGAATTCCTCGCGCGAGACGGCGGGCTCCTGAGGCGCGGGAGTTTCGGCGAAAAGTTCGGACTGCCCCTGCGCCGCGGGCTGCGTTTCCCCGGCGGAAGGCTGCTGCGCGCCGCCAGCGCCTGTCACTTCCGGCTGCGACTCAAAGTCCAGCGCTTCATGGCTGGCATCGCCAAGCTCCGCCGGACCCTCTTCTTTTTTGGGCAGGAAGGCGTCAATTCTGGGCAAATCGTCGAGGCTGTTGAGGCCGAACAGGCGCAGGAAATCCTCGCTGGTGCCGTAAAGCAGCGGACGGCCCACCGTCTCCTTGCGGCCCGCCACTTTCACCAGCCCGCGCGTTACCAGCGTCTCAAGCGGGGCGATGACCTCCACGCCGCGTATGACCTCTATCTCCGCGCGCGTGAGCGGCTGGCGGTAGGCGATGATGGCCAGCGTCTCCAGCGCCGCCGCGGAAAGACGCATGGTAAGCTTTTCATTGAACAGGCGGCGCACCCAGCGGCCGTATTCCGGCTTGGTGGACATCTGCCAGCCGCCGCCGACCTCGATTATCTGCACGGCGCGCGAGTTTTCCAGATAAAGCTTTTGCAGTTCCGCCACGGCGGCGCGCACGGCCTCCTCGTCGGCGGTTTCGGTTACCCGGCACAGCTTTTTGATGTCCAGCGGCTGGTCCGTTATGAAAAGAAGGGTCTCCACCGCTTTTGAAAGTTCCTCGCGTTCCATTTCATTCTCCGTCCGTATTTGCGTCTGGAATCGGCGCGGCGGCGGGCTGCTCAGCCGGCTGCGCCTGCTGCCCGGCGGTTTGAGCCGCCGGCTCGCCGGGCTCGTTGCGCAGGTAAATGCGTATTTCGCCGAGCGGCGCGTCCTGGCGCGCCATTATTCGGCGCAGCTTGATAAGCTCCAGCAGCGCCATGAAGCAGGTTATCACGCCCAGCTTTTTGGTCTCGCCCGTGAAAACGTCGTCCAGCAGCAGCCAGTCCCGGCTGGAAAGCAGGTCCAGAATTTTTTCCATGCGCGTTTCTATGGGGAACTGCTCGCCGCGCACGGCGGGGCCGTCGGCCTTGTCCTCCACGCGCTCCATGGCGCGCTTGACGGCCTCGATAAGCTCGAACATCTCGAGGTTTAATATCTTCTCCGCGTCGGAAAACAGCGGGCTGCCGCGGTAGAAAACATCCTTGTAGACCTCGAACCGCGCGTCAAGGAATTTTGCGGCTTCCTTGTACTTCTGGTACTCGGTTATCTTGCTGATGAGTTCGGCGGCGGGGTCGGGGCCTTCGTCGGCGCCCGGTTCGGCCTGCGAGGGCAGCAGCGTTTTGGCCTTTATCTGCATAAGCGTGCTGGCCATCACCAGAAACTCGCCCGCCACGTCGAGGTTGAGGTCCTTCATCACTTCGAGGTAATCAAGGTATTCCCGCGTGATTTGCGCTATGGGAATGTCGTAAATATCGAGATTGTTTTTGCGGATAAGATACAACAGCAGGTCCATGGGACCTTCAAACACGTCGAGATTGACGTTCATGGATTGCGTCGGTATCATGAGAATTTCATCGCCTTGCGCACGGCCTTCATGGTTTCCTCCGCCGAGGCGTTGGCGGCGGCGTTGCCGCGCGCGAGAATTTCATCAACCAGACCGGGGTTGTTTTCGTATTGAGCGCGTTTGGCGCGGAAGTCCGAAAGCTGTTTTTCCATGAACGTGAACATGTGCTTTTTGCAATTCACGCAGCCTATGGAGCCCGCCTTGCATTCCGCCTCGCGCGTCTTGAAATCCGGGTTGTAGATTTTGTGGAAGGAGAACACCACGCAGCCGTCGGGATTGCCTTTGTCGTCGGCGCGTTTTTTGTTCGGGTCGGTGAACATGCACATTACTTTCTTGCGCGCGGACTCGGTTTCCTCGCCAAGCTCGATGGCGTTGCCGTAGGATTTGGACATCTTGCGCCCGTCGAGCCCCGGCACCTTGGGAATTTCGGTCAAAAGCGGCTTCGGCTCGGTCAGCGTATCCGCGCCGTAAAGGTCGTTGAACCGGCGCACTATCTCGCGCGACATTTCCACATGGGCAACCTGGTCCTGTCCCACCGGCACGAAATCGCCGCCGTGCACAGCTATGTCGGCTGCCTGCAGCACGGGGTAGCCGAGAAAACCGAAAGAGGCGAGTTCGGAAGCGGCGGCCAGTTCGGCATCCGCGCCCATTCCGGCGGATTCGTTGAGCGCGGTCATAAGCTTTCCGGAGGATTGCGCCTTGTGATGTTCCAACTGCCCTGCGTATTTTTTCTTGAAAATCTCTATCAGCTGCTCTTTGTAAGTCGGGCAGCGCAGCAGCCAGCCGACGGGGGTTATCATGCCCAGCAGCAGGTTCAACTCGGCGTGGCCAAGCACACCGGACTGCCTGAAAATGATGCATTTTCCCGGGTCCACTCCGGCGGCGAGCCAGTCTATAACCATCTCGCGCGTGTTTGCAATAATCCGCGACGTATCCTCGTGCCCGGTGGTAAGCGAGTGCCAGTCCGCGACGAAAAAGCGGCAGTCGTATTTATCCTGAAGCGAGACCCAGTTTTTAAGCACGCCGAAATAGTGGCCGAGATGCATCCGGCCCGTGGGGCGCGCCCCTGAAATCACCCGCGCTTTTTTTTCCATATCCACGCTCCGTTAAAAAGTGAACAAACCCATTTTCGCCAGCAGCAGCATCGAAAGCGCCACCGGCAGCGTGATGATGTATCTCATTATCCCGGTGACGATGAGGCCCAGCACTATCCACATTCCATAGGGAACATGCCGTTCGTAGACCACCGCCCATTTGTAAGGCAGCAGGCCGCGCGCTATCTGAAACCCGTCCAGCGGGGCGATGGGGATGAGGTTGAAAACCGCCAGCACCAGATTTACCGTAACCAGAAAAGAAAGCGCTTTGACAGCCAGTACCACATTATCCGCGCCGAGCAAAGATGAGGCCAGCAGCACGGCCTTGAGCAGCAGCACTCCCGCCAGCGCCAGAGCTATGTTGGACAGCGGCCCCATCGCCGCCACCGCCACCATGTCCTGCCGGGGACGATTCAGCCTCAGCGGATTGACCGGCACCGGTTTCGCCCAGCCGAACATCGGCAGATGCGACATGTAGCACAACACCGGCAGCAATATCGTGCCGAACAAATCCACATGCACCGCGGGGTTGAACGTGAGCCTGCCGGAAAGATAGGCGGTATCGTCGCCCCGGCGGTAGGCCATATAGCCGTGGGAGAATTCGTGAAACACCACCGAAAAGAAAAGCAGGGGAGCCTGATAAATCCATTCCATAAAGAGTCGGAAAACGGGCGCTGTTCGCCTGCCCCCGGATAATTCAGGGGAACAAGATTATTCTTCGATTATCTCTTCGATAATCTCGTCGCCCTCGTCGGTCCGCGGGACGGGTTTCAGTTTCGGCGCGGGCTTGGCGGCGGCGCGGCGCGACGCAACCGCCTTTTTGGCGGGCTTGCGCTTTTTGGCCGGCGGCTTGCCCGCCGTGACCGCGCCTTCAGCCGGCGAAAACGACTGCGCGGCGGATAGTGCGCCCGCGGAGGCGGGCGCACTGCCGCCGTCTTTGGCGGACGGGGCCGGTTTGGGGGCGGCAGGCGCGGGCGAAAACGGCGACGCGAAGTTTGCGACGGGCGGCGCGGCAGTGCCCTGCCGCGGCGGGACGGATTGCGGACTGGCCCTGCCGGGCTGCTGCGCGGGCGCGGCTCCGGCGCCGCCGGCGGTTATGAAAAGATTCTGCGCCTCGCTGTTTGTGGGGACGACGGTATGCTTTTCCGCGTCATAATCGAAGAAATAGGACACCTTGTAGCCGTTGGCCCCCGCCGGCGGGACCGTCACGGAAACAGCATACAGCGAGCCGGACACCGCCTGCGCCTTCCAATCCGCGGAGGACGCCGCAACAGCCGGGGCAGCGGCGGTTATCGCGGATTCCAGCGTGACGCCGGGCTTTATTTCGTGGCTCTTCACGAAAGCCAGCAATTCGGCGCTGCGCTGCGCATCCGCCGCCTGCTGCGGCGAAACCGCGGCGGCGGGCGCCGGCGCGGGAGCGGCGGGTTGCTGCGGTTTTTGCAGGCCGCGCAGTCCCGGCAGATAGGCGGAAACGGATTTTATAACAGCGGGGTGCTTGAGCGGATTGAACGAATCGGGCACATACCCCTGCCATAATATAACGCCGAAGCAAGCGCCCGCGGCGGCTATGATGACAAGCGTCATGCCTATGGTCTTGAACAGGCCTTTGAGATATCTCCTGAGCACGTTGAAAAACGGCTCGCCGGTGCCGCCTATGGTGATATTCAGCTCTTTCTGCGACGGCTCGTCCGGGGAACCCGGCGGCGCAACCGCCGGCACAGGCGAGGCGGGACGGAACGACGCTTCCGGCATGCGGCGCTGCGTTTGCGGTTTGGCGTCCGCCGGTGCGGCAGGGTACACCTGCGTGGATGTCGTTGCCGCACCCACTGCCGGAGCTGGTTTGGCGTCCGCCGGCGCGGCGGGGTATACCTGCTGCGGCGCGCTGCGATCGGCGGAAAGGATGGAAATTGCTTCCAGTATCGCGCTTATTCGGACGGGGATATCCTTGTTGGCGTTTTGAAATCCCGAAAGGGCTATGCCGAACTCGTTTTTGAAAGAGGAGAGTTCGCCCAGCAGCCGGTCCAGTTTGCGCGCGGCCTCGGCGTCGGAGGCGCCGGACGGCGCCGTCGCGGCGGCGGCAGCCTGCTTTTGGGTATGCCGGGAATCAACCAGAATCTGTCCTATGCTGTTGACGTTGCGGCTGAGCTGCTCGAGCCGCGATTTTATCTCGGTGGTCTCCGCCAGCGACACGCTGGCCGCGGGAGCGGCGGGCCGCGCCGAGTAAGGGGAGCCATGACCGGCGAAATTAGGGCCGCCGTACGGCGAGGAATGCAGCGGCAGCGGCGTCGCCTTGCTGATTTCGACCCCCAGTATATCGGCGGAACTTTCGATTATGAGACCGCCCTTCGACAGTCCCTGCTCAAGGCCGGTGGAAGTGTTCATCGAGGCGAGCGCTTCGCCGTGAGCGCCTTCGGGGGAGAGCGCCTGGGCGGCGCTTTCAAGCTGCGGCCTGGCGAACTCGCGCGGCCAGGATGACGCGGGCGTCCCTTGTGAAGAGGGCTGCGGCCGGGACACCGCCGAGGACGCCGATTCGAATGAAAGCGGACTGGCGGAGAGCGGCGCCGCTTTTTCCGGCGGAGGAGCCGCGGCTGCGGGTTTGGCTTCCGGCAAAGGCTGCGGCGCGGCGGCAACGGGAACTTCAGCAGCCGGCGCGGCGGCTTGCGGCGCCTGAACCAGACTGTCCAGCGACGCGATTGCGGCGGGGATATCGGCGGAACCGCCTGTAAATGCCGCGGCTTGCGGCTCCTGCGCGGGAATGCACTGCGAATCGGAAGCCTTCGCCGCATCGCTCAGCGACGAAATGGAGCCCGCCAAATCCGCTAGGCTTTCCTGCTGCGCGGCGGGTTCGCAAACGGCGGCGTCTTCGGGAACGTCTGCCCCGGTTTGCGGGAAAGAAACGGTTTCAGGCGTTTCGACGGGTTCTTCCCGCGGCGCGGAGGCCTCCGGCGAAACGGCGGCTTGCGAAACATCCGCCGCGGTTTCCGGCGCAGACGCGGCTTGCGGCGCTTCAGCGGCGGCAGGCGGCGAGACGGCCTCGGCGTAAGCCTGCTCGAGTTCCCGCAGCGAGGGCTGGGGTTGAGCCCCTTCGGCGGCGGGCTCATAAGCCTGCGCGGCCTCGTCGGGCTGCGCCGGCATGGCGGAAGAATCGGCAAACAGCGCGCTGGCGAATTGCCATTCCTGCGGCTCGCCGTCCACGGTGCTCTCGGGGCAAAGAAGCGTTTCAGCCGAATAGCCGGCAACTCCCGGCAATTCTTCCCGGTCGAACGGCCCCTTGATTTCGTTGTCTATGTAAGCCCAGTATTTCACACAGTACCGCCATTGTAGAATGAAGTAATTGTACCAACTAACCGCGCGGGCTTACAACTTTCAAAATATATTTTGTAGAATCTGGGTAATGGGCAAGAAAATATTCATAATCGAAGATTCGCCGGAACTGCTTGAATCGCTTGAGGAAACGCTGCGGAAGGAAGGTTTCGAGGTGTTTTCCCAGGACACGGGGCGCGACGCTCTCGACAAGATAAAAGCCGCCGCGCCGGACCTCGTGGTGTTGGACGCCGTTTTGCCCGTTCTTGACGGCAACGCCATAGCGGCTCAGCTTTCCGCCGACGACGCGGTTAAAAACATCCCCATAATAGTCCTCAGCCACCTCATGCAGGCAAAACCGCTGTTTGAAAAATTCGGGCAGGTGAAAGGATTCCTGGCCAGGCCTGTCAAAACCTCCGAACTGCTGGAAACCGTAAAAACCGCGCTCACTTGATAGTTTCAAATACCGCGCTGACAGCCGCGCTTGTTCCCGCGTTGAAAGGGCAGGCGTCCTGGCATATGTCGCAGCCGGCGGCTCTTTGTCCGCATATTTCCGCGGCGCAGGGCGGCAGATCCCCTTTGTGCAGCGTGGTCCAGTAAGACGCGCAGCGCGCGGGATTCAAAACATACGGCTCCAGCGCGCCCGACGGGCAGGCGCGCAGGCAGTTTTCGCAGCGCCCGCAGCCGCCGGCGGCGTACGGCGTGTCGGGTTCGAGTTCGCAGGACAGCGCTATCCCACCCAAAACCACGAAGCTGCCGTGGCGCGGGGTTATCAGCAGCGTGTTTTTTCCGACCCAGCCCAGCCCCGCTTTCACGGCCAGCGCTTTTTCCAGCACGGGAGAATCATCGCAAAAAATCCTGCCTTCTGTTTCGGGATGCCTTTCCCGCAGTTTCGCCAGCACGCCCTCAAGCGCGGCTTTCACCGCCGCATGGTAATCCCGCAGCAAAAAATAGCGCGCCGCGCTCACCGAAGGCAGCGAAGCGAACGCTTTTTTAAGCGGCAGGTTCCTGCCGCCGCGCGCAGCGGTTATGCTGCCGAGTTTTTCGGGAGACAGCGGCGCCGGCGGCGGTCCGCCGTAGCAGAACGCGCACATAAGCACGGAACGCGCTTTCGGAAAAAAACTCCTGATATCGGCGCGCCGCTGCGGCGCGCGCGCAAGCCAGCCCAGTCCCGGCGGCAGGCCGCGCGCGATATAATTTTTGAGTTGTGGAACGGAGGAGGAGAGAATGTCCGCGCCGGCCACGCCCGCGGACGAAGCCGCGCCGAGCGCGAGCCTTTTCAGTTCAGCCTTGAGGCGGCTTTCAGCTCCCATGCCGAGTAGGCGTCCCAGAAAATGGAAAAGAATTCGGAGAGGAACTCGTCGCGGTCCGCCGCCGCGCCGCTGGCGCGGCGCACCGTGGTGGCGCGGGGCAGGGTTTTGGAAAGCCGGTTTTCGAGATTCACGCCGATTCCGGCCACCACCCAATGCGCCAGCCCGCCGTCCGTGGAGGAATCTATCAGTATGCCCGACAATTTGAGATATTTGCGCCGGGCCGGCTCCCACGCCAGCACGTCGTTGGGCGGCTTGACGCGGGTTTTAAGCCCGTAGAGCCCGCGCGCGGTCCGGGAAACGGCGTCCGCAACAGCGAGGCTGAGCCCGCTCAAATCCGCCGGCGCGGCTTTGGGCCTTAAAATCACGCTCATGTAGAGCCCGCCGGGAAGGGATTCCCACTCGCGGCCCAGCCGACCCCGGCCAAGCGTCTGCTCCCCGGCCAGCACCAGCATGCCGTGGGACGCGCCCGAGACGGCGAGGGAGCGCGCGAAATCCTGCGTGCTGCCGGCTGAATCCATATAGAGAGTTTCGGACACGCCGCGCAGACCGCCTTTTACGGGAACGGGGAACAGGTTATTTCCGTGTGTCGTCATCGCATATTTCCAGGCTGATATCCAGCGCGGGGGCGGAGTGGGTCAGGCGCCCCACCGAAATCCTGTCGGCGCCGGTCTCGGCGTAGGCGCGCACGTTTTTCAGGCTCACCCCGCCGGAAATTTCCACCTGCGGGCGCACGGCCTGCGGGAAAGTTCCGATGAAGCGCACCGCTTTTTTTATGTCGGAGAGGCTCAGGTTGTCCAGCAATATTATGTCGGGGCGGCAGCCGGCGGCGAGTTTGACTTCCTCCAGCGATTGCGCCTCTATCTCGATGAATTCGACTCCGGGGCGTTTGCGCAGCTTCTCCACCGCCTCTTTGATGCGCGGCCAGCCGGCGGCGCGGATATGGTTGTCCTTGACCAGCGCCGCGTCGTAGAGCCCCATGCGGTGGCAGACGCCGCCGCCGCATTTGACGGCGTATTTTTCCAGTTCGCGCAGTCCGGGAACGGTTTTGCGCGTGTCAAGTATGACTGTGGTTGTGCCCTGCACCGCTTTGACGAACCGCGCCGTCAGCGTCGCTATGCCGGACAGGTGCTGCAGGAAGTTCAGCGCCACGCGCTCCGCGGAAAGAATGGACCTGTCGCCCTCCACGCGGAGGATGACATCCCCCGGCGAGACCGGTTCGCCGTCGGCCTTGAGCGTTTCCACTTTCGCCGCGCGGCTTAAAAGCGTGAAAGCCAGCCTGGCCGCCTCCACGCCGCAGACGACGCCGCTCTCTTTCGCGGCGGCGGCGGCCTTGTAGCGCTTGTCCGCGGGAATAAGCGCCGCGGTGGTGATGTCTCCCGCGCCGATGTCTTCCGCAAGCGCGCGTCTTACCGTTTCCTTCAGTGTCATAGCATGGAAATTCGGAGGATTCTAAATCTCTATATAGTGCGAAGCGCGCAAGCCCAGTATAATGCTTACATACTCGCGCACACCATAAGCGGGGCGGCTGTTGCCCATCACGCTGGGTCCGGCGTTGTAGGAAGCCAGCACGCGCTCGACCACCCATTGCGGCTGCTGCGCCGGCTCTCCCGAGGAGCCCAGTTTCCTGTTTGCCATTTCGAAAAGCCAGACAAGATATTCGGTGCCAAGCCGGATGTTCATTTCCGGGTCCTTGAGTTGTGCTGTCTTGAAGTTTTTAATCCCGACGCGTTTCGCCATATCCCTGGCGGTGGCCGGCTTGAGCTGCATCAGCCCTATCGCGCCCGCTGGGGACACGGCTGACGAATCGAACACAGACTCCTCCGCTATCAATGACTTCACCAGCCTCTGGTCCAGCTTGTTCGACCCCGCGTATTTTCTGATTAAATCGTTATATTTATTCACCGATTTGGACGCCACTTTGCCCGCTAATACTTTGTCGTCAACCGGCACCAGCATGCCGGTGCCGATAAGCGGCGGATAGCTCCGCATGGCCTCAAACAGCGGCGAACCCCCGTTTCCGGCGGGCGCAAGGCTGCCCATATCGCCCGATTGCGGCTTGAGACCGGCCCCGTCGTCCCACCCCGCGCGCGCGGTTCCGCCGGGAAGCATGGCGTTGACCCGACGCTCGCGTTCGGAATCGGAATTGGAAGCGGACGCTGCGGAATCGCCGAACTTTTTGTGTATATCAGCGGAGCCGCCCTCGCCGCCCGGCTGAGGACGCTCCTGTTTCAATTTGTCCCGCGCCTGCATGACCTCGCGGACAAACTGCTCGCTCGCGCCATCCGGCTTGTCGAATTCCAGCGGGCCCCGTGCATAGTCCAGCAGCACGAACTTTATCTCCTCATCGAAAAGCGCCGCCGGATTTTTGATTTTTCCTTTCCGCTTTCCGCGTTCAACCAGCTTCTTGAGCAGAAAACAACCGGCTTCGGGACTCTTCTTTGCGTTGCGCAAATCCCCGGGATTCATCTTCAGGAGACGGGCGTAAGACGGGTTTATCCCCATGGGGCCCAGCCGGCCTTCGGCTAGTTTGGAATTGGCGCCCAGCGCCGAAACTATCGCCAGCGGCAGTTCCGGTTCAACGCCGTATCTTTCGGCGAAGGTCCGTATCAGGGATTGCGTGTTGTCTTCCACGCCGGACGGCTGGCGGTCCGCGGTCCGCGGGTCGGCGCTCTGCGCGCAAACCGGCAACGCGGCAAAACCGCACAAAGCCGGCAACAGAATCAGCGTTTTAATAAAGCTCTGCATACAAGTAACCCCTGAAACCGGACTGTTTTGGAATTCGACACCGCCGGACGCCGTCCCTGTTCAGATATTCATGTTCGGCATCATCGCCATGACCTTGCGGGCATAGGCAGTCGTGGCCGGAATCGGGTTGCGTATTCTGCCCGGACCGCCGTTGTAGCCGGATAGCATGGAGAAGTCGTCTTTGGCGCCCTTCTCGCGGAGAAAGTCCAGATAGGCGCAGCCGATGAGGATATTAAAATCAGGGTCTTTCAGTTTCTCCTGTATCTGCTTATCGCTAAGCTTGGCGACATCATTCATTCCCAATTTCTTGGCCATTTGCTTGGCGGTCGCCGGCAAAGGCTGCGTAAGCCCCACCGAACCATGCCCGTCTGAGGATACAACAGTCGCGTTGAAGCCGGACTCCTGCTTTATCAGGGCCTTCACCAGTTTCGGGTTCAGCTTGAATTTTTCGGCGTACTTCTTTATGATTTCGTCGTATTGGCCCGGCGAAGTGCCCCCACCGCCACCGCCGATGCCGCCCTGGCCGGAAGAACCGCCCGTGCCGGCGCCGGGGCGAGAAGCTGAAGCTCCGCCGCTGCTGCTGCCGTCTTCGCTTCTCATTCCGCCCATGCCGCCGCTGACTCCGCCCATGCCGCCCGCTTGAGGACAGCCGCCGCCTGCGCTCTTGCCGCCCCATACATCGGCGTCGAGAATTCTGTCCACCCGTTTATCCCTGCTACTACCCGCAGCCGAAGACGACTTTTCGGACTTGGCAAGCTGTCCGTTTGCGGTCGGCGCGTGGGAACGCTCCGCCACCAAACTGGAACGCTCCTTCATAACCGCGTTCATGAACATGTTGTCCATTTTGCTCAGCTTGCCGCTTTCGGACGGGCCCAGTATATAACCCCGCAGCACGTAGCGGACATCAGCCTGGGAAAGATGCGATGAACTTTTTTTGCCGCCCTTTCTTTTCCCGATAATCCCTTTAAGAAAATAGACGCTGGCGCCGGCGTTTGCGTCGCCCGCGCGCAGTTTTTTCGCGTTCATCTTTTTCTGGCGCGCGAAGGCGGGATTTATGCCCATGGGGCCGAGGCGGCCCTTTGCGAACTTGCTGAATCTTTTGTCCCGCATCACCCGCGCTATGGCGACCGGCAATTCGGATTCCACGCCGGCTTTTCTTGCGGATTTGGAAACGCTCGATTCAAAGCTGTCGCTCCCCCTGGCCTGCGGCACCTTCGGGCCTTTTTCGGAAGCGCCCCGCGCAACATCCGGCATCGCGGCGAAGACGCACACAAGGGAAATCAAAATGGTTGCAGGTTTCATACCTTGATTCTACTTCATATCCCGGCCCCGCACATGGGTCAAAGGACCTATTTGCGAATGGGGCCTATTGGTCCCTATTTCGCCGCGCCGTAGCTCCACACCAGCTTGTTTTTGGCGGCGTCGTAGAGCCAGACGGTGTTGAAGACGGAGTTTTTCATATTCTGCCGGACGTACTTTTTTATGTCCGGCAGCCGGTTTTCTATGGGGATATGGGCCGCAAGCTCGTGATAGACCAGCAGGCCGCGTATGGCCGCCTGCCCGAAATTGTAATCCTTGCCGAATTTTTTCTCTATCACATAAAGCCAGGGCGGACGGTTGGGCCCCGCGGACGTAACCTGCACGACCGGCCCGTCAAAGCGGCCCTTGATGATTTCCACTATGCCCCAGTCGAACGAATGGGTGCCTTCCGGCAGTTCGTAATCCGACAGCAGTTCAACGGCTTTTGCGACAGGCTTTCTGGCGCGGGAGCGGCCCCGCAAATGCAGGCAGATAAGGCTTGTCTTATAAGCGCGGCAGCCCGCTATGCCGGCAAGTATGCGCTCCTCTATGCCGCGTGAATTGGCGAACCGCAGGGTGAAGCTCCTGTCCACCGCCTCGGTAAGCTCTATGCCCCAGCTTTCAAGCGCGGCGTTTTTGCGCACCCCGCACAGCATATCCGGCTCGCCCCTGAGCGGGTCGCCGTGGCGGCAGGATTCCAGCGCGGCCTTGCCGTAGCTGAGAAAGAACTTGTCCAGCACGGTTTTTTCTATGCGCCCGTGCTCCGCTTCGTGGTCGGTCATTTATTTCTTTATGAATACGAGCCACGAAACACACGAAATACACTAAAGAGGAACAAACAACACAAACAACGGAATTTTAGCCGCAGATGAACGCAGATATTCGCGGATAAAGGCAGACAAAAGCGGTTTTGTTTTTAATCTGCGAATATCTGCGTTCATCTGCGGCTGAGTTATGTTGTTGAAAAGGCTCCTCATTTTTCGTGTATTTCGTGTGTTTCGTGGCTAAAATGCAGCCCTTTAGCTCTGTTGTGTTTATGACACAGCAGGATTAGAATCTCTCCCAAAGCGCGGCAGCGGCCTCGCGCGAACGGCGGTATATCCCTTCCAAATCGAGTTCCAGCTTCAGTTCACCCTCCTCCAGCAGCACCCGCCCGCCGGCTATGGTGCAGTCAACGGGAGCCGGCGCCATGCCGTAGCACAGGTGCCCCAAAAAGGTTCCCGCGTCCAGCGGCGTGGGCGCGCGGTAATCCAGCACGACGATATCCGCCGCGCAGCCCGCGCGCAGCTCGCCCAACGGCAGTCCGAAATGCCTGGCGGCTATTTTGGCGTTGTTAAACAGCAGAGTTGACAGCGTTTCCAGGAAGCCGCAGGAGGCATCGTCATGTTTCAAATGCTGCGCCCAGAGCGCGACGCGCAGTTCTTCCGGCATATCCACCGTCATCGCGTCGGTGCCGAGGCCGACAACCACGCCCCTTTTGGCCATAGCCACCACATCCGCGATTCCCACGGCGTTGTTTAGATTGGACTGCGGATTATGCGCCACCGGCGTTCCGGTTGCGGCGAGAATATCCATTTCCCTTTCATCCACGTGGACGCAGTGCGCCGCGATGCTGCCGGGCCCCAACAGCCCGAATTTTTCCAGCCGCTCGACGACGCGCATATTGTGATTTTCCTTGCTGAATTCCTCGTCGGAGGCGGCTTCGGCGCAATGGATGTGGAAGCCGGTTTCCAGTCCGCGGCCCGCGGCGGACGCGGCGGCGAGAGTCTTGTCGCTCAGCGTGAAAGCCGCGTGCAGGCCGAACATGGCGGACAGGCGCGGGTCCTTTTCCTTTTTGCAGCGTTTTATGAACTCCACGTTTTCGGCTATGCCGTCGGCGGCGATTTTTTCGCCGTCGCGGTCTGACACCTCGTAGCACAGGCAGGCGCGCAGCCCCGTTTCCCCGACCGCTTTTGCGATTGCGTCGAGCGAACCGCGCGCGGCATAAGGGCTGGCGTGGTGGTCAATAAGAGTGGTGGTTCCTTTCCGTATGGAGTCAATCAACGGCGCCACCGCGCTGTAATAGCAATCATCCAGCGTGAGCTTTTTGTCCAGCCGCCACCAGAGGTTTTCCAGCACGCCGTTGAAATCCTTCGCCGGAGCCGCCTTGCCCAGCCCGCGCGCCAGCGTGCTGTAAAAATGCATGTGCGCGTTTATGAAGCCCGGCAGCACCACGCGCCCGCGCGCGTCTATAACCTTATCGTACTTTCCGGCAAACTGAGAGTCGGGACCGACGGCGGAAATTTTATCACCCGCGCACAGCACCGAGTGGTTGTAAAGCACCCTGTTATTTTCGCCGAGGGTGATTACTATGCCGTTTTTTATGAGCAGCGTTTTCATCAGTCTTCCTTAAGAGCCTGTTCACAATCTCCGTATTCTGCTGCAAGCGGCGCTTTTGCCCCTGATACTTCGCGGTCTTCGGCTTACAGGCCTACAGGCCTGCTCGCCTGCGCCCGCTGCGTCTCAGAGGCAAAATCGCCGCTTTCGCTACGAAAGAGAGATTGTGAACAGGCTCTAAGAGCGGCAAGCTCTTTTTTGCTGCGCGCGCGCATATACAGCGCGCCGGAGAAGCATTTTTTCGCGCATATCGAACAGCCGATGCAGCGCGCCGGGTCTATGACTGGGATTTTATCCGCGTCCAGCTTTATCGCCAGATACGGGCAGCGCGCGCAGTTTCCGCAATGTTCGCACAACTCCCTGTCCACGGCGGAGATTTTTTTGACGGCGGTCAATTGCCCGAACGCGGTCACGGGCTCCGGCAGGGCCCTGCCGATAAGCTCACGCACCGATTTTATGCCGCGCTCCTCCATTAAATAGCTAAGGCCGCAGTTGAGCTCGTTTATGACGCCGTAGCCGTATTTGTATACGATGCTGCAAAACTGCACCGTTTCCGCGCCGAGGGCGAGGAAGTTCGCGGCGGAGCGGTAGTCCATCGGGCCGCCGTTGCCGGAAACAGGCACCCCCAGGCCGGACACTTTCGCCAGCGTGAGGTTGCTTATCGGGATGACGCCTTCCCCGCTCATGCCGACGACGACGCCCTCCTCCCACGTTTTCTTGCCGCTCTTCCTGAAACCCAGCGCGGGGAAGGAATTCGCCAGCGTCACGCCGCCTTTTTTGCGCGGATATTTTTCAAAAACTTTTTTGAGAGCGGTTATCACGGGATGTATGGAGGTCACCGCCGCGGTAAGCTTGAAAAGCTTCGGCACGGACGGGTCGGCGGCTTCCATCACCCAATCCACAATCTGCGCGGACAGCTCCGGGTCCTGCGAAACTATGTCGCCCTTCGTGCCGTCGCCGCCCTGCGGGCAGGAGAGGCTGTATTCCACGCCGCAGGCGCCGGCGGAATCAAGTTTCCTGGTATTGGCCTGCCAGCCTTTTTTATCATGTTCCGCGTCGCCGGTTACGGGGCCGCCGGTGGAAGCCATAGTCAGCCGGTCCGGAAATTCGCGGCGGAGGCGCTCCACCTCGCGGCATACGCGGTCCAGCGGATGTCCCGACACATTGTCGCAGTTGGCGTAGGTCGAATCACCGAACCTGAACATATACTCCGACGGAATATGGATATGTATGCCGTCGAACGCGGTTTTCATCACCACGCCGGGCCAGCCGGCCTCATAGGCTTTTCTGACCTGCTCGTAGCCGTCGGAATGCGGCGCGGCGGAAATCAGGAAGGGCGAGCTTATGCGCCGCCCGAAAAACTCAGCGTCTACCGGAACGGGGCGCAGGTTGCGCCCGCGCAATATGTGCACGCTTTTGTTCATGCGCTCTATTTCCGGCGGCTTGTTTCCCTTTATATAAGCGTCCGCCAGCAGCGCCGCGTTTTTGCCGGAGGCCGCGGCCTCCACCACGGTGGACGCGCCGCCTTCCGCGTCGCCCGCGAAAAAAACGCCTTTTTCGCCGGACGGCCGGAACTCCGGCAGGTTTTTAAGCGCGAGTATGACAAGGTTGAATTCCGGGCGCAATTGCGAGGCGCCGGCGATGTCTTTCCCTTTTTCGCCAAGCTTTATGATTTTTATGCCGGCGGTTTTTCCTTTTGCGGAGATTATCTCAGTAATGCGGGTTTTGCCGTTGATGTTGATTCCGTTTGAAAGCAGCGATTCCATCTCGCGGCGCGCAAGCTGGATAGCGCCGGCGTTTTTGCGGGTGAACATCTCCACCCGCGCAGCGCCGAGGCGTTTTGCGGTAACGGCGCAGTCCGCCGCCACCGCGCCGCCGCCAACTACCGCGACAGTTTTGCCCTTAGGCGAATATTTGCCCGGGCTTCGCAGAAACGCAAGCCCCTGCGCGGCCAGATTTTCGCCGGGAATGCCCAGTTTCACCTGTTTTGAAACGCCGGCGGCGGCTATGACAGCCGCGTATCCCTTTTTCAGGAGCGAGGCGGGATTTTCCACGCGCCGTCCGGTTTTCACGGAAATTTCGCCGAGGGATTTTATGAATTTCAAATCCCCTTCAACCACGTCCGAGTCCAGCCGGCAGGGCGGGATAAGCCGGCACATGCCGCCGGGCTTTTTTTGCTCCTCATAAATATCAACGGCATAGCCTTCCTGCGCCAGCGACGCGGCAGCCGACATGCCCGCCGGACCGCCGCCGGTTACGGCGATTTTTTTGCCGTTCGGTTTGGCTTTGGCGAACTCCGGCAAAACGCCCAAATCGCGCGCTTTCCTGATTATCGCGGCCTGCACGGCGGGGATGTTGATGGCGGAATTGAAATGCCCGTGCACGCAGGCTTTCATGCAGTGCCAGTCCGGGCAGACCACGCCGCAGACGCCGCCCGCCGGGTTGCTTCCCAGAATAAGGGCGGCGGCGCGCTTGTAATCGGATTTTTCGCCGCATTTGGCGGCCATTATGAAATCGGCGGGGGAGCAATCCGCCGGACAGGCGGCCTTGCAGGGTTTTTCCTCGCAATACTCGCACTTGGCGATTTCGGCCTGAAGCTGAGCGTCTGAGAGAAAGCGGTATTTTTCCATTGTTCCTCTAAATAGGCGAAAGATTCAATAATCTTCGCCTACAAATTTCGCATTTTTTACCAAAGTTTGCAATGCGGAAAAACCTGCCGGAATTTTGGGCCTTCCAGCGGATTGCCGCGCTTCACGCATCGGGGACATGAAAGGGCAGGGGATTTCAGCGGGTTGCGCCGGCGGCGGCTATATCGTATTCCTGCGTTCCGTCCTTATCGGTGCGATAAACTTTAGCCCCCGCCGCCTTAAGCCTGGAAAGCGCGGCTTGAGTGGGATGCCCGTACGAATTGTCCTTGCCGACTGATATATAGGCGGTTTTCGGCTTCACCGCTTTTAAGAACGCCGCGCCGGAACTGGAGCGGCTGCCGTGATGCCCTACCTTCAGCACGTCGGACCGGAGCTGCGCGCCGTATTTTGCCGCAAGCCGTGACTCCACGTCGGACTGTATATCTCCCGAATAGAATATCGAAGTGTTCTGATAGGTGACTTTCAGCGCTATCGAGCAGTTGTTCAACACGCGCCCGTCGTCGCTCGAGCCTTCGGAGGGGCAGCTGTTGAACACCCTGACCGCCACTTCCCCGGGGGCCCAGTTGAGACTGTCGCCTTCGGCGGGATAAACGGTATTGACTCCGCGGTTCGCGATTTTGGCGCGCAGTTTTTCGACGTTGATATCGTTGCGCATGCGCGTGTCATAGAAGGTGCCCACCTGCACATGCGTGAAAACATAATCCAGCCCGGCATAGTGGTCGAAATGGGGATGGGTCAGCACCACGTAGTCTATGCTGCGGATGTTATGCTGCGCGATGAATCCCGCCAGCGGCGGATTGCCGTATACGATTTCCTGCCCGTCGGGAGGGTGCGGGTCTCCGGTCACTTCGGCGGGGCCGCCGTCTATCAGCACGGTTTTGCCGTTGGGCAGTTCCAGATATTCCGCGTCGCCCTGGCCCACGTCAATGAAATAGGCATGCAGTCCGTTTTTATTGGCGCGGCTTGCGTCCGTTTTCGCGGGCGCTGGCGAGAGTGCCGGCTGGGGCGCGGCGGGAAGGGGGATTGAATTTGCCCGGATTGCGGCGGCGAAAGCCGCACGGCTGCTGAGAGTTTCCAGGCTTTCCGCCATGGCGCGGGCGGGCAGTCCGGCCAGCGCCAAAGAGAAAAACAGTATCGCCGCGGACAATTTATTTATCTTGCGAGTTGCGGTATTGATAACGCCTCCCTATTTGACCTGTTTCCACACCTAGTATAAACGAATGCGGCGCGCATCGCATGGGCCGTTAGGGCAATTTTCAGGGGGCCATAATGCCTATTTTTCATAAAAAAACACAAGCCCCGCTTGTTTCGCGGGGCTTGCGTTTTGCAAAAACTGAGCAGCTAACGCTTGCCGGCTTCCGATTTGGTCTCTTTGTGCCTGGGCGGTTCCTGACCGGTTTCGGGCGCGGCGGCTGGTTTGCGTCCCGAGGATATCCACTGCTGGTACGCTTTTTCCTCCTTTATAAGAGGGAATTCCGGCAGCAGATAAACGCTCATGCGCAGGCGCTTGGCGCGCTCCGCCAACTCGTCGCAAAAGCGGCGCCCGGGCCAGGGATAGCCTTCTATGACGGCGGGCTGTATCCTGGTCATGCCCAGCAGATAGCACTCGCCGTCCTGCGCGGGGCCGAGCACGATGTCTTTTTCCGTCAGCAGCGAAAACGTCTTCTCAAGCCAGTCCGGAGGCACGCCGGGAGCCTGCACGGAAAGCACCGTCGCGCGCACCGCCCCCGCGTCGAACGCCCAGCCCATCGCGTTGGTGAACTGTTCCAGCGGTTCGGTTCCCTTCAGGTTGAGAAACCCGGGATCGTCGGGGTCGAGCCAGCGCAAATCGGGATATTTCGAGTCGCCCTTGTAAATTATTGTCGGCTGGACGCCCGAAAGTTTTTTGGACGCGGCGAACAGATGCCGCGCCATGTCCGTATAGGCCAGAACGGCTTTTTCCGCGCCGAAGGCGTTTTTGAGCTGCGCCGGCATTTTGTCGGCTGAAGGCGCGTTGAGGAATATGAGCAGGCAGTTTTCTTTCATAACTCTGGTACTATTATAGCAAAATAGACGGCGTCCGTTTTCCGGCGGGGACGTCTTCGAGCGGAAACTATAGCGTGGGGGTGACCTTTTTGAGGCCTCTGGGCCTGTCCGGGTCCAACCCTTTTTCGACGGCGAAATGCAGCGCGGCCAGTTTCAGCTCGGTATCGAGCACGACGGAATTGAAAGGCGGCTTGCCGCCCGCGGGGGACAGTATGTGATGCGTCGTGCCGCGCGAATCGAGCGCGCCGCGCACTTGCTCCAGGTCCGGCGGCAGCGCCTCGCGCGAGGGCGAAAGCAGCAGCACCAAATCCTCGGGGCCATGCGCGCCGATGGGGCCGTGCAGAAACTCCGCCGCGGAATATGCGCTGGCGTGCACCCCCGCCATCTCGCGGAATTTGAGCGCGGCGTCTTCCGCCACCGCGAACATCGGCCCGCGTCCCACGAACGCCACCACCGGCGCTTTTTTGAGCGCGGGCCAGAAAGCGAAATTTGCGTTGCCGCCGGCGCTTTGCAGCATGGCGCCGGTTATCCCTATCGTGCGGGCGAAATCGTCCGCGTCGAAACAGTTCGCCCACAGCTGCGCCGTCCACAGGCAGAGCCAGAGCTGCAATTCAAAGCTTTTCGTGGCTGCGACGACGGTTTCTTTCGACGAAGAAAGCAGTATGTGCCTGTCCGCGATTGCGGCCAGCGTGTTTTTGGCAGGGTCCGCCTCGTTGGTGACAGCCACGCCTTTGGCGCCCCAGGTTTTCATGCGCCGCAGGCATTCCACCACGTCCGTGCTTTGGCCCGACTGCGAGAAGGCCCACACCGCTTTATCCTTGAAATTGAGCGGCAGTTTCGCCTCGAAAATTGCGTGCGGATGAATGAAATCGGTGCGCACCCCGGCGTATGTTTCCCAAACGTACTTTGCGAACATCGTGGCGTTGCCGGAACTGCCTCTTCCTATCAAATAGACGGATTCGTCGGCGGATTTGAGTATGTTGCCGTCCAGCTTTTCATGCGCGGCGCGCGAAAAATCCTCAAGCAGGGCCGGGATTTCGTGAATGTCTTTCCAGGTAAGCGTTTCCGAGGCTTTCATACTCAAATTGTAAGTCTTTTGGAGATTCTTGCCAAATCAGTCCGCGCGAATGCTAACATGAAATGAAAATGAAAACTCATCTTGCAGGCTCGTGATAACCACACCTCGTCGCAAAGAAAAAGCCCCGCCGGAGCGGGGCTTTTAAATTTCACGTCGCGCAATCGCTTATCTGTGTCCGCAGGGCGGATTATATTGCTTGCGCACTTTATGTTCCAGCGCGAACCGGTCTTCTTTTTTATAAGCAGCCGTCGGCATCGAATAGCTGCCCACCTGTATCTTGGCGGGGTCGCACTGTTCTTTCCAGGCGGCGGCTCTGGCCTTTGCGTCTATGCTGGCGCCTGTTTCAGCGTTCTGCCCGACATCCAGCACTTTCCATTCGCCGTTATCGTTCACGTTTAAAATTACATAGACAGCGGCTTTATTCTTAAAATCCGCTTCCGCCAACTTTACGAATGAAAAAGGAGCTTGACCAACTTTTCTGACTGTCGCCATGTTGTTCCTGTGTTACGGCTGATTTGATTGCTATCAATTGTACATTATAAGCGCGGTGTCACAGCGGGTCATTTGATTTCGGCTATTTCCTGAATTACCCCACTCAATTTGGCCGATTCCTGCGGGTACTTGGTTTGCATGAGGATATAGCCTTTTTTGGCTTTTGAAATCCAGTTTTTGCCGCGCTTTTGCAACGCTTCCCATGCCAGTAAAATATCTCCGCTGCGCTCATCGCTTAATACGCTGAACAGGCTGGCGGCTTGAGCCACGTCTTTTAACATCTTCGCGTGCTGGGTTACGCCTCTTTCCTGGCTTACTATGAGCTTATGCAGCGCAAATCTTGCAGGGGTAGGGACATTTACCAAAATTCCGCCGCCGTTTACAACCGCGCCTTGAACCGTGTCTTCTATCAAATAATCCATATACTTCAACGGCATGGCAGCTGTGTTGAGCCTTGGGATAAACACGAACTTGCCGCCGGATTCATGCCGGGCGGTTGTTAGAATATCAACGATAAGCGTCTTGCCGCGCACCATAAACGAGGTGGATGGATTTTTGAGGCTGAGCGCGGGAACGGGTAAAAAGCCCATTTCCAGCTTTTCCAAAGTGGCCGGAATATCCGTTTTTTCACCGGGGACGGCAAAATCTATATTCTTCGGACTGGCAATGTCGATATCCTGCGTTTTAATATGGGTTTCCCAGTTGACGCCCAGCATATTGCCCAGCACTGTGAAGGCATGGGTTCCGACCAAAACGCCGCCTAGCCGGAATAGCCCGCTGTCTGAAAATGATTTTATCACTCGCGCAATGGCGGCATCCGTAGCCATTACGCCGCCGACGCGCAATTGGGCGCAAAGCCGCTTGATGTGGTTGGTATCAGGCTCAAACAGGCTTTTTTCCGCTTCAAATCTGGCTGCCAGCTTATCCAGTTGCGGCGACTTCCTGCCGATATAGAATTGCTGTTTTACGCCGCTTAAATCTATGTGCTGGAAATAGCAGTATTGGGCGCTCTTGATAGTCTTTGTCGTAAATGAGCCTTTCAAATGCCCAATGGAGCGCCGGGCTTCCAGCGCGATAAGCTGTTCAAGCAATTCAGCTTGCAGTGTCTGCGTTTCTAAAGGTATCTGTCGCATAATGAGTTATACGCACAGTATAGCAAGTATGCGTATAACTGTCAGCCACATTAGACCTTGTTGCATGACTCCTCGTAATTGCGAGCGAAGCGCGGCAATCTGCGCCCTGTTTGGTCCCCTTTTTATTGTAAAATGGTGCAGGTGAGTTAGAGGGATGAGAAAATAAATAGGTGTCTGTCCCTATTTTTCCTGAGAAAAGACCAAGTCTTCTATGGGCGATAAGCGGAACCAGCACTTTGTTCCACAATTTTTTCTGCGCAATTTTGGCACAGAAAAATTTATTTCTTCTTATCTTATTCAAGGGAAAAGGTTTATTAATAATGTATCAATAAGAGGGCAATGTCAAAAGAGTTATTTATATGGACGTGAACCTGATATCGAAAATGCTCTACTGACCGTTCCCTATTAGCTTGAATATAAGCACATTTTAATGGGATAATGAAGCATGAAAGGAAAAAATGTGTCTCCCGCATCCCGCAAGCGCGACAGGCAGGCGTTGGAGCGCAGGCGGC